>Ga0207130_1221_pt1 | contig 15200 bp, 19 predicted proteins | sample Alteio_BWMinHeat_16_FD_153545 | JGI IMG/M metagenome (GOLD analysis project Ga0207130, IMG submission 153545) | Enriched cells from forest soil in Barre Woods Harvard Forest LTER site, Petersham, Massachusetts, United States -... | ecosystem: Environmental > Terrestrial > Soil > Temperate forest >... | reverse complement strand
GGCTGTCAAGACGACGACGGTGACGCGCAACGGTGCGCATCGAAAAAGGCGAAATCAGGAATTCTTCACGAGCCAGCATGGCTCGTCGATTTGCCTGGCCTTTCCCTCAATCGATCAGATCCGCTTTCCTCGCTTCGCGCGTGGCGAACGCGTGTGCAGCCTTTTCGATTACCGCACGAACAGGACGAGTAGACAGCCTTCCCGCTGGAACCGAAATCAGGACGTGAGGCCCCGATCTGGGCTCAGAAATGCGAAAGGTGAAGCGAAGTCCGCTTGCAGCATGCCGCACCTTGAGCACGCTAGTCGTTCGGTTCTCAATCGTGAAGTTGTAAGCCACCCCGAACTCCCATGCTCTCGCCCGCCGACACCGTTTATCAGATGCCAGTGGGTTGCGCTAAAAGCGGTTTCTAACCTCACTCATATCCCGCCAAATTTGGCAAGCGCGTCCTTCTACTCAACTTCAGTGTCATCGCGCATGGCGCGCTTTTTTTGCCCGGATCAGGCGCTTTTCACGAACCAGACGGCTTGCTCCTCCCGTCTGTTCTCGAGCACGCAGCCCGCAGTTTTGGCGAACGCGTAGGATGCTTCTCGAGCTTCTTCGGACGGTTCGCCTGGGGGAAAAAGCTCCGAATAAGCATCGTAATGGATTCCCGTGCACTGCCCCGGCTTCAGGTCAGCCAGTTCGTTCTTCAGCTCGTCTCTCGTCATCTCAACCTTCCTTTTTCTGATAGAATTCGCCGCACGTCTTCGACGACATATCCCATATATGGCCACTCATCCGGCCATTTGCAGCAATTCATCACTGGCATTGTTTTCCGTGTCGAGCCCACCCCAGTGGCATTTTGTTCGTTCACCATTCACCCGGGAGCTCCCTCGCAGGAGGAGAGCAGGTCGGGCGAATCCGTGCAGGGAGGGAGGATTCCATAGTCGCTCCTGCCTATGCCCCCGATTTGCCTAAGCTTGGCCGAGCTGAGGCCACGCGGATAACCACTCGGCAAGGCCTGGGAACGATGGACGCTGCAACACGTTCTCCATCTCGATTTTCCTGTACCTCACTCTTGGATCGCCTTTCCTTTATTGATGCCGCAAGATCAGTTCGATTGATTTGCGGATAGTGATAGGATCAGCTCCTCTGTCGAGACACACATGCGCACCCGCTTGAAAGAGTGGGATTAGCCCGCCGATCTGCACGCCTCCGAGCATCACGGCAATTCGAGAGTCGGGATGAAGCACCTTGGCGATCTTGATTTGTTCAATCGTGGTCTCCGGTTTGTCGCCGGAGTCGATAACGATCAAGAGGGTAACGTCGTCTTTGATCGAGATTTCCGTTATGTCTTCGATGATGGAAACCGCTCCAACAAGGTCGAACCCTCCTGCCTTGAGAATGGCAACCAAACTTTCGTGGTTTTTCGTTCGCATCCCCACGAGGATCGCGACAGAACGTATGGGAGCCAGTGGTTTGCTCTTATTCCGCTCCACGATATTTTTTCCCCTATTAGCTCCATGATGGCACAACCACTGTCGCATCGGGGGAAATGCTGCAGTACCCGGGCCATCATCAACTTCGTGCACAACCAGCCCACCATCCGCATGAGTTTGGCGGGGCGGACGAGCGTGTCCCATCAAATGGCGCGGAATATTTCGTAGGTCTTCCCGCTGACAGTGATTCGGCGCGAAATTTCGCCTCACTGGGGTGGCTGAGCTAATCCGCAAAGCCCGTTTAGTCCTTCATGACTGACTCGTACGAAATGGCCACACTCGAATGGCTGATCGGCATAACGGACCAGTGAGCCCAATCGAAGGGGATGCCGTGCTACCGTTTCCTATTCAACATCGCGGTCAATACCGACTCCTGGTCCTCTCCGCGCCTGTTCCTTCGATTCTCACCTAAGCAGCTCTGTCGCTGGCCCCATGCGCCCTCTCACTGTCGCGGCTAACGGAGTGAATCCCTCCATTTCGTCTCCGCTCTTGACAGCGGCCGCTCTTTCCTCGGCTTCCCTCGCCAGGCGCAATTCACGCAGGCGATGCATCTTCGCAAGGAACTCCTCGCGCTGCTCCTGTTCTTCCACGATCCGCCGTTCGGATGGCAAGAGCCGCGATCGCAAAACGAAGTTGCCGTTAGATCTCGCATCAATTGCATCAAGCTTGGGTCGCTCTTTAGTGGCTTCCAAACCCTGATCTCCGCGTTCACCGTTCACGGCTCGCGTTGGTTCTAGGGACATATGATTCGGTGTCGGCGAGGCAGCGCAGGGTAAGGACCTCTCATCCGCCGGAGTCGCGGGCGCGGGTGGGTACCGGTCCGGTCGAGAATTGGTTGAGCTCCGGAGCGCCCATGCGGCCGCCTGAGTGCGGTTATCGACGCCCAGCTTGCGCAATATGCTTTTGACGTGGATTTTGACGGTAGCGTCGGCGATCCCGAGTTTCGTGGCGATGACCTTATTAGGTTGACCTTCGATCAAGCTGCTCAGGATCCTTTCTTCCTGGGGAGACAAGCGCATGGAACCGCCATCCACCACTGGTGGGCTTGGCGTTTCGTAGGAGGGAATGGAAGACAGCACAGTTGAAGGAACTAACGTCTCACCGAGCATTACGAGTTCAAGAGACTTCAGAAAGGTCTCTGTGGCAACGCTTTCGGGGAAGCAAGCATGAGCGCCCGCTTGGAAGAATGACAGGATGTCGGGCCATCGTAATGCCCCCCCATATATGGCGATACGACCTGCCTCATGAAGTGTTTTGAACAATTGCACCTGCCGAAGCGCGGTCTCGACATCGCGACCGGCATCGAGAATGAGCAACACGGATTGGTCCTGGCGCAAGTCGCTCAGGACCAATCGATCGACGCTGACCGCTGAAGCTACGACTTGAAAATGCGTATTGTCGAGGACGCGAGCCAAACCTCCCAGCAACAGCCCGCTCGATCCGACCAGAACCGTCGCGAATGAACCCGCTCGCTCGCTAACCATTTCCCCGTTTTTGACAGGCTCTGCCTTTGGTTCCGGAGGATCGATTTGGTTCGCAGCCGGACGATTCTCCATCGGCGGCCCGTTCTCGCTCGCTTCCGGCTCATATTGAGCCACCTCTCCCATCTTTACACCTCATAACTGCCCGTGTCGGGTCTTTCCTATAAGAAAGCAAAACTGAGGCCGGACGCCAATATGGCGCCGATAACATTCCCAACATTGCGTGTGATCGACACTGATTGCGCGCGAGTGCCCAAACCCGCCAGGGCCAACGCACCGAGTTCTGATAAAGTTCCCCCACCTAAATCGTCGCGGCGCTGGCTCCGAATTTCATCCAACTAGTCATTTTGCGGCAACCCCCGGGAACTCGTGACGGAAATTTGGAGGTACTCCCTATAAGACCTCGTCGGTTTGTTGCTTGTTATGATGCGTGATGAACGGTTCATTGCCAGGCAGATTGATCACGATCAAGTCAATTTTTGTCAAATAAGTATTATTACTCGAATCTGGCGAAGGGGCGGCCGCGGCCAAGCTCAGTTGTGATATTTGCCGTGCGAGATATATGCATGACTCTCTGGAGTAATCCAGAGAGCGATGACGCGGATTCAGGGCGATCTATCGATGAGTGCGAGACATCTTCATATCCCTAACTTCCTTGTCGTAGGGTTCACACGCGCAGAAGGATGTGAGTTTCGGGCCGAGGTCGTTATGAAGGCCTCCAGCGAGCGGCACGCCGTCGCGCTAGGCTTGGATTTTGCAGGCGACGAACAAGGTGCGATTGTGTTCTCGCAATCGGATGCCGTCCCGACCTCTGACGATGTGGGCATCAAGATCCTGGCCAGATTCGGCAAGGTGCCCGAGAGTTCCAACCTCTGGGGACTACTCGGCGTTCTTCCCAATAAGCCAAGCATTTCCACTCATTCATCCGCACGCATGACCCCGACGCGTTCGCTAGGGAGCCTGATATCCCGCGTATTGTTCCTTGTAGCGGCGCGGGTGCAAGGCTTGCGGCAGAGTCTAAGGCTTTCGCGGGCAGTAATATCGGGTTTGCTCGTCGTTACAATCACAGGATCCGCGGGTTCAGTGCTCGCTTTCAGGACCAGCGGGGCTCACCGGCAAGATCGTCTTGTGGAGATTGCCCGACCGGCCTGTGATCACGCCTATACCTCGAACCAAGACCTGCACCATCTCGTCGGACGCGAACTCCAGGCGGGGACCAGCACACAGGACGCTCTTCGCATCGTCGTAGCGCAATGCCAGAACGTTGTTCGGATAAACGAAGGCACATTCGCACAATGACCAACGCCGCCCTTTGATCGGCGAAGATTTGTAGCGGACGACAGCTTCGGCACTCCCCGGTCGCAGGAGAATCGAATGTCGGGTACGCTCGTGGAGGGTCTGCGTGGCCGAAATCCAGTCGAGCGCTTCCCAAGATTTGAACCATATCGGGAATCTCGAAGCCCTTGGTATTCCCCACTTAAAGCACGTGATGAAATGAGCGGTTTCATGGAATCGATCGTCTAGGACACGGAGCTCGATGAAATGTTCGCAGCACCGGGTCTGAGATATCCGCCGGATAGAGCGCGACAAACTCGACGGAATGTCCGTGTCCGAAGCTCCTCCTTTCATAATTAAAGACGGCATGGTCGTAAAAATAGATCAAGGCTTTGATTCCCTGGATCGATTTGCCCTTCAGGGCCTTGATGATATCGCCTTCGTGCCTCTCTCGGATCAGGTCGTTCATGTCGCGACGCGCGTCTTCCCAGGTGTCAGAGGCGGTTAGGTCGACATAAGGTCGATTTGAGGTCACAAGGCGGCTTAGGTCGAGAGCAATGACTCCCGTAACCGATGGCTCGCTTTCGATCTGCTTTCGGAGCTGATTGCGCGCGGAGCTGACCAGACCCTTGATATTGCTCGCGGCGAAGATTCGCTTGCACTCGATGTGGACGGGATTGTCATCAATCCACACTTTGACGTCGGGATGAACGCAAGACTGGGCTCTCAGGCCGGCAGCGAGACATAGGGTCAAGACGCGGAGCTCGAAAAACAAATTGCGAGCGCTATTATTGCTGGTGGCCGTTTCGTCCTTCGCATGCTCTCGCCCCTGCAAGGCATCAAAAATCGTCTTTGGCAGGTCCGCGTCGGCGAGTCCAAGATCGCGTATGGCGATGATCACCTGGCCGATCAGATCCCCTTCTCTCACGGAATTGAGCAGGGTTGCGAGTGACTTGTTTAGGAACAACGATCGAGCGCCGTAGATCCTCAACTGCCTCTCAATCTGCTGAACATCGCGGAGGTAGCTCTTTGCTCGGCTGGTTGGGCGAAATGTTTTTCCAACTCGCGCCTCAATCCAAGCAAGTCCTTCTCTCAGGTCTGTTTCGATCTCAGCGAATGTTCGTATCTGTTGGTTCATTGGTCATAAGTTCCGACGAGTAGCGTCTTGCACAGGCCTTTGCAGTAATAGCAAGACGCGTCCACGAATTATTCCGATCAAAGAAATATACGCCGGTTAATACGGTGTCACCGAATCGTTTTCAACCTATTATTGTGAGTGTCGCTATTTCTTACTACTTGATACACGAACAAGGGGATGCTAGCGGAGATTGACCGCGGCCGATCTGCCCCCAAATCGACCGCCGGTTGGACTCCGTCGGACTTAAAACACCCGACGGAGTTCTTTTTTAGGACGGGCGCAGTGTGAGGCTAAGCGGCAAGCCCTACGAGCCCCTGTCGCGTCCCAATCGCCGCTCCTGAGGGTCGCTACAGCCCAAAGTCCTCAAGGGCATTCGACGGGCTTCTAAGGGCTGCCAGGGGGCGAGGGTGTTTTGCGCCTCATCGACGAAGGCACGGCACAGGCTCAGTCTCGCCTCACTCAAATGGGAGGCCGATCATGCACATGACCATGCGAAAATACCGGCAGCTGAAGGGAACGCCGGAAGCCGCGGTCGTTTGGGTGAAGAAGAATCTGATGCCAATCCTAAAGAAATCAAAGGGATTCAAGGCCTACTACGCGGTCGCCTTTGATGACGGGATGATTGGCTCAATCAATGTCTTCGACAGCGAAGATGCGGCCAACGACGCGAACAAACTGGTCCGCAAAGAGGTCGGAAACAGCGGCTCGGACATGTTGCAGCATATCGAAACGAAGGTCTGGAAGGTCCTCTACGAGGATCATCCACGAAGGTCGACCGACACATAGCAGATTGAAATCAAACCCCCTGCTACCAGCCAACGAAAGACCAATGACGATCCATTCCGGTCATTGACCAGGATGCCGTGAGGTCGTTGCGTCGTCTGACTCGACCTTTGGAGCTATCAACATCGCCTGCGGTCGCTCTGCGGCTTGACGGTCACTGGGCAGACCGCGCTACTGTCGCTGAAGCAAACCTCACAGGAGGCGACGATGATCGGTCCTTGTCCGGCTTCGCGCCGTGACGTTATCAAGTTCGTTGGTGGTGGGTTGGCCTGGCCGATCTCTGCGCGCGCGCAGTCTTCTGCGCGAATTCCGACAATCGGTGTTCTTTGGCATGCGGGCAGCGCCGATCAGGAAGAGCCTTACTTCGGGGCGCTTCGCAGAGGTCTTGAGGAGCTGGGTTATGTGGATGGGCGGAGCGTCCACATGCTGCATCGATTCCCGAATGAAAAGGACGAGCTATTTAGGAGCATGGCTGCCGAACTCGTTGCGTCGAACCCCGATGTGCTCGTCGGAGCGGCCGGTGGCGCTTCTTTCTTGAAGGCGGCGACTAGTACGATTCCTATCGTGTTCATGCTCGTTGTCGATGCTCTCGAAATCAAGCTGGTCGACAGTCTTTCACGGCCTGGAGGAAACCTAACCGGGCCGTCCTTGTCCACATTCGCGTTGGTCCAGAAACGTTTCCAATTGCTGAGGGACATCATCCCGAACATCTCGAAAGTCGGGCTCCTCATCAGCGCGAACGAGCCTGGAACTCCGTTTGCCGAAAAGGTCGTTCGCGATATCACGAGAAGCATGGGTTTAGTATTGGGGTTGTATGAAGTTCGCAGGCCTGAAGACTTGGAGCCATTATTTCGTGAGATGGTCGGCGCGCAAATCGAAGGCTTAGTGTTATCCGGCAGCGGCTTATTGTATCAGCAAAGAGAGGTTATCTTTAGATTGGCGATCGCAAATCGCCTTCCAACTGTCTCCTGGTCGAAAGAAACTCTTGTCTCGGGCGCACTCATCTCCTATGGAGCGGATTTGGTCGAGCTAGTTCGGCACGCGGCGCCATATATCGACAAGATCTTGAGAGGCGCCAAACCCTCTGAACTCCCGGTAGAAGAGCCCACAAGCTACAATTACGGTGTGAATCTGAAGACCGCAAAATTGATCGGCATCGATCTGCCCCAGTCTGTCTACGCACGGGCTGATGAGTTGATCGAGTGAAGCGGCGGACTTCGTTTCAGATTTGATGGAGCTGCCGATCAGGAAAATTGGTCGGAAAGGCGTGCTGTAGCTACGTCTAGCTCCGCAGATCCCGCTTAAGCGAGTGACCGCTTTCTACCCATGGCCGACTAAAGCCCACGGTACAAGTTATTGATTTATATCCCTAGAGGGCCAGACTGGGCATAGAGCGAGACGGCGTCAGGGACCAAGGAGGCAGCCATGTCGATGAACCAGCCTGACTTCGGGCAAAGAGCACGCTCATTGGCGGCATCGATGCACGAGCATTGGGTGCTCTTTCTGGTCGAGGGAATTGTTCTCGTCGTCCTCGGTCTTGCGGCGATTGTGATACCGCCGCTGGCTACGCTCGGTGTCGAGATCCTGTTTGGTTGGATCTTTTTCATCAGTGGAATCGCCGGTCTGATCACCACCTTCCGGATGCGCCAAGCGCCGGGCTTCGCATGGTCGCTTGTCTCGGCGATCCTTGGAATCTTGGCCGGTATCGTGCTGCTGCTGTGGCCATTGACCGGTATCCTCTCGCTCACCTTCGTTCTCATCGCGTATTTCGTAATCGAAGGCGTTGCCTCCATCATGTTCGCGCTCGAGCACAAAAGCGAGCTATCGGGGCGATGGGGCTGGATGGTTGCCAGCGGCATTATCGACCTGTTCTTGGCCGCGATGATTCTCTCAGGCCTCCCCGGCAGCGAAGCCTGGGCTCTTGGGTTGCTGGTCGGCATCAATATGGTGTTTGGCGGCTTGGCGTTGATCGCAATGGCGCTGCATGCACGCGACATCGATCCGAGTTCCGCTGTCTCTGAGCGTTGACAGGCTTGCCAACGAAGAGATTGGTAAAATGCGTGCGGGAAATTATGGCGTTGCCAACTCCTTCGAAATTGGAAACTCAACCTGGCCGTGGATGTCGCTTCACGCCTGGGCGAATGATCGCACGATGTGGAACGCGCGATGGTCAAGTCTGAACTCACAGAAAGCGTGATGTTGGCCGTTCCTGGCCTCCTTCACCGTGATGCCGAAACCGCGGTCAACGCCATTCTCGGCGCGATTACCGATGCGTTGGCCAACGAGAACCGAGTCGAGATTAGGGGCTTTGGAGTATTTTCGGTTGCCAAGCGACGCTCGCGTGTTGGCCGCAATCCTCGCACCGGTCAATCCGTAGCCATTGCCGCGAGACGCATACTCATGTTCAGGGCGAGCAAGGAGATACGCGAGGCGCTGAAGGGCTGAGCGGGAGAGCGCTCCTTTTTTTCGAGCGCTGGGCAATATAGCAGCGTTGAGACTCAGGCCAGCGAGCGGGCATCGTAGGGCTGCGAGGGCTGCTCAACAGCGACCATACAGCGAAGAGACGCCAGCGAAGCCGGCAATCTGGCGTGAGGACATATAAACGTCATAGGCCCAATCAGGGTCGCCTTTGTCGACACGGCGCATCTGTGTGAGCAAGAAGTCCTTGAATCCCTCGAGCTTGTCCGACTCGTGGACGAAACGTCCACGCGCGAAAGGCAGGCGGTGGTAGCCGTAGCGGATCACGATGGCATACCGCCCATTGGGCGTTTTCCACCACCAACGCTTGAGCTGGCGATAATACGGCAGCTCCTCAATGCGTCCGGAATCGGCAACGGCGCGCTCGATGGTGACGAGGGAGAAGGTTCGTCCTTGGACGGCCTTTTCAAGAAGGTCGTATTGGCATTTGAGAGCTAGGTGGAGCTTGTCTCTAAATTTGGCGAGGCGGATGCCTCTGGTCGTGGCTACGGTGTCGTGCATGCGCCTATTTATCGTGGTGGCGGTTTGGCGAAACCCGCTCGATACCGGCACTGCGCCTTTCCTTTGGCTGGACAGGGCCCTCACGAACGCCCGTTTTGGGTGGGGAGCGGCCTGACCGCCTTGGGGCCCGTCAGGGATGAGATCGGACATTCGTCTCAACGTGCGATTGGCCCATCAAGGTCGGGCGCGGACGCCGGCTTCCGCATCAGCTGCGCGATTGATCGCTTTGGCTGGAGTGGCGCGTGCCTTAAGTCTCAAGCCGTCAACGAGGCTGCGGCTGACCCGAAACGGCTGGAGGACCGAAGGTCACCGCAGTTGCTGATGTAGAAATTCGCTTGTCCGCGCGTTGGCGAGCGTTGCCGCGGCGGCATTGTAGTTCATCCCATTGTGCCGAGCGAAGGCGTGGCGCTGACCCGAGTAGCTGTAGACGGTGACGTTTGGCTTGTTGGCAAGCGCTGTCTTGATCTCGGCTTGCGCAGACTTGGAAATGAACTCGTCCTCCTCGGCCAGATGCATCAGCAGCGGCGCATGAAGCCGTTTGACCTCACCCAGATATTTCTCGGTGTCGCCCCCGTGATAGGCGACCGCGGCGTCGACGCCGTAGCGCACGGCCGTCAGGAAGGTCATCAGGCCGCCGAGGCAATAGCCGAGGACGGCAACCTTACCGGTGCACTCGGGCAGCTTGGCCACAGCATCCGTGGTGTCCTTGACGTCCCTGGCACCGGCATCGCGGTCATAGGCCTGATACAGGCGAAGGCCATGCTGCCAGTCGGGCTCGGAGGTGACGCTGAGGTCGACGCCCGGCTCCTGACGCCAAAACAGGTCGGGCGCGATCGCAAGAAAGCCTTGTTCGGCCAATTCGTCACAGGTCTTCCGGATGTCAGCGTTCACCCCAAACAGCTCTTGCAAAACGACGACAGCGGGAGCCGGGGAGGCCTTTGGCCGCGCGATACGGGCCCCGAACGTTCCATCGACAGACATGATGACAATTTGACTTTCCATAGCGCTCTCCTGATCGAGTTATCTTGGAGTAATGAAGGCGCTGCATTGGCCGATATTCAGCCGTGAATCGGCGTGTGAACTGGCCTCAGCTCGAGCACATCTGATGATCTGCTTCACTGATGGGCCGATGTGGCAGCCTCTTCGATGAGCTTGGCTGTTTCCTTCGGGAAAGACATGTAGGCGACATGGCTGGCCTTCAGCTCGACCGTCTTGGCCTTGGCGCGCTTCGCCATCATGCGCTCCTGATCCGGATTGATCGATCGGTCTTCGGTGGCCACCATGTACCAGGTGGGCTTGTGCTTCCAGGCGGGATTCGTAACCTTATGGGTAAACGAGTCGGTAGAGATCGGCACCTGCGATATAGCCATGAACTCCGCCTCATCCCGTGGAATGTCCGCCGCGAAGTCGGCAGCGAAATGCGCCTGCTCAATCCACCAAAGGCCGTTGCTGTCCGGCTTGAACGCCTTGGACGCTTGCGGCACGGCCTGTTCGATCGACGCACAGCTTTCACCTTCGTCGAGCGCAAACGCGGCAATATAGACAAGCGCTTTAACGTTTGGATGATTGCCGGCCTCGGTGATGATGGACCCGCCGTAGCTGTGGCCGACCAGAACGACCGGTCCACCCATGGCGTCAATTGCGGCCTTCGTGTACTTTTGGTCCTCGGCGTACGAAGTTTCGGGAGGCTGCGCCACGGATACCTTGTAGCCATCATTCTTGAGGATGTCAGCGACCCTCTTCCAGCCGGAGCCATCCGCGAAAGCTCCATGCACCAGGATTACGTTCTTAACTTGCTGTGTCATGATCACTCTCCTATTCAGTTAGAGATCCATTTGGACCGTTTGGTTTCTACTGGTTTACGTGTGCGGATGAAGCAATCTCTTCGATGAGCTTCGCCGTTTCCTTCGGATGAGATATGTAAGCCACATGACTGGCGTTCACTTCGACCGTCTCAGCATCGGTGCGCATTGTCATGGTGTGATGCTCGGTAGCTACGACTGAGCAGCCGGCTCCGACCGCCAAGCGATCCCGTCATGCTTCTGGGTGAACAGACGAGGGCTGGCGCGAAGTGGGTCGCATAGATGATGCCTAGCGCGAAGATCCATGCCGAGGGCCCAGATGCCATGGGCCAAGACGATGCTCGGCTTGGTCTGATGTGCCATCTGCTTACCTCCTCTCAGCAAAAAAGAGAGCGCCCCAAAGCCAGCCCTTGGCCTAAGAGCTTCCTGAACTTAGAGAACGAGGTGGCCATTGACTTGGACGATTCTAGCGTTTCGGTAGAAGTCAGTCACTGAATCTGGTGGGCGTGGGAGTAACGGATCTTAACCCAGCCGATGGAAGTCTCGCTGGCAATCTCCTGCCGGCGGACTTTGCGGATTCCTGGTCACTGCCGGCGAAGACGACGCCACTTTCGGGGACTGCATCCCTCGCGTTTCACGAAAGTGCGGCTGAGATGGCTCTGATCGACAAATCCGCATGCGAGCGCGATATCAGCAATGTTGAGGCTTGTTTCGAGCAACAGGCCTTTCGCGCGTTCGATGCGTCTCATCAAAAGCCACGCATGGGGTGGCGCTCCGGTGGTCTGCTTAAACGCTTTGGCGAAACGGCTAGTCGACAGGCCACATATACCCGCCACTTCCATAATCGAAGGATCGCCAGCCAGGTTTGCTTCGATAAACTCACAGGCTCGACGAAGCTGCCAACCTGCAAGACCGCCGCGCCCCGAAACTTGCGCGACGGGAACATTGCCATAGGTGTGGAGGATGTGAGCGTGGAACGCCAGTGCGATGTAATCAACAAACAAACCCGCTCCGGCGCCGGGCTGCTCCATCGCAGCGACGAGCGTTTGGGCCAGCCCGACCATAATGGGGTCCGGGCACCCTAAAGAAGGTGCGTACAGGCCCTTTGCTCTGCGAAGCCCACCATCATAGGCCAGTTCGTCAAGTGCGGGCTGAGAGATGTTGAAGCGAACGGTGTTGAAGGCCGTATCGAGAGCAACCGTCGGATTCTTCGTCAGGTCAAAGAGATAGGCGTTTCCCGGTGTGGCGGGAGAGACAATTCTGTGCTTTCCGCAAAACCATGCCTGCCAAGGAAAAGAGGTATGCAAAGGCACTTGGAACGAAAAGGATTGTTCACGTGGAACGTCCATCGATCGCCGGTGCTGCGCTTCAGTACTCCGCAGGTGTGTGAACGTAATAGGATGCTTTGAAATTGATGTGCGCGCCACGAAGGTCGGGGCGCGCGCCAACCCGAACCGCCTTGCGATGAGTACCTCGATCTCACGTGCGTCCATCAGGATCTCCGTTCGACTCGTGTGCCACGGAGGCAAAAGGGAAAACGGGGGCTATACCTATTCGATCGCGCGTGGCTGAATAGGCGGCCAAAGTTCAGTTTTTTCGTGAATGGATGTCCGGAATGGCGACGATCCTGGAGAAGACCGCTGGGCTTGTTGCCTTTGTCCGGACGATTGACGCAGGTTCCTTTGCCAGCGCCGCCCGATTGATCGGCGCTAGCCCATCGGCAGTATCAAAAAGCGTCGCCCGTCTCGAGCAGCGTCTCGGCGTGCGCCTTCTGCAACGGTCGACGCGCACGCTCAGCGCAACCGCCGAGGGCGCCGCGTACTACGAACGCGTGGCTTCCCATCTGCGCGCGATCGAAGAAGCTGAAGACATCGTCCAGATTCCCGAGAACGTGCGGGGCTTGCTTCGGGTAACCGTGCCAACGACGTTCGGACGCCCGCTGATCGCCGCGTGGGCCGGTTCTTTCCTCGACCGCTATCCGGATATCAAGCTCGAGCTGAGCGTCACGGATCGCCGCGTGGACCTGATCCGCGAAAGCTTCGACATCGCGGTGCGCTTTGGGGAACTGCAAGACACCAGTTTGATCGGCCGCTCGTTAGGTGCCCTGAACTATGTCCTTGCCGCATCGCCGAGGTATCTCGATCGCCGAGGCACGCCCAGGTCGATCGATGACCTCAAGCAACACGCCTGCCTTCGCTATTTGCGCGCCGGTCGGCCCCTTGCATTTACATTTGCCGATGGGACGCGAATTGTCCCTGAGGGGCCCTTCGATACAGATGACGCTCACTACCTGATTGAGGCCGCCCTGGAGGGGGCCGGCATCACGCAGTTCATGCGCCTGGCGATCCAGGACGATCTTGCAAATGGTCGCCTACGCATCGTGTTACCGGAGATACCCATGTCTACGGAGCCGGTTTACGTCTTGCACCCGTTTGGACGTCAACTTCCGTTGCGTGCGCGCCTGTTCATCGATTTTCTGGTTGGAGCGATCGGTCGTCTTTCTGATAGATGATACAGGCACGACCGAGCGGAAGCTGGCCTCTTGCTGCGCTTATGGACTGCGGCGAAAAGGTCCGCGACCCTGACACGGGCCCAAACCGGCCTACTGCGGTCACCACGGGACGTCCGTGTTCGGATGGGCGGCCGGACCGTGGAACGTCTTCCTCGGGTCGATTCCGGCCGTTCGGTGATAGCCAAGCTCGACCTCAAAGGACGGACAGCGGTCAGTCGCCGGAAGCACTCTGAAGGCTGTCGGCGTCCTATTCGATCACCTCGCCAGGGCGAGCAACAGCGTCCGGTCGTCGAAGCCTATCGGCCTGGCGGTCTTCGGGACGAAGCATTCATTCCGTTCGACGCCGTTCCCGTTAAGAGGCAAAATCTTACGTGCCTCCGACCATGAACTGACGCGACCTCGTCGTTTTCGCTCGAATGGCATCAACCTCCGTCGTGCCTGCCTTCCAGGCTTTGGCCTTGGCCAGGCTGTCGAACGCGATGACGACGACGCGCTTGGGCGCAGTTCCTTCAATGGCCGTGATATTGTCGGTACGCACGATATACTTGCCGCCGAAAGGAGCGAGTGTCTCCGGGCCGGACATGGCAGGGATGGCCTTGAATCCCTCCGGGTCCGTGATCTCGCTGATATCGACGACGACGTAGGTCGGCGGCGTGGCCTGGGCGTGGAGCCCTTGGACGACCGTTCCGCCGATCGCGATGCCGACGGCGATCGCGACAGCGAGTTTATTTGTTGGCTTTCATAAGGCACTCCCCCCTTGGTTGAGGCGATAGTAAATTCTCGACATTTCCGGAGACGATGCTGCGCCTTTGTTCGGCCTCGAGCAATGCGAATCTTCGGCATGCCAACCTCGCCCCGCGACTTCCAGAGGCGGGTAGCCACGATCCGGAGAACCAACTTGGGCCTTACACAGCTTCACGGGGCAGAGCTGCGCCTTTCCCGTCACGGGGCCAACGTTCTCCACTCAATTACATTCCAGAGGATCGCCCAATAGCGAGCGTCGGCTTCGGCACGATGTCGCAGGGGCGCCAAGTGCGCCGCTATCGTCTTGGCCCGCGTGTAGGCGGCAGCATCGAATCCGCGATTGGCGGCGAGTTCCGAAATCAGCGCTTCGGCGTCCATTTTACCGATGGTGAAAGAAGGATCGATGCCTGCCGCCTCAAATATGCACCTCAGCCAGACACCGTCGAGCGGGCTGTCCGAAAACAGTTCTCGACCGTCGAGAACCCGATTCATCCGTTGGGCAATCTCCCAAACCGGACGACCATCTCTCCGCAGCCGGCCTAGCGATATTCCGTGCAGAGCCTCTGCGGCCGAATCCCAACTCTCTTCGATAAGCCAATCTGCCGGAGGCCGCACGAGATGACCCTCGGAGGTGATGATGGCCGTTCCCGACTCCGCGAAAGCCCAGCCGATCTCGATGGGCACGCCGTCGAAGCCAGATGCCTCGCAGTCGTAGAAGGCCGGCGCGGCCTTTGGTAGGATCACAAGCCATCCTTCATCTGGGCAGACTTTAGCGCCTTGGCGGTTGAGGACCGCTCTCTGTGTCCGGGTCAAAGACAACCCCGCACCGATGATCGTGCTCGCAATCCTTCCAGCGATGCGTATCGTGACTTCGGGGCTTTCCGACCAACGCCCAGACAGCCGTTGGCCATGATAGCAGCCGAACTCCTTCCATCGCCCCGACACCGGTCGTTACTCCGCCGAAATCCAGCCCAAACCAAACGTCGAAGCAGACAAAAAAGAGATCT
>Ga0207130_1220_pt1 | contig 15246 bp, 11 predicted proteins | sample Alteio_BWMinHeat_16_FD_153545 | JGI IMG/M metagenome (GOLD analysis project Ga0207130, IMG submission 153545) | Enriched cells from forest soil in Barre Woods Harvard Forest LTER site, Petersham, Massachusetts, United States -... | ecosystem: Environmental > Terrestrial > Soil > Temperate forest >... | reverse complement strand
ATGTCTACAGGGAATGACTTCCATCACAACACGGTGATTTGGGACTCGGGTGCAGCTGGAGCTGTTGGTCACCAGCAATCAGACGCGGTGCATCAGCCTAATTTCTTCGCTGATAACACACCGCCCGACTTCAATACGTATCACTTGTCTAGTTTGTCTACCGCGAATTTTATCTACGATAACAACAATTCGCAGCAGAACTCGCGGAAGACCTTTGCACAATACCAGGCGGCTGGTGCTGATGTTCATGGTGCCGCAGATACGAAGTACGCTAGCGGCTTTCCGAGGGTGATGATTACGTCTCCAGCCGACCAGTCATCGGTTACAAATCCAATTACGATTGCAGTTACAGCGTCGGACGCCAGCGGAATCAGTAAGGTGGAATTCTATGTCGACTGGAACCTGCAGGCGATAGTTAGTGGCAGTCCTTACAATTTCAGCTGGACCAATGGGACGACCGGGGCGCATACGGTAGCAGCAATGGCCTATAGCAATGCGGGAATCCGCTCTTGCTATGCGGTTACGTTAAAGAAATAATGAGCGGTGCGGGTCTGTGGGTTAGACTCTGATCCGCTGGATCATATCCGTTTTTGACTGGTCAACAACCGAAAAACCTCCGGCTCAGCCGGAGGTTTTTTGCTTTGTCTTCAGCGTGCCCTGATTCTGAGCCTCTGGTCCACAGGCGGGGAACGGCCGTGGTAACGCTTCCATGCAAGTGGCTGATGAGCTTCATGGTCCGATTTCAAGAGCTGATCACCGCCATCATGCCCTCAGGTGGAACGAGAGGGGAGATTGCCGTCCTCACTTCGGGCGGACGTGTGCAACCACCGCCAGGTTTACCGTGACACGTTGTTTCTCCGTCGGTTACGAATGGAAACTAAAGCCGCCTTAACGAGCGGCTCTTCTTGTCGAGAGAGGGTTTTGTAGCGGCTCTACACTTTGGAGCCGCCAGTTCTGCAACCGGGCGGCTTAGGATCTATGCCCGCCGTGCTACGCCCCGCCGTGCTGTGTCTCGGTTGCGGTCAGCGGCGACAGCGGTGATAATGCCACGGGGACCTCGCATAGCCGCGACGGGTTGGGGGCAAGAATGGTATAGACAGGTGACGGTCCAATGATCCGCTATGCAATGGTCGTGTCTCTTCTAGTCAGTTCGGTAAGCTGGGCGCAGGTCACTTTGCATCCGACCGACAACGTGCCCAAGATAGTCAGTTCTAAGCCGGCAGGCACAACATTCGTCTTTACGCCAGGCACTTATCGTCTGTCTCAGCCCATCATACCCAAGGACAACGACAAGTTCATCGGCGAGACCTCGTGCGCTCCGCCGTCGACCTCCTGTCCGGCTATTATTAGTGGCGGAGTCGTAATTGGCGCGTCGGCCACCTTTGACGGCATCAACTATGCGGTTGCCAAGCAAACCCAACAGCGGCAACGGGCCGTCGCTCGGAATTGTGATCCCGGATGGGAAGGCTGCATCTACCCGGAAGACTTATTTTTCGATGGTACGCCTTATCGGCACTTGGACTCAACCACACTGCCTACTATCGGCGCCAGGGAGTGGTGGTTCGATTACACGAAACATGTCATCTACTTCCACGACGACCCGACCAGCCACACGGTCGAAACCAGCGTGGTTAGCAATGCCTTCGGCGGACCCGCCAACAACATCACGATCCAGTATCTTAAGGTTGAAGAATTCGCCAACATGTATCCGGTCGGTGCTATCGGGGTGTCGCAAGGGCCCAATGCGTTGAATCAAGGCACAGACTGGACGGTCGAGAACTGTGAGGTTACGCTGAACCATGGTTTCGGGGTGCGAGTTGGTTACCGCATCCACATACTTAATAACTACATTCACGATAACGGCCAGACAGGAATTGGCGGTGGCATAGGAACGACTGCAGCTCCCTCGACTCAATCAGCTAGCTCAGGCACTTTAATCCAGGGCAATACCATCAATCACAACGACTATGCTCACTTCAATCCCGGCTTCGGGTCGGGAGGCTTCAAGGTCGGTGCCACCAGCGGCATTGTTCTGCGTGGCAACACCATCCAGCACAATGAGGGTTCAGGTATCCATTTTGACGAAGACAGCGGGAATCAGTTGGTGGACGGCAACACTATTACCGATAACTCGGATGGAGACGGGTTGGGCCAAGAGCTCGGCCATGGCACTTCGACGTTTCGCAACAATCTGGTTTTGCGGAACGGCACCCACCTGAACAGCAACAATTGGGCCTACCAGATCGGCGTGCGCGCAAGCTCGGGCGTGAATGCTTACTGCAACGTAATGGAGATTCCGAGCGGGTCGGGGATCGGCGGTTGGGGGGTTATCGCGGCCACAAGAGGCTCCAGCAACTTTCCGCCTTACGCGTATCGGGCAACCACCGGGAACTCCTTCCACCATAACACCGTGATTTGGGACCCGGGTGCGAGTGGAGAAGTCGGGCTCCGTCAGAACGACCCCGTGAACCAGCCCACGTTCTTCGCCAGCAACACGCCACCAGACTACAACTCTTATCACATGTCCAGTGGCTTTGCTGCCCGCTTTGTCTACGACAATGAGAACACTCGTAGCAACAAACTCAAGACTTTCGCAAGTTTTCAGGCGTCGCGTGCTGATGTGCACAGCAGCGTAGACACGAACAACAAAAGCGGGTATCCCCAGGTATCCATTACATCTCCACCGGATCAATCATCAGTTGGCAACCAGGTAATTGTTGCAGCAACAGCTTCGGATAAAAGCGGGATCAGTAAAGTGGAATTCTACGTGGACTGGACCTTGCAGACGACTGTTACAAGCAGCCCGTACAATTTCGATTGGACCAACGCCACTCGCGGATCTCATACGGTGGCGGCAATGGCCTACAGCAATGCAGCAATTCGCGCTTGCTATGCAATTACGTTATATAAACAATGATCTCTTCGGACGGCAAAGTGTCAGTCCACTGATTCGGCGGTTTTCAGAGGGGGGCACATCCCAAGATAGCTCCGACGACTCTCCAGTTAAGCGAAGTTAAGCGAAGTTAAGCGAAATCAGCGGATATGGCACACCGAGCTCGGCATCCGTCCAAGCGTGGGAATTCAGCGTGCCGATCCTTGTCTCGGTATGCCTGTTAGTCTAAATACTTCTTCCCTTTCCTTCGTCCGAAATCATACTGAGCTTTTTGCGGATACACAGGGTGAAGCCAGCACAGGTGCGCTCAGACGCTTTATTCGGATACCTATCGTTGGTCGAGGGATTTTTCCTCCAGAAAGGAAATAGCCCTGTCGGTCGCGAATCTCGACACTTTGGGGTCGGCGGTAGCGTTCGGAGCAGACGACAACAACTTGCCTGGCGTCATGAGAAACACGTGCACAGGTCCGGCATGCGCCTCATCCTCAAGGTCCGCCTCCCGGTCATGAGTTGAGTCATGATGGAAACTGCCCACCACCAGAATCTGGCCACGATTGTTGATATGAAGAGCCTGCACCAGCAGCACATCGTGCGTCGGAGGAATCAATGAATTCAGGTCCTGCATTCCGCCGGCCTTGGTCCACAGGAAAGCACGGGCGCCCAGCGAGGTTTCCGAAGCGCCAACCACTTGTCCGGAATCATTGATTGCGAGCGCCTCCGCGTACGCGGTGCCACCAAGCGAACCCAAGCTCTGCATGCCGCCCTCCTTCGACCACAGAAAGGGACGGCTGGCAGACCCGAGAGTACAAGACCCCACCACTTGACCGGCACTGTTAATTCCAACAGCTTTACAGGATTCGCTTCCCTGCAGAATTCCGAGGTCGATCATGCCATCGCGACTGGTCCAGAGAAAGGGACGTGTGCCCGACGAACTGTTCGACATCCCCACTACCTGTCCAGCGTCGTTGATGGCAAAGGCTTCGCTGTAGTTACCTCCAGGAAGAGTTCCCAGGCTTCGCGCTTCCAGTTTGGCCGACCATACTACTGCTCGAACCCCACCCTTGCCGCTCGAATATCCCACGGTCTGCCCCGAGTTATTGATTGCAAAGGCGCGGCTGGCGGAATCTCCCGGCAGGGGATTCAGCTCACGCATTCCTTCTCGGGCGTTCCAGACAAATGCCCACATAGTCTCTCGAGTATTGGAATTGCCGACCACAGTACCCGCATCATTTAAACCGAAAGCCTCGCTATAGTCGCCTCCCTGGAAGGTCCCGAGATCATACATGCCTGTGTGGGCACTCCAAACGAAGGCACGCGTGCCGCTTCCATGAGTCAACCCGGAGCTACCTACGACTCGTCCCCCGACGCTGTCCATATGCCGTCCCACACTGCTCCCACCCCGCCGCAAAGCACCAAGCTCGACCACGGTGTAAGTATCGCCGGCCCATACCATGCCACCAAGCAAACATGTGATCGCTACCGCGAGGACTGCAACCAGCTTACTAGGCGAAAAATCCGTTCGCATATCATCCTCCCGACCGAAGTTCTTGTTGTCCCCCATCCTTGGTGTCCGGAGCCGCTTGAACATCAGTTACCAGTGCCTCCCAGCAACACCACCTGTGGGCTGCCGAAGGCATCATCCGTAAAGCTGATATTCGCCGACCGGAAGCCAACGACTTGCGGTGTGAACGTTATTGCCAAAGTACAGTTTGTACCCGGGCCGAGCGTTGCTCCACAGGTGCTAGTCTGAATCGAGAAGTCGCCTGAGTTCGTGCTACCGATGGCGATGCTGGAGAAGTTTACCGTAACCGGGCCGACATTCGTGACGGTAACCGTCACTGGGTAATGCGTGGTTAGAACCTTTGTATATCCGAAAGAGATGCTGCCCGGGGAGAGCTTGAGGGCAAGTCCGATTCCTTTCAGACTGACTGTGCTCGGACTGCTAGGATCAGAATCGAAGATGTTCAAACTACCGCTCTGAGCGCCTGAGGCATTGGGCGTGAAAATCGAGAACACCTGGCAACTGCTCAGTCCCGCAATCGATGTCCCGCAGGTCGAACTCTGCAGATATTGGCTGAATTCCAGATTGGAGTAGGTGATACCCGTAATGTTGATCGGACCTGTACCCAGGTTGGTGAGTGTTACGGGCATCGGTGTGTTCGCGCCAACAAGCACGTTTCCAAAATTTAAGTTTCCAGAGACCCTCAACGCCGTGGCAAGACCACTCAGGGCAACCGTTTGAGGACTGCTCGAGTCCGAATCATTAATCGAGAGAAATTCGTTGAGTTGCCCAACCGTAGTAGGTTTGAAGGCAACATTGATCGTGCAACTGCCGGGTCCAAGCTGACCGGCGCAGGTAGTACTGGTGACCGTGAAGTCGGTGCCGGTGGTGATGGAGTTGATGGTCACCGGAGTGGTTCCCAGGTTCGTCAGCTGCACCGGCATTGAGGTTGCGGTAGTTCCCACTTGCCATTTTCCTGCGAACTTTAGCGAAGTCTGGGACACACTTATCGCTGGCCCATTAGTGGCGAACGAGGAGTTATCCACGTTGATCATCGAAGCGACGGATGGGACCCCACTGCTGTTCAGCAGGAAGAGCATGTAGTAACCGGGAGGTGCTAGATTCGCGCTCGGTGGCGCGGTAACATTGAGACCGCCCGTAGCCGGGCTGAAGCTCAGGAAACTGATGCGCTGTTCTTGATTGAAAGTGTGAGTGACAGCACCCAGCCGTATCCAAGTAACTTGGGTGATGTTGGCGGCATCGGGCGTACTCACGAAGAAAGTCTGGCCGCCCTTGATACTCGTGGGAGCTGAGGCAATGGTCGGCCTAGCTCCCTTAAACAGGTAGGGCGGCGAGAAGATTTCTGCGGTGACCACGTTGCAGCCTTGAGCTAGACTACACTGCCCACCCGCGGAAAGCACCCGGCCATCGGGCAGAAGCAGTGCCACCGAGTGGTATCCGCGATAGGTGCTGAGGCTAGCCATCGTCGACCAAGTGCCGGTGGCTGGATTCCACAGTTCGGCGGGTAGTACGGGATGCGTATAATCGTCGAACGCGGCGCCGCTTGACCCTCCTGTCACCAGCACTGTGCCGTCCGGAAGCAACGTCGCATTGTTTTGGCGGCGTTCATTCGCCATCGTACCCGTGTACCTCCAAGTCGGAACGGGGTCATTCAGGTTGATGACTTCCGCGGTTGCGGTGGGTGGGGTGCCACCTCCGGCCAGCAGGATCTTGCCGTTGTCGTACATGACCGAAGGACCGTAGTCGCGAATCCCATAGAGTGAGCTTGGACCGATCGTCCAACTGCCGGTGCCGTCGGTATTGAGGTATCGGGTGACCTGTCCTTGCCCGGCGTAGAAGAGAGTGCCATTCGGCGCCAGATGCATCTTCGGGTAGTTAGGCAGAAGCAATTGCGCTGTGGTGAGATCTCGCCACGTACCACTAGAGACCTGCCAGACTTGCGGCAACGTATCAGCACCCAACTGCGGGCTCTGCTCACCCGAAGTCACCACGACATCTCCGTTGGGAAGCACCGTGTTGGTCGGGTAGAAACGACCGGCATTCATGTTCGGTAGAAACGTCCAATTCCCACCCACCGGGTCATAGATGGAGGCGTTCGGCAGCCCCACAAGTGTGACCACAGCATCTCCCCCCGTCATGAATACTTGACCGTTACCCAGTACAGAAAAGCTCGAGCAGAAAATGTTGTAACCCGCCGGCGTTGTCAATGTGTTGGTATTGGCTACCGGGTCCCAGATCCGCGGCTTGTCACCGTTGCCGAACGAGGGCCACCACAATACCTTCCCACTCGGTAGCAGAACAGCGTGCGTGGCATTTGCATACCAATTCATTAACGGGGAGAATTGCCCTACCACTGACGGATCCTGAGCGTTCGCCCGGTGGTGCGCGCCTGCCAGCGTCACCAGCGCCACAGTAATCCAAAGTAAGCCTTGCCTCATGGACCGCCCGGCGTCGCCTCGGCGCAGCCCCGACCCGCTATGTCTGCTGGGTGTAGCTGTATTCCAATCTTGACGGGAGAATGAGAAGTAATTGAACAAAGTGGTTTCCTCCGTTCTGTAATCACTAGGGTAGGTACGCAGCCGATTCTTCGCGTGGACTGCCTCGGCTCGCGCGATTGCACGCAAGGTTAGACATTGTAACGAAGTGTTTGGAAACACTAGCGTTTGACATACTCGATCATGACTTGGCCCCGGGGATGACCCCAGTCACCGATGTACCTCGGCTCCCAACCCGACCGCCTGCCAAAAGCCTCCATGGCGCCGCGGGTGTAAAAGAAGGACCGGACACTGTGGGAACTGGCTATTTGCGGAATAGGAATGGACGTTTCACCAAAAGTGGCAAAGAATCTGCAACCGGGTGTGACGAAGGCCGACAGCTTCCTGAAGCACAGGTCAATGTCCCGCTTGCGGAGGTGGGTAAAGAGCGATTGGGCGAGGCAGAAGTCAGGCCGCTTGGAGAATTTCTCGAACGCAAAGGAATCGGAGATGACAAATTCAGGGCGCTGGGCTTTAAGCACATCAGCCTCAATTTCATTCGCCTTCCCAGCTTCGATGACTTCAGAGTGCTTGTCGATTCCCAGATAGTTTCCCGGTGCCAGGTACGGAATCAGCAACCTGCCAGCACGTAGGGAGCCGCAGGCGATATCAAGGAGCACATGGCTCGGCCTGAGGCCCTGTTTAACGAGGAAGTCGAACTGTAACCGACCTAACTCGTCCCAAAAGCCACCCACGAACTCCCGGTGGCCTTCTTTCGTGAGGGTCTCTTCATCAGTGGCCCGAGGCCTCAAGTTCCCGAAGATTTGTCTGACGGTGGTGAGCATGGCGTTCAGTCTCCTTGATCTGCATTACGTTCTTGAAAGGCTACATTGCCTTCGATATCATCAGCGACCACCACTGCGTTGGTGGCCAGCGGGGTGCCGCAGTTTCAAACTTCCAGCGCATATTGCGATTCGGTATGAAGGCTTTCGCGAATGGCACGAGCCGGATGTTCAACTCCGGATGTTTAAGGCGATCCGGTTGACATTCCCCGGCATACTCGGCGTGCGCCTCACTTGAATTTTGTTGGAGTGGAGCGCGTAGCGCACGCAGAAATCAGCCGCGATAGGTTCTGGCCCGTTTCATAGCCACCAACCCATCTACTGCTGGTGTCCGAACTGGCGGTTGAGAACGATTTCCTCGCCGTCACGTGCCATCCAGGGCTTCAGGCCCGGGCTCTTCTCGATACAGCAGAAGAACTTGTTGCCCTGACTGCGGAGGGGTGGTGTCCAGTTCAGGAACAATTGAGCGAACCGCAGCAAGGAGATGAAATTGCCCGCGCCGATTGCCGAAGTGATGCTGCCTATGCGAGTCGCTTTCCTCAGGTCCAAATCCTCTTCGGTTACGCTGAAATCCCAGTAAGGATATACGTGCAGGGAAAAGATGCGCTCAGGTATGTAGGAGGATACGGTCTTAAAAACCTCGTGCCGGTTCCAGCGATAAAGGAAATTGGGGATCTGCGAATCACGAACCCCCCCCGACCGATAGTCATGGTCGATCACCGCCGGAAGCTCGTAAGGAAACGAGAACCTCATCCTCACCAGGGCCGCCATGGCCAGGGAGTCGTTCGGCTCCATGAACAAAACGTATCTCCGGCTTACGCGAAGCATTTCGCATAGGGCACGGTGCGGCGAACTACAGTGATGCAAAACCTCAGAAGCGAAGACAAGATCAAAGGAATCAGAAGGCAGTTCAAGTTGCTCGGCATCAAGCGCAAGATGCTGTGTTTCGAGATCAGACTCGCCGGCAGCCATCCGCTCCATATCAGTCGGAAGATTAGAGTTTACGATATGCTTGAATCCTACTTGCCGAAGGATGTGTTCGTCTTGAGCGCTACCCCCAACGATCAGCACGCGCTGATCGAGAGACATGCGAGCCGCCTCGACCGAAGAGGCCAGTACGCGAAGGAACTGCGTTCGGGGCCGCATCACCACCCCTGGCGCCGCACAGTTTATCGAGTTCATCGGTTCCATCCTAGCTCGCGCCAGCCTTCTAACGCGGGGCGAAGTGCTGAAAACCAAGCCGTTGTCGCGGCAGCCGTAGCCTAGCGCCGGTTCACGCCGAGCGCGAAGTCCTCGAAAGCGAGCGGGAAGAAACGTTTTATCGTCATGGGATCGACGTGCTACGGCCGCCGGGAGTCCTGATCTCGCTGAGATAACACGCCGGCAGCTCGTCGAGCGGACGGTGCAAGCTAATGTTGCGGCCTCGGCGCTCTTCGGGCGTCACGCAACCTCCTTCTGAAACAAATCGCTTTAGCGCCATACCATGTACGACTTCGGCAGCCCAAGAAAGCGCTCCGTCTCAATCGCGCAGCCCGGGAATATGTGCCGCAGTTCTGTTTTGCCGAGCAGGTGGATTTCGTTCTTTGATTCTTCCGTGGTGGCGGCGTCAGGCTTGGTGAGCAGACCTGCGATCGTAAGGTAGCGATGCACGAAGTGGGTGAAGAAACGCTTCGGCAGCCAATGCACGAACAGGCCCAGGTAGTGTGGCTCGACGGGGAACCATTTCGACGGGGTTTGGCAGTACAGCCTTTTTCCGACGCGCAGGCTCTCGCTCGCGAACTTCGCATGGTCGGCCACGTGCTCAATGACGGAGTTCGACATGACCAGATCAAACGACCGATCAGGCAGGGCGAGGGCACAACCGTCGCCGGTGATCTCCTGTACACCAGAAGGGAGCGTCTGCCCGGAGAGGGCTAAGTTGAGCAGGGTGAGATGCCGCGGCCGCCAGTTGCAATGTTTCCAGTAGTTGGGGTGCCCGCCGATGTCCAGTACCGACGCGCAATCGGAAAAGTGAGCTTCGAGCCAGCGCAGGCGCTTCTGACGAAACCTCCATCCCAGACGCCGGTAAATGGCACGAAGGTCGAAACGCCGCCAGATGATTCTTTGCCAGCCGCCCTGTTGTTGTTGCGCGAGACTTCCGAGCTCTAGAACTTCCCCATTTTTCGCCATGCTGCCTCCTCATACTAAAGATTCTTGGCTGCTCTGCGAAGGGCGCGATGTGAATTCCAAGTTGCGATGTTCGTTTCCAGTCGACGCGGTAACCGGTACTCCGGGAGATCTCGGCGGTTCTAGCGCTTGACATACTCGGTCATGACTTGGCCCCGGGGATGACCCCAGTTCCCGATGTACCTCGGCTCCCAACCCGACCGCCTGCCAAAAGCCTCCATAGCGCGGCGGGCGTAAAAGAAGTTGCGGATGCTGTGCGAACTACCAATTGCGGAATGGGAATGGACGTTTCTAAGAAACTGGCGAAGAACTTGCAACCCGGCTTGACAAAAGCCGACAGATTCTTAAAGCACAGGTCAATGTCCCGCTTGTCGAGGTGGGTAAACAGCGATTCCGCGATGCAGAAGTCGGGCCGCTTGGAGATTTTTTCGAATGAAAAGCAATCGGAGACTACAGATTCAGGACGCTGAGCTTTAAGCACATCAGCCCCAATTTCATTCGCCTTCCCAGATTCGATGACTTCAGAGTGCTTGTCGATTCCCAGGTAGTTTCCCGGTGCCAGGTACGGAATCAGCAACCTGCCAGCGCGTAGGGAGCTGCGAGCGATATCAAGGAACACATGGCTCGGCCTGAGGCCCTGCTTGACGAGGAAGTCGAATTGCAATTGACCCATCTCATTCCACAGGCCGCCCACGAATTCTCGGTGACCTTCTTGCTTGCGTGAGGCTCTGTTCCTCAGCGGCGCGAGGCCGCATGTTCTCGAACATCTGTCTGACGGTGGTGAGCGTTAAGTCCTTCTAAATCTGCATCATCTTCTTCACGGTCCTGCTCGACGAAGTTCTTGCCGCTGGGCAAAATGACGAACGATTTGCGCAGCTCGAGTCATTTCGTCACACGAATTAGGGAGCGAAGGCTACAGTGCTGGCACAATATGCGCCAGAGACGGTAGCCATATTCCAACTGGCCTGATGAGTGCCCGCACTGGACGAATTGCTCGTGATATGTGCCCAACCGTTTGCATTCGTCCTGAAATCAAGCGTAAATTCGTTGCCGCTGCCAAGACTAGTAACGTTCGTATTTATAGCGAACAGAATGGAGACGATAAAGTCACTAGCCTGCGTGGTCGTGACCGCCGGGCCCGGAATGTTAGTAAGAGTTACAAGTCCACTCGCAGTGTTCGTCGCATCGGGAGGCATGGATAAGATTCCTGACACTTCCCAAGTCGTGATCTCCACATGAGTAGGCGAACCCACAAAGGTAGGAGTGACCACGGTAGCGCCAGCTACCGAATTCAGTGCATACCAGATCTCCACTGACGCCACACCGCGTGCAGCTCTAGCACCGGCTGAGACATAGGCATTGCCTGCATCATCAGAAACCCTGGCAACCGATGTTGTCCCGTTGAACATGAGCGCCACAGCAATCAAATTTCCCGAACCGGTTGCCGGGATCGTTAAGCTCGTGATTGAAGCCTTTGACGTCTTGTGAACAATGGCCCAAGCGGGGGTGATCACGAACGCAGCCGTCGCACTCAGATTACTATTCATGGTCACGTTGCAAGGATTGCGCCCACTGCACGGCCCGCTCCATCCCGTAAACGTCCAACCGGTCGCGGAAGTGGCGTTCAACGTAACCGAACTGCCGCCCGTGTAAACGGCGCTACAGGTGCCACTGCCATCGGTGCAGTTGATCGCGCCGTCGGTGCTGGTCACGGTTCCTTGCCCCGTCTCTCTCACCGTCAGCGTGAAATTCGGCGGAATGATCGGGAACGTAGCCGTCGCATTCAGATTACTAGTCATGACTACATTGCAAGGATTGCCCCCACTGCAGGCGCCGCTCCATCCCGAAAACGTCGAACCGGCCGCCGCAGTGGCATTCATCGTAACCGTACTGCCGCTCAGGTAAACGGCGCTACACGTACCGCTGCCATTGGTGCAGTTGATCGAGCCGTCTGTGCTGGTTACCGTTCCTTGTCCCACCTCGTTCACCCTGAGCGTGAAGTTCTGCTTGAACGAAGCCGTCGCACTCAGATTGCTATTCATCACCACGTTGCAAGGATTGCTCCCAGTGCACGACCCGCTCCATCCCGAAAACGTCCAGCCAGTCGCCGCCGTGGCGTTCATAGAAACTGAACTGCCATTCGCGTAAGTTCCGCCACAACTACCAGTGCCATTGGTGCAGTTGATCGAGCCGTCGGTGCTGGTCACGGTTCCCTGCCCCACCTCATTCACCGTGAGCGAGGAGGTCTGCAGGCAAGACGGGAAGCTGAAGGAGGCGATGCGAGTACTCCAATGGTTGGTAGTACTACTCAGTGGCACGTATTCGGTCGTATACCAGAAGGTGCAGTCGTCCTTCGGGTCAACAGCCAGGGTGCTGTAGTCTCCCCAATGTAAGGTAGTGGTTAGGGAACGATTGGCGACACTCGCCGCTGATAAAACATCAACCTCGCCCTCCATCTGCCCCGAAGGATCACTCGCTACGCGACCAGTGTACCGAATCGAGGGACTCATCGTACTGCTGGAGACGCTATAACCCAAAGCCATATCGCCGGCCTTGTCCATAGCGATGCTGCCCATCCAACGATAGCTGGAATCCGGCGCGTAGGTCCCTTGTTGGAAGAGTCCGAAACCGGATCCGGTGTTTTGTAACTCGTACCAGCGGATTCCGGTCTGGCTGCCATTTGTCCCGGTGGTGACCGTGTGGTTGGCGATGAGAGACTGGTGACTTCCGAAGTTGCGGTAGGCGAGCCGGAACATCAGGCGGTCCCCGTAAGAGTCAAGGCCTTGCGAAGTTCCTAGCTGGGGAACGCAAGCTCCCGTTGTGTAGTTGAGCGACGCGACGGTTTCCCCGCAAGCCTCTGTGAACGCTGCTACCGGGATGTTCGTCGGACCGGTGAATGTGGAGTTTGCGGGGGTCGTCCAATCCACGTGAAACTGCCAGAGGTCGAGAGACTGGTCGTTATAGTCAAAACTGAGGAGATACTCTGGCGAGCCAGTGGGAGGCGGGGTGACCCCGTCCACGTCCGCAGGCAGCAGAGTGCCAAAAGAAGTGCCGGTGGATTTTGTGAAACATTGCATAGTGGCTGCAGCGCCACTCAACATACTATTGCGGTCTACTGCACATGCCGCCGCACCGATAAACACTTGGGATACATCTCCTTGGACGTAAGTCACGTAGTAACCATCCGGCCAAACGGCCCATTTGGGGTAGTCCAGAGCTGGCCTACATCCGCCGCACAGCGAGGTCAGCGGTTCCAGAAACGCATAGAGATTCCATCCGCCGCTGATTGCGTCCGAGGTGGTTGACACGGCAACACACAGGTAAGAGGGCTGACGGAAGATCGGCATCGTCATCACCCAGCGGTTTGCCAGCTTGTCAAATTGGACGACCGGGTCAAGGTTATCGTTGGCCGCGCATGGTCCTCCAAGAGCCTGCCAAAGGGTGTTCCCATTGGCAGGACCAAAGGCCAGACTGCCATCCGACTTGTTAAATACCGCAAACGACTCGTTGACCCACTGTACAAATTGGGTTGGTCCCACTGCGATACTGCTGTCGGGAACATTAGCTTGCGCCGTGTAACCAGGAAAGCCGAACCCGAGTCCGAGAATGTTTAGTCCCGAATTCGTGGAGAGAGAAGAGAGATTGGAGGAAACGATTGTGTCAGGCGATGCCTGAAGGACCGAATCTTTGACCGGGGTTGTGGAGCGAGGCCCATGCATTCGCGGCCTGTCATCGTCGTCGGGACGCGAACTCAGCCGCCGTGACCGCGGAGGAAGGGGCACGGTCTCGCTTAGCGGAGGTGCAATAGCGTGCTTTGTGGCCTTCACTACGACAGTATTCGATTGGCCTTGCGCCCAGCTGAAGGACGCTTCCGCGAGGAACAACACTACAACTAGCCCCCAAAATCCTAACCACCGGAATCGGATATATGTCATGTTACGGGTTCCCAATTTCGTTTTGCGATTGACGAGTCAGAACATTTCACAACCGCATCAAGACTGCGAGTGCAGCTACGAAATTACAACAGAGGAGTCGTTGCAAACGACACATACAGACCAACGGCAAAGCCGGTCAAACTACCGGACTTCGTCCCTAAGCGTTTCCTTTGCGCGGCACCAAGTGCACCCACAGATGCCAGCCGAGAATACCCGCGAGCGGCTTAAAATGCGGCACCGGGAGCGGCGGCGCGTGCATGAAATCCTGATAGCTGCGTTCAACCTGGAAGTCTGGAAAATCCGCACGCACGGTCGCGAGGTCGTAGACCTTGCTGTAAGGGTTTTCCGGACCGTCCGTGTTCCGGTGGATGAAGTTCGACATCTTCAGGTATCGCCACAGCCCTTGCCGTCTAGCGTTTGCGAGATGCCCGCCGACTATGCCGCCAGGTTGCGCGCCGACAGCGTAGAGCACGACGATCGCCATGCGGCGCACGATTGAAATCGCCACGGTATAATTCAGGGATCGACGCGCGTAGAGCATCGCGATGAGGCGGCCCCCGGGCTTTAGAACGCGGGCGATTTCGCGCTGCGCCGCTTTCACGTCCGGGATATGGTGCAGCACACCGTGCGAGAAAACTATATCGAAGCTGCTGTTGTGGAAGGGCATTGCCAAGGCACTTCCACATTCCAGACGCTCGTAGGGAAGTCCTCTTAGTTGCAGGCGGGCTGAAACCCGCTCTATTGATTCCGGCGTTAAATCCAAACCTGACCAAATCGCGCCGCGCCGAATTATCTGCTCGGAATCGGCACCCTGCCCCAACCCGATCTCAAGGACACGCTTCCCTTGGAAGTCGATGGCGTCGAGCCGGCACAGAATATGGCCCTCGCGGCTGTAGCGGAATTTATCGTAGCGCTCGAAAAACGCCTCGTAATCCGCTTTGAGACTTTCCACCTGATGATCACCGCAAGGGTGAGCATCCCAGAAGTCGCGGATGGCTTGCTCGCTTGGAATTTCCGATTTCAACAGCACTGGCATTCTGATTTCGCTCTCAACTGTTTGCTAGCAGTTATACCCGCACCACGCAGTTCGTTCTCAGAGATTCCAATACGGCGAACGTTGCGCGGGAGGTTGCCGCTAATGACTCGATGGCGATGGGCGAACCGGTGCCAGACTCCAAACGATGAAGCAGCACTCTCATCTCTTCCGCGTGTCCTCTCTCCCCAGAGAACGACGTGGTCGATTTCTTCCGGTCGACGGCGCATTCCAGTTTCTTGAAGTTCCACATGCGTGCCGTCTTCGACTCACCGAACACTTCCAGATATTCCTTCTCCACTGCATTGGCGCCATTCGCCAGGTAGTGGATGGTGCCGACGGAACCGTCCACAAAGGCGATCGTGACAAGGACGTTATCAT
>Ga0207130_1218_pt1 | contig 15332 bp, 19 predicted proteins | sample Alteio_BWMinHeat_16_FD_153545 | JGI IMG/M metagenome (GOLD analysis project Ga0207130, IMG submission 153545) | Enriched cells from forest soil in Barre Woods Harvard Forest LTER site, Petersham, Massachusetts, United States -... | ecosystem: Environmental > Terrestrial > Soil > Temperate forest >... | reverse complement strand
CCAAGGTAGCAGCAATTTTATTACCAATGTGGCCTGATTTCCCTACTCCCAGCACAACGATTCTGCCCTGGCAGGCTTGCATGATTTTGCATGCCTTGACAAAAGAATCATCGATACATTCCAGCAATGAATGTACAGCGGACAGTTCTATTTGAACCACTTCGCGGGCTTGCTGTATAACGTCCATGAAGGAATTCCTCTCGTACTGAAGTTCGTTTTGGAGTGTATCATATCCAAAGACTTTCGTGTATGATTGCGTCCCAGGCCAGTTTTGAAATACCACGACATTGAACATCATTGAGTTTTCAAAGGTAACATTTAAGCGCGGTGAGCGCTGTATTTTTAAAGCCTTAAGTTTATCGATTCCCAAGGGTAAGGTGGTGGCGATTTTAGGCCCCAGTGGTACAGGCAAGACAACTTTTTTACACCTGATTGGTCGCTTGTTATCTCCCAGAAAGGGTACTGTTCGAGCTTTTGGACATGACCTTTCAACCCTCAAGCATGATGATTTGTTCCGATACCGATGTCGTTTGGGCATGCTGTTTCAAAGCGGTGCCTTGTTTACGGAAATGAGTGTTTTTGATAATGTGGCGTTCCCCATTCGAGTCCATACACAATTGCCAGAAGAATTAATTCGAGATATTGTGCTTATGAAGCTGGAGGCTGTAGGCCTACGCGGAGCACATGATTTGATGCCCGCAGAGCTTTCAGGAGGCATGTCACGTCGTGTGGCCCTGGCGCGTGCAATTGCCCTGGATCCTGAAGTCATGCTGTATGATGAACCATTTACTGGCCAGGATCCCATTTCCATGGCAGTCGTGGTCAAACTGATTAAGACACTCAATGATGCCTTGGGGCTGACCTCTGTAATCGTATCCCATGATGTACAGGAGGTATTCAGTATTGCAGATGAAGTGTATATTTTATCGGAAGGGGAAGTGATTGGTTCGGGTACACCGGCGGAAGTTCGAGCGAATACCTCATCGCGGGTAGATCAATTTGTGCATGGACGTCCCGATGGTCCCGTGAGTTTTCATTATCCGGCACCTGATTTGAAGACGGATTTTTTACGAGAAACAGCATGATGGAGTGGTTTAGAAAAATAGGCGCAGGTGTTCTGGAGTTTTTTCGCGAGTTTGGTGCATCGGGAATTTTCGCATCGCGTACTATCTGTGGTCCTGTACCAGCGAGTATTTTAGTCCAGCAATTATACGCAGTGGGCATATTGTCATTGGTGATTATCATAGTGTCTGGTCTGTTTATCGGATTTGTGCTGGGCCTGCAAGGATATTACACCTTGTCACGATTTAATGCCTCTGAAGCGTTGGGACAGTTGTTGGCATTAAGTATTGTACGTGAACTTGGCCCTGTGGTGACAGCGCTCCTGTTTGCAGGTCGGGCGGGAAGTGCGTTAACATCCGAGATCGGTTTGATGAAGGCAACAGAGCAATTATCCTCTATGGAAATGATGGGGGTAGATCCCTTACGTCGGGTAGTGGCACCCCGTTTCTGGGCAGGGATTATCTCAATGCCAATCTTGACGTTGATATTCAGCGCAGTTGCGGTATTAGGGGGATACTGGGTGGGGGTTCGTTGGCTTGGAGTTAATGCAGGTGCATTTTGGAACAATATGCAGCAAGCAGTTAATTTTCAAGATGATGTGGTCAATGGAGTTGTGAAAAGCGTTGTATTTGGATTTGCGATTATCTGGATTTCTGTTTATCAAGGCTTTGCTTGTGTACCAACTTCCACTGGAATAGCACGCGCAACCACCAGGACGGTGGTATATGCTTCATTGGCCGTACTGGCTCTGGATTTTGTGTTAACCGCAGTGATGTTTAAATAATGAGCCTATTACAAAATTATACAAAATTTGATCAAGCACACATTTCTTGTCATCCCCGAGAAGTCGGGGATCCAGAAAAATCAAGGTGTTACTGGATTCCCGCCTACGCGGGAATGACAGTGAAGGGGAATTTTGCAAGAGGCTCAAGTTTCGTTTTATTAGGAGGTGGCTATGATACAAAGAACAATTGAGACCCTGGTTGGATTATTTTTGGTCCTGGGCATACTGGCCTTATTATTCTTGGCATTTCAAGTCAGTGGTTTGAATGTAGGCAGTTTTGGACAACAACAATATAAGGTGGATGCTTTATTTGACAACATTGGTACGTTGAAAGTGCGCGCACCAGTGCGAATTGCCGGTGTTGAGGTAGGCAGCGTGGTGTCCATTCGTTTGAATCCACAAACTTTTCAAGCGGAAGTTATGCTGGGGATTGACAAAAATATTACCGATATTCCGGTGACCAGCAGCGCCCGTATTGCTTCCTCCAGCCTGTTGGGTGACAGCTATGTCAGTTTGACGCCCGGATATTATGATGACCCTAATCACCCCCAGAATTTACATGATGGCAGTGTGATCAGCACCACTTATTCAGCGACCAGTATCGAATCACTATTAGCAACTTTTATGAGCAGCGGAGGAAAGACGAATGACCACTAATCAGTTTTCTATTTTTAAGCCATTAACAGCATGCGTCGTTTTTGCATTGTCACTGCTATGTTGTGCCAATTCATTTGCCCAATTACCACCTTCACCAACGCTACAAAATCCAGTGACTGAACTTCAAACTATTGTGAATCAAACCCAGCAGGCGGTTCAAACTGAGCGGGATTCTATCAGTAATAATCCGGATCAATTGAACCAATTGGTTAGAAAAAATTTACTGCCCTATATGGCGATAGATCGCATGGCGGCAACCGCCCTGGGGCCCAAATGGAGTACTGCAACCCCACAGCAGAAAACCGACTTTATTGAGCAATTTACCTACATGTTGACACGTGCCTATGCTTCGGCGTTGTTGAAGGCAGATCAGTATCAGGTAGTGATTTATCCTTTACGAACCAATAGCTGGCAGACAGCGACACAAATGACATTGCCCGGCACAGTCACTGCTTCAGGTACGGGTGAATCTTCTTCTGTGACCTATTATGTGGTGAGGGTAGGTAATAATTGGAAAATCTATGACTTTGCCCTGGAAGGAGTGAGTGTGATGCAAAACTTTCAAGCGCAGTTACAGGGGTTCCCCACCATGGATACAGTGCTCAAACGTATTCAACAAGTTAATGCAGGTCAAGGATGAAGGTTAAACGTCCACCTTTTTCATTGGATACTTCAGAACCTGGTGTTTTTCGCTTGATGGGAGAGTTGTCAGTCTATGGTATTTCTGACCTTTGGCCTGTATTTCATGAGCATCTTCCTACCGAAGGTCGCTGGGTAATTGATTGCCGGGCAGTGACCTTGATAGATACTGCAGGCATTTCCGTATTGATTTCTGCCTTACGATATGCACACCAGCAGCATCTGCAATTCACTATTCAGGGATTACCGGAAGAAGCACGGACATTAATGCAAGTACACGGGGTTTTATCCTTATTTGATCAGAATATGTTTCGATCTAATTGATCTTTTTTTAATCTCAACTATAATAGTACTTCCTAATTTTTTCTGGAATGTGTATGGAAGCTATTAAATATTGGCCGATTTCAGATCGACCTCGTGAAAAATTATTATCCTTGGGACCTAAGGCGCTGACGGATAGTGAGCTGCTGGCTATTTTCTTGCGTACAGGTATCCGTGGAAAATCCGCGGTTGATTTGGCTCGAGATGCCTTGCAGAAATTTGGCAGCCTTCGGGCGTTGCTGAATGCAACCAGTATAGAATTTCTCCAAATTAAAGGATTTGGTGAAAGTAAATACGTGCAATTAAAAGCAGTGACTGAAATTGCCGAGCGTGCAGTTCGAGAGGAGTTGAAAGTGGGTACCGTCTTGTCAAGTCCGCAGGAAACGGTGAAATATCTGCAATACCATCTTCAAAATAAATTAACAGAAACCTTGATTGGTATTTTTTTAGATACCCAAAATAGGGTGTTAACGATAGAAACTTTGTCAGAAGGCACCTTGGATCAAACCAATTTGCATCCTCGAAAATTGATCGAGCGCGTATTGGCCTATCAAACAAAATCTGTGATCCTGGCCCATAACCACCCTTCTGGAAAAGCATCGCCAAGTGAAGCTGATCACTTAATGACACGACAAGTCCATCAGGTTTTAAAAACAATAGACGTTCAATTGTTAGATCATCTGGTGATTGGATCGGGGGAGTATTATTCGTTTTCGCAAAAAAACGTACTTGCGGTAGTTTAGTGTTTCTTTCCTTTGAGCAGTGGTGCCAGCTCTCCTTGAGCATGCAATTCTGTCACGATATCGCAGCCGCCGATCAGTTCGCCGTTCACCCATAGCTGGGGGAAGGTCGGCCAGTTGGCGATTTCTGGCAGTTTGGCACGGATATCTGGGTTCTCAAGTACATTCACGAATCCAAATTCTACGCCACAGGCATTCAGGCACTCCACCACTCGGGCAGAAAATCCGCATTGGGGCATCCGAGGCGAGCCCTTCATATACACTAAAATAGTGGTGTCTTTAATTTGCTGACGAATTTTGGCTTCAGTTGCATCCATGTTTGATTTTTCTCACTTCTCACTGTAGGGGGGCGTATGATAGCATATGCACCTTGCCAACCTAAAGGCCTGAACTTACGCAAAAAGCGATCTGCGTCGTTGGATCCCCGCCTGCGCGGGGACAAGCCTTTTTTCGTCAGTTCAGTAATTTCGAGGTGCGTAACGTCAGTAAAGGAGAACTGTATGGTTTTTGAATTGCCCAAATTACCCTATGCTAAAAATGCGCTGGTGCCCCATATTTCAGAAGAGACTCTGGAATACCATTATGGAAAGCATCACCAAACCTATGTGACCAACCTCAATAAGTTGATACAGGGTACGGAATTTGAATCTCTGTCCCTCGAAGATATTATTCGTAAATCTTCAGGCGCACTGTTTAACAATGCAGCCCAGGTATGGAATCATACTTTTTACTGGAATTGCTTAACTCCCGGTGCAAAAGCTGAACTAACCGGCAAGTTGGCCGAAGCCATCCAGAAAACCTTTGGCTCTTTTGCACAATTTAAGGAAAAATTCAGCCAGTCCGCTGTGGCTAATTTTGGGTCAGGCTGGACCTGGCTGGTCAAGAAGGCGGATGGCAGCCTGGCCATTGTAGATACCCATGATGCCAGGACGCCCATGACAGACGGACACAAATCATTGTTAACCGTGGATGTTTGGGAACACGCCTACTATGTGGATTACCGTAATGCACGTGCCAAATATGTGGAAGCTTTCTGGAATATCGTCAACTGGGAGTTTGTGTCGCGTAACCTGGGTTAGACCATGCAACATACCAGCGCAGATAGGTTACAAAAAATGGGATATCGACACATGAAATCTATTGCACCGATCTGTGGGGGGCGGTATGACAGTTGAAAAAACCTTCTTGTCAAAGGAAGGCTACACTTACTTGTTACAGCATTCGTTAAGAGAGTCTTCAATCTTGTCGGCGCTACGTGAAGCAACCTTACAGTTGCCAGAATACACCATGATGTCTGCGCCGGAAGAAGCCCAATTGTTAGCCTTGCTGGCCAATTTGATTCAGGCAAGGCGAGTGATTGAAGTAGGTGTTTTTACAGGCTATACCACACTGGCTCTGGCGCAAGCATTGCCAACCGATGGTCAGGTGATTGCCTGCGATATCAGCACTAAATTTACGGCCATTGGTCAGCCATTTTGGAAGTCCGCGGGCGTGCTTTCAAAAATCGATCTTCGCATAGCACCGGCCTTAGATACCTTAGATCAATTATTAACAGAGGGTATGGCAGGACAGTTTGACCTCATCTTCATTGATGCAGACAAAGAAAATTACCCACATTATTTTGAGCGGGCGTTGCGTTTGGTGCGAACTCAAGGATTGATTGCCATTGATAATACCCTGGGGATTACTCGTGCAAAGGTTTTTGATGCAGAAGTTGCACCACAGCATCAGGCTATCATTCAAGCAATTCGTAAATTCAATGCGGCTTTATTTCAAGACCACCGCGTTTTCATGAGCATGTTGCCAGTAGCACAGGGATTAACCCTTGCACTTAAAAAAGGATCGCCCGCATGATGCAAAACTTTGCTTTAATCTTAGCCATTTTGATCGTGGTATCTGGCATTATTTCCCTGATTGATATTCTATTTTTTGCTAAGGCACGCAAATTTAGAGCGACTGCAGCCCCTGATTTTCAAAAACTGAATAAAGAGGAGCGGGAGCGTCGTTTAAAGCCACCTTTATTGGCGGATTATGCGCGATCCTTATTCTTCGTATTTGTTCTGGTGTTTTTGCTCAGATCGTTTGTTGTAGAAATATATCGGGTACCCTCAGGATCTATGTTGCCCACCATCCAATTGAATGATTTTTTGTTAATCAACAAATTTTCCTATGGGATTCGGCTGCCCATTATCAATCGCCTGTGGATTCCACTGGGAGAACCCAGGCGAGGGGATGTCATGGTGTTTTATTATCCCACCTATCCTCAAGTGGACTACATCAAGACCGTGATAGGCTTGCCGGGCGATCACATCAGCATGGTGAATAAGCAACTCTACATTAATGGACAGCCGGTACCTCAGCGCTTTATTCAAAGTACATTAGAACCCAGCAATGCCAACTTGGCGGGCCTTGCACTTCACGGACCTGATCCTACCTTGGTGCGTGAATTTTCAGAACAATTGGGCACTCAAACACATCTTATTTATACCAGTCCCATAGTGCCTTCGACGGATTTTAAAGATCTGGTAGTGCCAGCAGGACAGTATTTTGTGATGGGAGATAACCGTGATGACAGTGAAGACAGTCGTTACTGGGGGTTTGTGTCAGAAGATAATTTAGTTGGCAAGGCCTTTATGGTCTTGTTTAGCTGGGACAGCACCCAAGGTATGCCCCGTTGGAATCGCATTGGTCGCTGGTTGCCCGTAGGTGGCTCATGAAAATTCCAGGCGAATTACAACAATTGTCGCTGAGAATTGGCTATACATTTAAGGATCCGCAGCTGTTAAAACTGGCACTGAGCCATCGCAGTGTAGAAGGTCCGCATAATGAGCGTCTGGAATTTTTAGGAGATTCAGTGCTGGGGTTTATTATGGCTGAGGCGCTATATCATCAGTTTCCACGTGGTCAGGAAGGTGAATTAAGTCGCCTGCGCTCCAGCCTGGTGAAGGGAGAAACTTTAGTGCAACTGGCAGAGAATTTTAATCTGGGTAAGTCGCTGGTATTGGGCATTGGAGAATTAAAAAGCGGGGGGCAAAGACGTCACTCTATTTTAGAAAATGCACTTGAGGCGCTAATTGGTGCAATCTATCTCGATGTCGGGATGGAAACTTGTCGTACGGTGGTATTGCATTGGTTTGAAGAACGGCTGTCGAATATTTCCTTGTCGGATAATGTCCAGGACCCCAAAAGTCGGTTACAGGAATATCTGCAAGCCAAGGGGTTGCCATTGCCACTCTACCAATTGGTACGCACCGAAGGGCCAGAGCATGGACAAATATTCTTTATTGCTTGCCAGATACCTGTATTGTCTGTAGAAGTACAAGCCTCTGGGTTAAGTCGTAAACAAGCAGAACAACGTGCGGCGGCGGAAGCGCTGCAATTGCTGCTGAAGGAAAAAATATAATGAAATGTGGGTATGTGGCCATCATCGGCCGCCCAAACGTGGGTAAATCCACCCTGCTGAATCGACTCATTCAACAAAAGGTTAGTATTACTTCTCGAAAACCCCAAACCACGCGTCATACTATTTTGGGCATTAAAACCGAGGACGCCGTACAAACCATTTTTGTCGATACGCCGGGTATTCATCGAAAACAATATAAGGCCATTAATCGTCTGATGAACCGTGCGGCATTCAGTATTTTAGAAGATGTTCAGGTGATTTTGTGGGTAGTCGATACCGACTGGACCGAGGAAGAAACGCATATTTTGTCTCGTCTTCAATCGGTAAAAGTTCCGGTGATCCTGGTCATTAATAAAGTAGATAAAATTGCACCCAAGGAACGGCTGTTGCCCTACCTTAAAACCTTGGCCACGCGATTTAATTTTATGGATATTATTCCCATCTCGGCCAAGCACGGTACCCAGGTCGATGTGTTAGAAAAAGCGATTGTACGTTTTCTGCCAGAGCAGCCATTTATATTTGATGAAGGCGAAGTAACAGATCGATCTGTGAAGTTTTTAGCCGCTGAAATTATTCGAGAAAAACTCATGCGGTACTTAGGGCAAGAATTGCCTTACGAAGTGGCTGTTGAAATAGACTTATTTGAAGAAACTCCTGAAATCAACGGTGTTCATATCGCTGCGACCATTTATGTAGAACGTGATAGCCAAAAAGCCATGGTAATTGGACAGCGCGGTGAAAAATTGAAGACTGTGGGTACTGAGGCACGTCTGGATATAAAAAAAATGCTGGAAAAACCAGTCTATTTGCAACTGTGGGTTAAAGTTAAATCTGGTTGGTCAGATGATGAACGTTCATTGCGTACCTTGGGCTATGGCGGCTAGAGCAGTGATGTTGAAAGTGTCTGAACCACTTAAGCTGGCCGTTGTTGGGCGGGGAATTAGTTACAGCAAGTCCCCCTTTATTCATACTGAGTTCGCCAAACAGCTTGGCCTGTCGGTGAACTATATTCGTTACGACATTGCAGAGCAGCCGGAGTTAAAAGAGCTGACGGATGAAGCTGCATTTCAAAAAGCAATTGAATACCTTCGTGCAGACGGTTTTTACGGGTGCAATATTACCGTGCCTTTCAAAGAACTTGCCTTTAGACTGGCGAATGAAACTTCAGCGTCTGCCAAACAAGCTGGGGCAGGCAATACGTTTGTATTTAAAAGAGACCGAATTTATCTGGATAATGTCGATGGCAGGGGCTTAATACGCGATATTACTCAAAATATTCACTATAATTTGCAGGGCAGGGATATTTTAATCCTGGGTGCAGGAGGGGCAGTGCGCAGTATTTTAGGTTCTGTTCTAGCACAGCACCCACATTCTATTGCGATTACCAACCGTACCCTTGAAAAAGCACTTGAATTACAAAAAATCTTTCCTTCAGTTCAGGCGTTGGCATATTCTGAATTAGGTGGACGCCGGTTTGATGTGGTGATGGATGGAACCAGTTTAAAGTTGAGTGATCCCTGGCCATTGCCGGATACAGTCACTTTAAAAAAACCATCAGATGCCCTGGTGTACGATTTAAAATACAGTGCTGGAAAGTCTTCGCCAGTATTGATATGGGGAAAAAAGCACCATGCCTCGCAGTTACATGAGGGTATTGGCATGTTGGTAGAACAGGCAGCCGAAGGGTTTTATATTTGGACGGGCAAAAAACCCAGAACCCAGCCGGTGTTGGAGGCATTAAAGATTTCTGCGAAGGAGTTAATTGGTTTCGCAGGATTAGTCGAAATTAAAGGGGATATCAACGAGCCAATTTTGGGGGATTTTTTTGATGATCTTGCTTGATACGTGTGCATTAGTTGATTTGATTAGCCCTCATCCCACTTTTTCAAACAGTACTTTTGAGCTCCTTGAGCAAGGGGGCATGATTTTTTGTCTTTGGTGAATTCAATGGATTCCCGTCACTGTTCAGTAGCCTCAAATTTGAAAGAGGTGTATAACATCAATGATTAGGACTCCTATAATAAAGTTCAGAATCACGTAAAGTTAGCTAAATTTTAAGGAGGGCGTTCGATGCAACTATTCACAGCTCTTTGGATATTAATTGTGGCTGCCTATCTGTTAGGCTCTGTGAACAGCGCGATTATCGTTTGTAAACTCATGGGATTACCCTCTCCCAGGACTGTGGGCTCAGGTAATCCGGGTGCGACGAATGTGTTACGTCTGGGTAATCGGAAGGCGGCAGCATTGACATTTGTCGGTGATTTTTTTGAAGGGCGTTATTCCCGTCGCAATTGGGCACTATTTGAATATGCCCCCGATAGCGTTAACTTGGGTAGTATTGGCAACAGTTTTAGGACATATATGGCCCGTCTTTTTCGGATTTCGAGGGGGGAAGGGCGTGGCCACTTCATTAGGGGGACTTGTTGCCCTCCATCCTATGGTGGGTGTCCTTAACACCATTTCCGTGGGCCATTGTGATCTTGGCGGTAGCGGTGATTGCGCGTCATTATGAAAATCTATATCGACTTTGTCAGGGAACAGAGTCAAAGATTGGGAAGAAAAAACAGCAGGATTCAGAAATTAACTGAACTTACGAAAGAAGCTTGTCTTCGCGTAAGCGGGGAACCAGAGACGCAGATCACTTTTTGCGTAAGTTCAAGTGCATTAGGATGATGGCGCCTAGGATACATACAATCGACACAATCGTCATAAAATTTAAAGACTCTTGAAAAATTACCATCCCCCAGAATAAACCGGTCAAGGAGACCACACCACCCACCAGGCTGTAGAAAACAGGGCCTGCGCGTTTTAAGAGTGAAAACAAAATTACATAGCCCGTGCTGGATAGGGCGATTTCCAACAAAATTAACCAATTTAACTGGGTCAGTGGCCAATGAAATGGGTAAATATTGTCCGTGCCAACAGCCCAGGGAGCCACGCACACAGTAGACACAATCAACATGCCCGCAGAGAGACTTAAAGAGTTTGAAGGTACGGGACGAAACGCTGCAATAAACACTGCGCATAACGCGAAGGAAAGGGGGACCAGTAAAATCGCCAAGATCCACGGGATATGAGAAGTCTGTGGCCATTGCAGCCCTTCATGAACCATGAGTACCATGCCCAGGACACCAATTAACACCGCCAGAAAACGCAGTTTGTGAAAGGATTCTTGTGCCAGTAATAATGACAAGGGATAGATCCAAATAGGCACGGTATTGACCAGGACCGCAATAATACCGGAGGGAAGGTGCGCAGATGCAAAATACATTAACGTGTTTGGCAGGGCAATTCCCAGAAGACCGCATAAAATATAATATCGCAAATATTCTGGTTTAAAAGAAAAGGGCAAGCGTCGACCCAGTACCAGTAAGGTTAAAAAAATTGCAGGACCTGCTGACTGCCAAAACGCATACCCCAGGGGGGGAACCCCATGGGTCATGCAATAACGTGCAATGGAGTAGCCGGAGCCCCAGATGATGCCCAGGCTAATTAACAATAACAATAACAATGCCATAATTCTTTGCCCTTTGATTTGATACTGCGTTGTGCTCTCGCCGCGCCACTGCTGGCGTGGCGAGGAGGTGATAACCCCCTCTCCCTCGCTACGCTCGACCTCTCCCACGAGGGGAGAGGTGAAAAAGGAGCCACCCTGACTCTCCTCCGCCGAGGGAGGAGGGCATGATAAAAGATGAGCCTTGCCTGAAGTCAGAGGTTACTCAAGGCTTTTACCTGTCATGCGATCTCCGCTTAAAATCAGTAAGATTGTCAGCACACCGGTGATAGACATTACTGTAAATGCGGCTGTAAATGGCAGGGTAAAATAAGAGGCAATGCCAAGGACAATCTGCCCACAGAAGGCACCCCCTAAGTGCCCCAGGCCGTCGGTTACCGCAACAGAAGTAGCTCGAGATTGTGTGGGGAAGTGTTCAGCGGTGTAGATATACATCAAGGGAATCATAAAACCGATGGTGCAGGCTGCTAAAAATCCAGCAATTCCAATGGTAGCCTCTACTGGGAACCACCCAATACACAGCAAGGTAACAACCCAAATGATTCCTGCAATCGACAGCGACCATTTACGTTCAATGCGATCTCCCAGGTAGGCAGCAATCAACGCGCCTACCACAAAACCAGTAGAAGCCAATGCCACAAAGGTCAGACTCTTGGAGAGACTAAATCCGGCTTCATTCAATAGAGAAGGTGCCAAGGTCAACCAGGCGTAGTTGCCAATATAATAAACAAACCACAAGGCAACGAATAAGAAAATCCGACAGCCATACGGGGCTTTAAATAATTGTGATAATCGAAAATCTCGCACGGGTTCAGGTTGTTGACTAATGTCCGGAACCGGGGGAAGTGTCATACGAATGGAAACTCGTCTTTCGGCAGCTTGAATCATAGCGTCGGCTGCATCCAGCCTACCTCGAGCGACCAACCAGCGCGGAGAGTCTGGCAGGTGTTGACGCATCCAGAATGTAAAGAGGCCGCCGATGCCGCCCAACAGAAACATGGCACGCCATCCCCACTCAAAATGCGGAATCAATAAGAGGCCAAAAAATGGCACAACGGCAAAGCCCAGCATTCCCCAGGCGATGGCAAGTGTGGTGTAGCGTCCACGACAGCAGGCAGGAGACATTTCAGAGAGATAGGTTGAGATAATTGCAATTTCAGCGCCAATGCCCACGCCCGTAAAGAAACGAAAAACAATTACCCAGAAAAAGCTCATTGAGCAAGCGGTCAGGATAGAGCCAATAGAGAAAAAGCCGATAGACAAAAATAGGGAGAGGCGTCTTCCCATCACATCTGAACATCGGGCAATGCAAAAAGAACCAACGATGTATCCGATTAAACCGCTGGTAATGCTCCAAGTCGCGGTGGCCATGGAAATATTAAACAGCTGCTCCAGTTTTGGCAGGGCCAGTGCGATGGTAATGACATCAAAAAAGGCAAACAGAAACCCAATTCCCACTACCCATAAAAATCGCCTGGGATAGGGCCAGACAGGCAGCCGATCAAGACGCGCCAGAAGCAATTGTGGTGACATAGACACCCTCCAAGTTAAAGCTACATCCGAGGATTATGGCACAGGAAATATGTAGTGACAATTGAGAGCTTGAGTTGAGAGTTTGAGAGCTCAAACAATAAAAGTGGTTTTTTCGTTTAATTTTCGTAGTCAAAAAACGTTTGTAAATTATATAAATAAATAATACACCCTTATATGACAATATAATCGTAACATTATATGTGAAATAATTACGATCAATCATTATATTTAATTAGTGTTTTATTTATGAATTATGGTGAATTTATTAACTTCTATAAGCAAGTTGTAGATGCGGAAACCTCCTGGCTTAACCGTCATAAAAATTTTGCCTTGTTGGATAAATTTAAAGATCTCAAAATTAAGATTGAAAAAAGCTGTTCAGAAGCTTTAGTGAAAATAGGTAATACAACTAGCTTTTCAGATCTTCCTAAAGAATTTGTTAAGCAGTTTCCAATTGGAAAGCAATATATTGAAAAATTTATAGATACCTTGCTCTTGGTCCCTCCTGAGCATGTCAAGCAATACAAAGATTGGATTTGTACGTTGGCAGTGGAAGTTGGAAAAAGCTCCTGGAAAATTTCTGATACAGCTCGCGATACTTTAAATTTTGCTTTATTTAATTTGAATGATGATAAGGTACTGTCCGATTTATCTTATAAGGTCGGGAGTACTTTTTTTAAAAGCTGGACTATAGCGGCCCTCTTGCCTGAACAAGAGTTTTCAAAAGAACGCTTTAATCAGGTGACAAAAATACTCTTACAAAAGCGAGTGATAGAGGATGAAGTGACACGCTCTCACAGTTCTTTGAATACAGTAATTGGCAGTTTGCTGGGAAAACAAGCTAAACATCAAAAATTTTCAGATGAAAACTTGGTCAGTATATTGCGTAAACTAGAGCCATCCGTGGATCGCGATAATTTAGCAACCGTCTGCGGTATTCTAGCCCAATTGGATCAAGATCAACTAAAGCGAGTGTTTACAAGCGCGAATAGAGAAGCTAAAGATTTACAATATACGTTTCATAACATTCTTCGTAATCTGGTTTTTTCTTCTCTTGGCGAAAAGAACACGGTACCAATGCCCTTGCTTTCGCAAGATTTTTTAAAGAATTTTTTGAATCTCCTGGAAGTATGTCCTGTCAACCAACCTGTTTTGTTGCGTCCTGAGTTTTTGGCATTGCTTCAGCAGCATGATGCTCAAAAAGTAGAGACATTAATACAGCAGAATATATTGAAACGGTCACCAGGAGAATCATTAGAAAGCCCAGCTACGCCAAACACCTTCGCGACAGCGTTCTTTACTCAAGTGGTGAGTGAACAACAGCCATTACGATCACGCGATTCTGCTATATCCATACCTGCTGCATAACAACCCTGATGCACAGACAGATCGCTTTTTGCGTAAGTTCAGTTAGGCATATTGACGTTCCGCAAAAGTTTCTTGGATACACAGGGCAAAGAAAACGCTCACTGCAAAGGCAACAGGTAATAGCCAAAGGGCGTGTTGATAATCGGATGCGGTATATACTGCAACGCCCGTCACAGTTTGGCCAGACCAATCTGATTGTAATAAATAACCAAACAAGGGTTGAAAGATAGCGCCTGACGACATGATAATCACACCCGCCACAGATTCAGTGCTGCCGGTCAGGTGGCTTGGGCTGCTTTCTATGAGAAGGGCATAAGTGATGATTTGTGTGGCTGAAAAAAAGCCCAATCCAAAAAATAAACTATACAAACTCCAGAGAGTTAGATTAGAGATGCCCATGATGCACAGCATGATGACCAATGTCAGGATACCTCCTGCAACCATCGGCCATTTACGATAACCAATGTGATCTGAAAACCAGCCCTGCAAGGGTGAGCCAACCAACATTCCAATAAAAATTAAAGAGCTACAAAGTTCTGCTTCTGAAGCACTCAAGGCATGCGTTACCATTAAATATTCCTTACCCCAGAGCGCACCCAAGATAAATACAGGTAAACATAGCAGTTGGGTATAGATACCGGCATACCAGACTTGCGTTTTTTTCAGACTAAGCTTAAGACTCTGCCAAAAACTGATCAGGTGCAGAGTTTTAGGATGCTGTGCCCAAAACTCAGATTGATAATTGGGCGGATAATCTCGCACAGTCCAGGCAATCAAGAACCAAAAGAGAATTCCTATGCTGGCAATCAAGATCAAGGCAGGACGCCAACCACCCAGGGTAGTTGCCAGCCAGCCTGTTTGTTGTGCCAAGGTTCCTCCGAGCATGGGCATGGAGACCACGCAGCCCATCACTAAGGCAGATTTTCGACTGGGAAACCAACGTGAAGTCAGTACGGTTGTAGACAACAAACAAAAAGTGCTGGCCATACCCGTGATAAATCGACAGGTCTTAGCAATTGTGAAGGAGTCTGTGGTGGCAAACACATAGGTTGCGATAATGCTGAGGCATAGGGCTAACAGGATCAGATTTCGAGAAGAATAGCGATCTAACAAGAGCCCCGCTGGAATCAAGAACAAAACATTTGCGTAAAAATACATGGCAGAGAGATTGCTGATTTGGAGCGCATCTGCATGAAAACTTAACCGAAGATCGGCATTCAGTGCGTTAAAGCTGTTCAAGTTAACGTATTCAAATAGAAAGAACAGCGCAGCAGACAAAACAACACACCAAGATTTAAAAGCACTTTTGGA
>Ga0207130_1213_pt1 | contig 15491 bp, 6 predicted proteins | sample Alteio_BWMinHeat_16_FD_153545 | JGI IMG/M metagenome (GOLD analysis project Ga0207130, IMG submission 153545) | Enriched cells from forest soil in Barre Woods Harvard Forest LTER site, Petersham, Massachusetts, United States -... | ecosystem: Environmental > Terrestrial > Soil > Temperate forest >... | reverse complement strand
AAGGAGGTTGAAATCATGCGCAATTTGCTTCTTTCCGCCATAGGCCTATTCCTTATCACCGCAGTAACGGCCAACGCGCAGACGGCAAAGGATAGCAGTAACAGCGCGGTGACAGGCATGGAAAAGCCGGACAATCCGGCAGACGCGAAAGCCGCACCGGATGCTGCGGGCGCGTCCCAGACCCCGGCAACACCCCCGACGGATAGTGGTACGGAAGCGGCCGCCAATGGCGTCAATATGGAACAACCGATCGGCGTAAAAACCTGTGACCATTACATTGACAATTTCAGGTCATGCCTCGACAGGCTGCCCGATAGTATGAAGGTAGGGTTGGAAAGCCGTCTTACGGAAATAAAAAGCCAGTGGACGAACAACGCGAAAAAGGCTCCTTCCACAGAAGTTCTCTCGGAAAGCTGCAAGAATTTCTCGCATCAGGCGAATCAGATGTATTCGAGTTACGGCTGCCAGTTCTGATGGTTAGGCGTAATTTCTAACCTTCTAGCTTAGGCTACGTCCGCCTGTTCGCCCCAGGCGATGGCAAGCGCGAAGCGCTTGTCTTCCGTCTCTGCGCCCTGAACAGGCGAAGGTGACCATTTCAAAGAGATGACATTACCCGCCGCCTTGAGATCGGGAACGAGCGACTCGATGCCCGTAAAATCACCGCCTGCCACGCTGCCCGAAGACAGTGAAAGCTCGCGGATAGGGAATTTGATCGACACGCTGCGCTCGGACTTCGCCTTGCGGATGGCCTCTAAAATGCTTACGCAGGCAACGCCGCTTTTCTCCGCCGTTTCATCGAGCGGGTAATCCTCCGCTTTCGGCCAGCTTCCGCGCGCATGGATGGAATTATCCGCATCGAACAAATGGCTGTAAAGCTCTTCCGTGATGTGCGGCAGGAACGGCGCGAACAGGCGCAGGATGGTATTCAGACAATAATAGAGTGTCAGATGGGCCGAATGCTGTGCCTCAGCATCCCCGATTTCGCCGTACGCCCTGCCCTTGACCAGTTCCAGATAGTTGTCGCAGAAATCCTTCCAGAAGAAATCCTCGACCGCGACGCGCGCATCGCAATATTCAAAGCGTTTGAATTCCGCCGTCGCTTTCGCCACGGTTTTATTGAGGCGCGTGAGAATCCATTTATCGAGCGGCTCGGTTATCCGGTTGTTACCTCGGGCAACGATAGCGGGCGTTTCCGTCAGCTTCCCCAAATGAATGGCGACAAAAGAGGTGGCATTCCAAAGCTTTGTTACGAGCTTCTTGCCTATTTTCAGAAGATCTTCCGAGAAGGCCGTGTCCGCGCCAAGACGCGAGGTCGAGGCCCAGTAGCGAACCACGTCCGCACCCTTCTCCAGGATGAGATCGACTGGGGTCACAACGTTCCCCTTGGATTTGCTCATCTTCGATTTATCGGCAGCCAGGCACCAGCCGGAGATCATCAGGTTATGCCAGGGAACCGAGTCCTCATGCAGATGCGCCTTCACGATGGTGTAAAACGCCCAGGTGCGGATGATCTCATGCGCCTGCGGACGCAGATCGGCGGGAAACAGACTCGCGAACCGTTTAGGGTCGGCGGACTGCGCGCTGCTGATGCCGTGCGCGTTTATCTGCGGGCTCACTGACGATGTCGCCCAGGTATCCATGACATCTTTGTCACCGCTCACTTCATCACGTGTATAGCCCTTTGGCAAATCGACAAGCGGATCGATCGGTAATTGCGCAGCATCGGCAAATAAAATTTTACCTTCTTCACCGGCACGCTTGCTATACCACACCGGAAACGGCACACCAAAGAAACGCTGACGACTAATGCACCAGTCTTCCTTTAAGCCCTCAATCCATTGGTTCAGGCGAATATGCATGAATTCCGGATACCAGTTGCACGCATCGCCCTTGGCCTTGAGCGCGTCTTTCTTATCCGTGACTTTGACAAACCATTGCTGGGTCGGGATGATTTCAATCGGCGTACCCGAACGTTCTGCGCATTTAACCGTATGCGTGATGTTGTCTTGCTTGATGAGCTTGCTTTCCGCCTGCAGCAACTCAATCATCTTGGTATTGGCCTGCTTAGGTTTAAGAGTAGCAATCTGTTCGAATGCAATAATAGTTTTTTCAATATCGACAGTATTTTTTGAACTCAAAGCCGAGAAGGAATAATCGGTAACTACTTTTGTTTCGGCTGGGTTCCAACTTCTGAAATGAATACTTGTTCTAAACTCCGGTGGCACCTCGTCTATGCGTGCGACCATAACCTGCATTTTACCATCTTCTTTTAATAATGGACGCATTGGCAGCTTATACTTCCGCCACCACTCCTTGTCCGTGTCGTCGCCGAACGTACAGCACATCACAAGGCCGGTGCCTTTGCCCTGCTCCACTGCCTCATCGGCGATCATGGGCACTTTGACACCGAACACGGGGGTGATAGCGGTCTTGCCCTTATATTTATCGGCATTGGCATCCGCCGGGTGATACATCACCGCGACGCAGGCGCCGAGCAACTCCGGGCGCGTGGTGGCGATATGCAGTGGCGTGCCGTCTTCGAGCGTAAACAGAATCTCGTTCATCACGCCCGGCATTTCCTTGTTCTCAATCTCGGCCTGGGCGATGGCGGTCTGGTCCACCCAGTCCCAATAGGTGGGCCTGAAATCGCGATAGGCTTCGCCCTTCTTCAAAAGGTCGAGAAACGACATCTGCGAAAGCTTGCGCACATCGTCGCTGATCGTGCGGTATTCCTGAGACCAGTCAACGCTTAAGGCGGTACTTTTAAATAAACGCCTGAACTCGTCTTCGGCCCCCTTTACCACCTCGCGGCAGAGTGCCACGAACTCCTCGCGCGGCATGGCAGAACCGCGCACTTTCTTTTCCTTTTCTACCAATCGCTCTGTGGGCAGACCGTTATCGTCGAAGCCCATCGGGTAGAACACCGTCTTGCCGGACATGCGCTCGAAGCGCGCAACGAAATCGGCCTGGGTATAGCTGAAGATATGCCCCATATGCAGGATGCCGGAAACGGTGGGCGGCGGCGTGTCGATGACGAATGTGTTTTCGCGCGGCTGCGATTCGTCCCACGCATAGACGCGAGTCTCCTCCCAGCGCTGCTGCCAGCGCGGCTCGGCTTCCTTGTGGTCGTAATTCTTAGGCAACGGCTTCATAAGGGCCCGTTTCTAGCGGCTTTTGCGCAAAACTGCAATGCTGGAGTCGTGGAGGAGTCCCTCACAAATGCAATCGTCATCCTGTGCCAATCCTATATTAAGAGGGGGCACAGGATGACGATAATGGCAATTATTTTACCGCATCGCCATGGGCGATAGCATGCTGTACCAGAAGTTCCAGCGTCGGCACGGGGCGCGCCACCACCGCGATCTGATAGGAAAAGAGCGTCTTGCTAAGCTTAATCAGCAGGAGATTGAGCTTCAGGAACGCACGTCCGACCCAGTTATCTCCCATCGCCAGCACGAACGGCGCAGGAATGCCCCTTTCCTCAATCACGTTGAAGCCGGTGCTGCCAAGCAGGCGCCTGAGCGAGGAAAACGTGAAGAGGCGCGTGTGCGTCATGTCCAGCGTGCCGCGCTTGCCGTAATTGAACTGCCCGAACAGCAGCATGAGGCGCTGGACAATGAAAGCGATATTGGGCGTAGTGATGATCACGCGCGGATTATCGGGAGCGGACCAGGCATGCAGCTGCATCATGAAATGCTCCGGCGCAAGCAGATGCTCGACGACGTCCAGAAACAGGATAGTGTCGAAATGCTGCGTGGCGAGCACCCCGAAATCCGGATGATTGAGATCCACGGTATAGACGGCGTCGTAGCGTGCCCGCATGGAATCATCCACACGCCAGTCGCAGCCCGTGACGGTGCATCCGCGCGCGCGCAGCTTGGCGGCGACATATCCCTCGCCGCCGCCGATATCGAGCACGCGCTGGTTATTCCCCGCATGCTCGAGGGCGAAACTGTGACTACTGGCGAATCCGCTCTTGTCGGCATAGGACAGCACATGCTCATAGTCGAACTTGGGCGCGTAGAAGACGCCGTATTTCTGGATGCGTGAAAGCAAGGTGGAAAGCATGACGTCGAGTGCATAGCGCATGCCGTTGACGTGGCAGACTTCATCGCCGTAATAGGTCGGGATAGGGATTTCCTTCAGCGTCAGTCCGTTATCGACGAACTGGATGATAATGTCCGTGTCGAAGTGAAAAACGTTGGAGTTATGCTGGAAGGGAATCTTCTTAAGCGCCTCCACACTATAGGCGCGATAGCCGCTGTGGAACTCCGCCAGCTTGCTCCCCAGCATGAAGTTCTGCAGCTTCGTGAGCACGATATTGCCTACGAATTTATAATAAGGCATGCCACCTTTAAGCGCGTCCTTCTTATTGATCATGCGCGAGCCGAACACCGCATCGGCTTCGCCCTTCAAGATAGGCGCAATCATTTCCGGCAGGAACTCCGGCGGGTACTGCCCGTCGCCGTGTACCATCACCACGACGTCGTAGCCGTGCTCGATGGCATAGGTGTACCCCACCTTCTGGTTGCCGCCATACCCCTGATTGATGGCGTTGCGCAACAGTCGTATGGGGCGGGCGGAGCCGCTTAAATAGGTGCGCGCCACCTTGCTGGTATTATCCTTCGAACAGTCGTCGATGATCACCACCTCCGCCTGATAGTCCGGATGGTTCCATAATGCATCGGGTATGCGGTTTAAAACGCCCGCGATATGTCGCTCCGCATTATAAGCGAGAATCAGTACAAGAACTTTTTTTGGCATATATTTAAATTGGACTATTCCGTTATAGAGAATTAAATTTCCATAATGATGGCGCATACGGACACAAATGACAACAGCGAACGCACGGCGGAGATGTCAAACCTGTTTCAATGGGCATGGCTTGCAGCGCTGCTGATCATCGCCGCAGCCCTGCGTATACATAACACGGACTCTTTCAGTTACAACGCGGATGAAGCCATGCATATCCACATGGCGGAAGGCAGCAGCATCTCGCAGGTATGGCAATTTTCGCAGTATGAAGCCCATCCGCCGCTCGGCAATCTTCTGCGTCACTACTGGATGGAGATATCAAGCGAAGTGTGGTTTGTACGCAGCCAATCGATGCTGTTCGGGCTGGCGCTCATTCTGCTTTACTACCGCATCGGTCTCCTGATCGCAGGCCGGCCGGCCGCCATCGTCTGCGCGACATTGGTCGCCTTCAGTCACGGGGCCATCATTCAATCGTATGTGGTGCGCAATTACATCGCCTTCCTGTTTTTCCTGTCGTTGGGTTTTTACGCTTATCTGCATTGGCGCAACAACCGCCGCCCTGCAATGCTGCTTGCCTATATGGCTTGCGGATGGCTGGCTGTACTTACCCATTTCTCGGGCATCTTCTGCATTCTCTGCATAGGTGTTTTTGAAACCATCCACCTGTATCGCCAGAAAGCCCCCGTCCGTTGCCACCTGCAATGGGCGCTCGCGAATCTGTCCATCCTGCTGGTGGCGGTGGCCATATACCACGCATGGCAGCCGATCCTCGTTCCCTTGAAATCCTATTTTGTGGGATTCCTGGAACCGCTGCCGCAGATGGTAAAGAACACCCTGGTGTATCCCTATTCCACCGGCGATTATATGTTTCCCTCCCATCTTTTCACTTCTCTCCTGCTGCCTGCCATGGCTGCATACGCGCTGTTGCCGCGGTTAATATTGCGCAAAGGCACTTCCGTGCGCCCCTTGATAGCGCTCGCGGCACTTGCATTACTCGTGGGCATGGCACTTTATTTCACGCAAATCTATCCGCCATTGGGCACCCGCCGCAACTTCTGGATTTTCCCGCTGCTCGTTCCTGTCGCGGGTGCTGTGCTGGGAGATGCGCTCGAACATATCTGCATCCGGCTGCTGCCGACAATGACGGCCCTGCGCTTGCCCGTCATCGCACTTATCGCTTTAATCGCAGGCCTTGCGAGCTACGACGCAGCAGACCGTTTCCACGACGGCAGTGAATACGCCATGCCCCGGAAACAATCGGATACATTAGGCCGTTATCTTGAAACGCTTGGCCCGAAGGACCTTATTATTACAGAAAAAGACGACGGCATCATGCTCACCAACCTGTACAGAGTCATGGGTACGGACGCCTTTACCGGAGCACATATGTCCGCACTCGCTGCCTACGGCAACACCCATATCCTGTTCAATCCGTATTACCCGCGCAACTACAGCCGCAACGTGCTGCTCGCCACGCTGGAAGAGGCACAGACAGGGCATATGTTCGATGAGGTGCAAAGATTGGTGTTTTTGCGGATGGCATGGTCGCGCTCGCCGCTTAACGATCTGATGACATGCGATACATTAACCAAACAGCTCGTGGGTTTTCCCCCGTTTGAACCGAATCACCCTATGGACAGCGATTATATATACACCCGTTCGGCGGCACTCATGATTGTACCTAAAGAACGCTTCTTAAGCGAAGTCATGGCTCAGGACGGCAAAGCCCGCACCTGCCTCGACGGCAAGCACGACATGGTACCGGGTTTCATGCCGCCGCATTATTAATGGGTGTCGGGGATGGCGCACCGCCTTGCAAATACCGAGCACCTTCTCTACCCTGCCCGTCATGATGGAACACACAGACACCGCACCTCAACCTATGTCAAAAGCGTTCATCCGCTTCTGGCTATTGGCGCTTGTGATCATATCCGTTTTCATCCGCGTCCATGGAGCCAATAATTATTATTACAATGCAGACGAAGCCATGCACACCGGCATCGCCAGCGGCGATACGCTTGCACAGGTGCTGCAATTCTCGCATTACGAGATTCATCCGCCCGCCCTTTACATCCTAACCCATTACTGGATGATGCTCTCGCACGATCCCGCCTTCGTGCGCGGATTGCCTCTTTGCTTCGGCGTGCTGCTGATACTGCTCTATTATCGCATAGGCAAAGCGTTAAACGGTAAATTCACCGGGTTGTGCTGTGCGGTCCTCATCGGCGTGAGCAACGGCTGCATCATCCAGTCCTACGTCGTGCGACAATATATCTTCTTCCTCTTCTTCATCTCGCTGGCCTACTATTATTACCTGCTGTGGAAAAGCGGACGCAAGACCGGTGCACTTACTGCCTACAGCATCTGGAGCACCGTCGCATGCCTCTGTCACTTCTCAGCCATCTTCTGCATTTTCTGCATCGCGACGTATGAACTGCTCGGCATGCGTAAACGAAAAGAAGCCGGGCAAATCCAGTGGATGCTGGTCAATGCCGTTATAGGCGTTATAGCGCTATCGACCTATCATCAGTGGCAGCCGATTCTCGTGCCGCTTAAATCCTATTTTGCTACCCATACTGCCGGGTCTTTGACCAACCTGATGGTGCACACGCTGTTTTATCCGCTCGCCACTCCCGGATATGTCCTGCCCGGCTATGCTTCGGCACTGATCCTACTCGTATGCCAGGTATGGGTGCTCATCGCACCGCCACATTTCATTCGTAACTTAAGTGACTTGCGGGCGTTGCTTACCCTCAACGCCATGGCCTATTTGCTCGGCATGCTGCTTGTGCTCACCCGCTTCTACCCCGAACCAGGGACGCGTCATAGCATGTGGATACTCCCTTTCGTGATCCCGCCGGCGGGTTGGATGCTTGCGGATCTATGCGAATGGTTAAACAGTAAACTCATACGCTCCCAATCCGCTACGGCCTTACTGCTGCTGGGCGCCGCTTGCCTAACCTATAGTCCCGAGACACGTTTTCACGACGGTAGCGAATATGTCTGGCCGCAGGATCAATGGCGGTCCTTCAACCGTTATCTTCAGGCTTTGGGCCCAAAGGATCTCATCGTCACCGAGAAGGACGACGGCATCATGCTTGCCAATCTCTACCGCGCCATGGGAACGGATGCGTTCACGGGGGTTCATATGGCCGCGCTAGCTCCGTATCGCAATACCCATATCCTGTTTAATCCCTATTATCCGCGTAATTACAGCCGCAACGTGCTGCTTGCTACATTGGAAGAAGCACAGACACGGCACATGTTCGACGGCATGGAACGTCTGGTGTTTTTGCGGATGGCATGGTCGCGTTCACCGCTTACCGATCTGATGCTGTGTGATATGCCGGATAAACAGCTTGTTGCGTTTGCTCCGCTGGATACCACACATGCCCTAAGCCGAAACGATATCTACGGTCGTTTTGCGGTCATCATGATTGTACCCAAAGTTCCCTTCTTAAAGGAGGCGCTTGCTTCCAATGGCAAAGTAGCAAATTGCCTTGATGGCAAACATGATATGGTGCCGGGTTTCATGGCTGTGCACCACTGATGGCCGCCCGTCTTGCAAATACTGCCGGCCTTCTTTACACCTGACCTGTCATGACAGCTCCCGCAGACACTAACAGCGCGCCCGAAGAGATGCCAAAAACATTCATCCGCTTATGGCTGCTGGCGCTCGTGTTAATCTCCCTATTCATCCGCGTCCATGGAGCGGATGAATTTTACTACAATCCTGACGAGGCCATGCATATAGGAATGGCGAAAGGCGAAACACTCGCAGAAGTATCGCACTATTCACTTTACGAAACACATCCGCCGCTGGGGAATTATATTCGCCATTACTGGCTTATGCTCTCTGACACCCCGGCATTCGCACGCGACATGTCATTGCTTTGCGGCATACTGCTGATCCTGCTTTATTATCGCATAGGCAGGCTTGCAAACGGCGAGCTCACCGGACTGTGTTGTTCCGCACTAATAGCGTTCAGCCACGGCTGTATTATCCAGTCTTATATCGTCCGTAATTACGCTGTCTTTGTTCTGTTTTTATCCCTGAGCTTCCATGATTATTTGCGCTGGCGCAAGCAGGATCGCAACACCATGCCGATAGGTTACGGACTCTGGAGCACGCTTGCCTGCCTCACCCATTTCTCAGGCATCTTCTTCGTTGCCTGCATCGGCGGATACGAAATGCTGGTCATGCACAAGCGCAAGGCAAGCTACCCGCAGCACGGGCGCTGGCTGCTGGCCAATGGCATTGCTACCTTTGCCGCAGCCACAGGTTACGTCCTGTGGCAGCCGGTGCTCGCCCCGCTTCATCATCCATTCTTTGATGAAATCTTCGCCACTCCGCAAAAACTTGCCTTGTGCACGCTCTTCTCTCCCCTGGCGACGGGAGGGTATATTTTGTCCAACTACTCCGTCGCGCTGGTGCTGCTCCTTGGCATGGCATGGGTTGCTATTGCACGTCCCGCATTCATACGCAACAAGGCGGGCATGAATTCCTGCCTTGCCCTGACCGGCGTCTTTTTCGCGCTTCAAATGACCATTCTGGCAACCGGTACTTACCCCGTACTGGGAACGCAGCGCAGCCTATGGACGCTGCCGGTCTACATACTGCCTGCGGGATGGATAATAGCAGATCTATGTGCGTTGATCGAAGCGAAACTAAGCAAAAGAATCCCCGCATTGTCACAGGTAATGGCACTCTTGCTATTTGGTGCTGCCGCTGCAACCTACAACCCTGCAGAACGTTTTACCGACCGCAATTACATCATGAAGCAGAGCGACTGGCAGGCCCTTACCGGCTATTTCCAGAAACTCGGTTCTGCGGATCTCATCGTAGCACAGCGATCCGATGGCACGTTGGTCCGCAACCCTTACCCGTTCTTTGACCAGAGTTCGTTTACCGCCCTTGCGCCGGTCATACGTATCCCCTTCGGCACAACACACGTGCTGATCGATGAGTTTTATCCCCATGAATATAATATGACCGCCTTGCCGGATATGATACAGGCCGCACAAACGGCTCATCTGCTCGAAGGAAAGGACAGGCTGGTTTTTTTTACCACCGGATGGTCTGTCTCACATCTTACCGATCTGGCGCATTGCCCAGCATTGGATAAGGAAATAGTCACCTTTCCGCGACTGGGGCCCGATGAAAATTTGACCGTTGATAGCCATATCTCCGCAGCTTTGCTTATAGTACCCAAACAGCGGTTTCTGGATGACGTGCTTTCACCTCAGGGAAAGGCATATGGTTGCTTGGAAGCCATGCGCGCCCAATCATCAAATACCTCAAGCGCAGCACCCACCCCCCACTAAAAAACCCTTTCTCCCTCTCCGCGAATGCGTTACACCAAGCGGCATGCGGGTGTGGCGGAATTGCCAGACGCACCAGATTTAGGCTCTACTGCAATATACAACAACTATTTGATTATAATAATTTATTTGCCATGACAAAGGTTTGTGTGTAAGAGTTTATATAAGTTTTAATTTTTTAGCTTTCACGCTAGTCGACTATTTACTGAGCTGTAATCAGTTAGCAGCGGCCGCCAAAGATGATGATTTCAACCGCCACGAATTCTTAACTTTAGTTAATTTTAACAATAGGGTATACTCCTAATTAATAAGATAAAGAATATTTTATTATGCGAGCTTCTATTGATAAGAGAATGTTGTGAGTGGTGATATCATCCACCCAATGCACGTTGAGACGTCTGAGGCCATAAAGCTGATAAAATCGCGAATCGATGATCGGCATAAGGATGATGTGGTCAATATAGTCCCCTCACTTTCTCAAGACGCATTGGACGTGGTGTATCTCATCAATAAAACCATGTTGGAAATAAAAGCACTTGATGCGCATCCGGAGAAAAAACACTACCAGGATGAGATGATCGCCCTTTTTGATACACAGGAATATATCGTCAAGAACATCGTGAAAGAAGGCATGACGCCGCAGGAGGCGGAAAAGGCAAAGATCGATTTTAATCAGCTGGGCGAAGCGACTCGCCGAAAAAATTATCCCGACCTATATGCCAAAATCGAAGCCGATATTCACATGAAGGACAAAAGCAAAGGTGCTTATTCATCGGTGCTGGAACAAGAGGCCCAATCGGCGTTTCAACATCTTCTGCAGGAAGACCGCCTACAATTGAAGCATCTCCAGCACGAACTGGACCAGCAAGGTGTGAAGACCGCCATCTACAGTCCTCATCATGCCCATGCGAAGCCAGCACCCACCTATTCAAAAGCGCCCAGACCTGCTCTTCTTGTCATTGTCCAAGCAAAGTGAAAAAATTGGCTTGGTTAGCCTCTATCGCCAAAATTTGGCTAATGGCCGACTATAGCGGATTGCGTGGCGCACTATAGCTAGTGCTTAGGTAGACGAGACAACTGCGGCAATCCCTTGAAACATTATTCACGGCCCCGACAAGAAGGAAAAATGGGTTGAGTTTATAGATCTGAAATTTGCAAGATCCTCAATTTCATAGCAAAATACAATAACATCCGATACGTAATATTATATTAATAAATAATTAATATTTATTATCAATGCGGCATGCTAACTACTTAAGGACAGGAAGTGGCTTGAATTAGTTTTAGAGACTTTCTAACCTTAGAGTTCTATTCTGAGCTGAATTAACCATAATTCAATATATTAACTAGATACTAAATATCCATTTTTAGAAGAAGAGATATAAATGCCGGACGATCTAAAAGAATTGCAAGAGGTCGTGGAAGTATACAATGAATACTTCAAGGGTAGAACGGATGTGCGCGCAGTTGCTTCCATCGCTCGTAAAGACCCTTCCAAGCCTGAGGAACCAGATAAGATTGCCATCACTATATCAGGACGGGATGCCGCGCATAATGCTTTACACCTTAATGAACAGCTCGATCAGGCAAAGAAAGTGATTCGGGATATACTGATCCCGGTGGGATTAGTAACAGAGGATGAATTCATCGAGCTTAGAAACAAGCTGCCGAATAATGTCGGCGATTATTTTCAAGTAGCAAAAGATATACCTCTTCTTAAAAGAGAAAAGCGTTATACGATTGAGTTTTCCCCTCCGGGAACTGCGGCGGAGATAGCGCAGGCGCTTGGTATTCAGTGGAGTAAAAAATCCAGGAAAACAGATCTGGCGGCTCCTGATAGTGCCACCGACACTGCTAACCCGCCGGAGATATCGGAAGCGCATAAAGAAAGGGAGAGAATAAAACTCGAAGAAGTAAGAGCGTTGGAATATTACATTCGGAAAAATATACTTCCGGAATTGAAGGCGCAGGGGATAGATTCGCTTAGCACGCCACTTGAAATCCATAAATCCAAAAGAGGTAACTTCTTTATCGAAATGCAGGTCGAGCCCGAGCTGGTCAATCGCAATAAGGCTGTTTTTGCTCTCCTTACAGGATACACGGATGATCACACAAATATAAAAAGTGATCCCAATATAGAGATAATCAGGCACGAAACTGGCGTGACTGTTAAGTTTATGCGCAAGCAGGATGAGCTTCAGGAAGCCATAGGGAAATCCTTGCAGGCACTGGCACAGGAAGCAAGAATTAAGGATCCAAAGTTATGGGAGTCCATTGTATCGGGGGTTAGGCCTGCTCCGGCAAAATCCGTACCGTACGATCTGCCGTTCATTCCCACCGTGGTGCTTCCTGAAATAGATCCGGCCCTGCATCCGGAAAGACTGGAAGCGGAAGAAGAGGCAAGAAGACTAGACAGAGAGGAAAGCCGCAAGCCAAGGCCTCAGGTACGCAGTATTCATAAAGCCAGTGATATGAGCGAGCTGCGCGATAAATTGGCAGAGCGCGCGATCGGATATTTCATAGTCCCCACCGATAAAGAGGACCAATATGGTCGATTCAAATTACTGACAGTGACGCTTGCAGCCGGCAGTAAGCGAAATGAATCGGTGGAGGCCATGTTGAGCGGACTGCTGCATACAGTAGGCACGTTTAAAGAGGGAGTCAAAGAAGATAGTCTGCCGAATTATGATGTGCGTGGGAAGATTGCCGATAAAATAATTCTGCTTAAATTGTATGACAGGAAAAGCGCCATCACCATCCCTGCCGAGATCGATTTCAGCGATGTGATCAAAACGGCATCGGCAGAAGAAGAGCTGGACCAGAAAAACAAGAAATCACCTTATTCTCTTACAGAACAGCTGAAGGAGAAAATCGATCATACCGTAAACGTTACAAATGGAAATCCACGCCTGATCAGTCACCATTATGCCGATTTGCTGACGGGACGTCATCTGGATAAAGGGTTTTATGCGTCCCTAGAAGTCAAACCCTATATTGATATTACTCACCATAAGGGCAATCGTATTGTTGATCTAACGTTTACGTTTCTCTCGAAATCGGGTGAGCCGCTGCCATTAGACACGTTGCAGGCCATACAAAGAAATTACGAATCGTTCAACTTCAATTCAAACGACAAAGAAGCCTATGAGGCAGAAGTCACGGTACCAGATAAAGAGCCGCAACATGCCTACATCGTCAAGTTTACCGGAATTGATCCGGCGAACCTCGCTAAATGGATGAAACGGTTTAACCCTCCTGTAGACCTCGATGAATTCAAAACGTCAGAGTATACGCCGCTCTTCGTTGCTTCGGCAAAGAGTTATTTTCATGCTTCCAATGCGAAAGCGCGAGAGATGCCTGAGCGTTCTGGCATAAAGGAAGGAGGGCGGGTTAGAAAGCCGATCTTATCTCCTAAGCACCCTACCAATCCGGCTTATATAAAGCCTGTATATGAAGACCTGGAACTGAAGGAAGTAAAGACTGCCTTGCGGCAAATGGATGCGACCATTTCTTCCAAGACCGCTATTGTTGTTGAAGGTGATTACGTGACTTTCGGTCATGGGTTCTCCTTGCCGAAGAATTTATTTGTCGGTTTGCATGCCCCCCAAACTGCTGCGCAGGCTGGGGCTGAAACATCCAAAACCCCGGAACCGGCTGCTAAAAAATTGGCCTCATTACTCAAAGGTGAGAAACTCGCGATTATACACCAGCTATGGATGGAACAAGACGCAAAACCCGATGCGGCCGATTCAGCTAAACTAGCGCATTTACATGGACTCTCTTTTGCTTCTACGCTACGTGCTTTCCGTTCTCAGCATCAATTGCCGCTGGCAGCGCTGGCCCAGATGCTCGATTTACAACCCCAGCAGCTAAAACGGTTGGAAACAGAAAACCCGCACAGCGTTACTATGAGTATTCCACCGGGCATTATGCAGGCGAAGCTGGATAACATACCAGATAATTATAAGGAATTTCGTGAGCTTCTGAAAACGCAGCACCTCAAACATTGTCAACGGCAACTGACTACGATCATTGATCAAGCCGATAATTTTGCGGAAATAGATGCCGCTGCAAAGTACTTCATGCCACTGTACCCCGATCCAGCGTCGGCGGTTCCTCTACACCATAACCAGCGCCTTGCCGAGGTCGTGCGTGACTTTATGAAGGAGCAAGATGTACCCGAGCATGTCGTGCAGATGGTTACCCTATTATCCATTACCACCGAAGAGATGCTTAAGTCCGTCAGCCTCTACAAAGAATTATCAGCTGAAGAAAAGGCGTCTTTGCAGCATGCGGCGACAGCACCGGAAAATGAATTCTCGAGCATCGTTAATCTGAATTCGGCCATGGCTACACAGCAAATGTCTGCGATTGGTTCTGTCGGTTCGGAAGATCCCGAACTGAAGAAAATAAGGGATAAATTGCGGCATTTGGGAGCGATAATTCCTCCGGAAGTATCTATCGCGCTGGAAGGCGGAAATGTCGTGTTTGATAATTCGTTACGTATCCCGTCCATATTCTTTGCCGCGGTACCTGATGTTCCAGAACCTGCAATAGATGAGGAAGCAACACCGCCATCCAAGCCCGCATCGCCCCGCGTTAGGAAAACAACACTGCCTGAAGAGCATGCTATTTTGCAGCAGCAATGGGCAGAACTGGCAAAAAAAATTGAGCATGTCGAAGCTGCCGAACTGGCCTATTTAAGTGGCCTTTCCATGGGTAATTCGATACGGGTATTCCGCCACAAACACAATATGTCGCAAGAGATGTTCGCCAAGACATTAGGCTTGGGGCATCTAGCCCACTTTATGGAAACGGAAACCTTGTATGACAAAGGCAAGATTTCCAACGTAGTGCCTGCTACGGTAAAGGAAAAGCTGGATAACATTCCTGAGACTTATAAAGTGTTTCGTGAGTTTCTAAAAGGAAGGCATTTGCGTTATTGCCAGAAGAAATTCGAGGAAACCATCGATAAGGCAACGAGCTTCGCAGACATTGCCGACGCTTCACAACGCTATATGACGCTATTTCCGGACAGTGCTTCCGCAATGCCTCTGCATGGCGATAAAGAATTTGCCGGAAAAGTTCGGAATCTCCTGCGCGAGCAAGGATTGCCGGAGCATGTGGTGCACGCATCGACTCTGTTGTCGGTGACGCCGGAACATTGGGCAATAATGCTCGATCTCTACCGTAAGGAGCGGGAAGAGGTTTTGGATAAGAGTAAGGATTTATTCGAACTGATACGCAATAGCGACGAATTCTTAAATCTCTATAAATCTCCCACATTAAGCGGCTACGGGATACAGACGATCACAAGTACGCAGGTTACGAAATCGCCGGAAAACGATGCAAGTCGCGGTCTTTTCAGTCGAATTCACGATTCAAAGATTATTGCCCGCGCACGGCAATTCTAC
>Ga0207130_1212_pt1 | contig 15680 bp, 16 predicted proteins | sample Alteio_BWMinHeat_16_FD_153545 | JGI IMG/M metagenome (GOLD analysis project Ga0207130, IMG submission 153545) | Enriched cells from forest soil in Barre Woods Harvard Forest LTER site, Petersham, Massachusetts, United States -... | ecosystem: Environmental > Terrestrial > Soil > Temperate forest >... | reverse complement strand
TAAAACTGCAATGCCTTGAGCCATGTACAACCTTATATTCAAGCGTTGGATTTTTGATTTGCAGACTCTCGGCATGGCTAGGCAGATTTATCAATCTGTTTTCGTGCGCGTCATGAAGTCTTTTAGCGAGGACAGGCCAGCTGATAAGGTACACAACTATAGATTGTTGTCAATATTAATGTTCTATTTCCAGATGTAAGAGAAGGATCGCATAATCAGGTTAAACAGAATATTTGATATAGTTAAAATTTTAACTAATAATTAATAAAATACTGTTAATTACTAATGTTCCGGGAACCGTAAAGCGGAGAACTATCATGACCGCGCACTTATTTGCCACAGGCGGCAAAACTACTCACCCCACGCCCCAGCGCTTCGTGCGTATCCTTCTGGTGGAGGACTGCAAGAGCGATGTGTATCTGGTGGAACGTTTGCTTGAGGATGCCGCATTCGATTATTTTTACGATATCACCGACGTGCCACGTCTCATAGATGCGTTCAACCGAATAGATCATGATGAATTCGATCTCGTCATGCTCGATCTCAACCTGCTGGACATCGATGGCCTTGCCTCTGTTGCTGCGCTGCATGCGCAGGTGCCGTCGATGCCGATCATCGTCTACAGCGGAATGGACGATGCCAAGCTCAAGCAAAAAGCGCTGATGTGCGGCGCCACTTGTTACCTGGTCAAGGGGTATGAGAGCGGCCGTAGTCTCAAAGACATCATCGGGCGCGTCATTCCCCGAATATCCTAATCACGGGAGTTCATTATGCCTCGTCATGCTCTGCATACTGCAAAAGACATTGTAACGGCTTCCGAGCTTGCGCGGTATGCCGATTCGCCGCTGGATATTTTACTCGTGGAGGACGATGCCAGCGACAGGATGCTTATAGAAATGTCGCTGGATGACGCCCATGTGAAGTATGCGATGCATGCGTTGAAAGACGGGCAGGCGGTATTGCCCTATCTTCACCGCAAGGGAAAATACTGCGACGAGGGCATACCCGACATTATGTTCCTCGATCTGAGCCTGCCGACGAAAGACGGTTTCGAGGTGCTTGCCGATCTGGCGGAACACTCCGCGTATTTCAGCGATCTGCCTATCGTCATACTGACCGGGGATACGCGCTGCGCTTTCCTCACCCATTCCTACGGCCTTAAAGTCGCTGCCTATATAACGAAGCCCTGTACCCCGGAAAAAATAAGCGCGGCGCTCGCCGCCATCCAGCGGCATTAATCGCCTTAATCTCTTAACACGCGGCTTCTATCATAATCTCGACATCGTAGCCGGGCGCGGCAAGCCTGGCTTCCACCGTTGCACGCGCGGGAGTCTTTCCGGCCACCACCCAGGCATCCCATGCCTGGTTCATCTGGGCGAACGTTTTGATGTCGGTAAGCCAGATGTTGGCTTTCAGGATCCGGGTTTTGTCGCTGCCTGCTTTGGCGAGGATGTCGTCTATCTGCTGCAATATCTCCCGGGTCTGCTCGGTCACGGATTTACCCATCGTTTTGTCTGCCACGATGCCGGCCGTGTAAATCGTATCTCCATGGATCACGGCTTCGCTCATGCGTGGGCCGGGTTCGATACGACGTATGTCGGTCATGGTATTTTCTTTCTATCAAAATTCAAATTCTGCAGTGGGTGACTTTGCTGCGAATTCTTTTTCATGTCAAATTCCTCGTGCATCCGCTATCCCTTGCATGTGAAACAGAACAAAAACATTGCCATCATCGGTGGCGGCCCTGCCGGGTTGATAGCAGCGGAGATACTTGGCGCAGCGGGCTTGAGCGTCACAGTGTATGACAAGATGCCAACCCCGGGGCGTAAATTGCTGATGGCCGGCCGGGGTGGACTCAATCTTACGCACAGCGAACCGCTGGAAACCTTCATCAGCCGCTATGGAGCGGCGGCGGATTGGCTTGGCGCTCCTATCCGTGCGTTTCCGCCTGAGGCACTGCGTGCATGGTGCGAAGGATTGGGACAGGAAACGTTTGTCGGCAGTAGCGGGCGGGTTTTTCCACGCAGCATGAAGGCCGCCCCGTTACTGCGCGCATGGCTTAAGCGACTGGATGATCTGGGCGTGCGTTTTGCCGCCCGCCACTCATGGCAGGGGTGGGAGGGTGAAGCGCTTCGGTTTACCGATGCTGCAGGGCAGGCCGTGCTCACCACACCGGATGCCACATTGCTGGCGCTCGGCGGGGCATCATGGCCGCGTCTGGGGTCGGATGGCGGGTGGGTAGAAATACTGGCAAAAGCCGGTGTGCCGCTTGCCCCGCTACGCCCGGCCAATTGCGGATTCATCGTGCCATGGTCGGATTATTTCAGCGCACGCTTTGCCGGACAGCCGCTCAAACCCGTAGCGCTTGCACATAAAGGCCTCACGCGCCAGGGCGAGGCGATGGTGACGACGCATGGGTTGGAAGGCGGTGTGGTGTACGCTCTGTCCGCTGCTTTGCGTGAGACCGTTGATGCGCAAGGCTCGGCGCTGGTGGAGCTGGATCTCCGCCCCGGCATGCCGTTTGATGCGTTGACGCAGAAGCTGCAGATGCCGCGCGGCAGCAAATCACTCAGCAGCTATCTGCGCAGGGTCGGGCTGTCGCCGCTTGCCATCGCTCTGCTGCGCGAAGTTACACCGGCAGAACAGCTTGCGCAGGCTACCCCTGCCGCAATAGCCGTGCGGCTCAAAGCCTTGCCTGTTACATTCACGCAAGCGGCAAGTCTTGAGCGCGCCATTTCCACCGCAGGCGGGATTGAACGTGGCGCTCTGGATAAGCATTTCATGCTTCATGTCAAACCGGGCGTCTTCGCGGCAGGGGAAATGCTGGACTGGGAAGCCCCCACCGGTGGTTACCTGCTGCAAGGCTGTTTCAGTACCGCCGTAGCAGCGGCACGGGGAATGTTGAAGTTTTGCGAGTCCCACTACCAGGGCGGGAATACTGGTGATAAATAATATATTAATCGATGTATTGAGTCGAAATCGTATTGTTTGAAGTGTCGATTAATATCGTCTCGTCATGCAACCGTAATAATTGTTATGTATAATGCGTGGTTTATTATACGGAATTTTAAAATTCCGGTTCGTTATTTTTAGTAATAATCGACACGCATATGGCCGATAGATTCATTATTTCCGATAGCTGCCCTCCGGAACAGCAGGCGATTTTCAATGCGATTAATCAGGCATTGAAAAAGACAGGGGCTACGGCGGATGAGTTCGATAGATGCTTTCGCACTGAACTCATGGAGTACTGCGCCTTGACTGCAGGTACGGCAGGAGAGCGTGTGCTGGTGCATGCAAGCGATATGCAAGATTTTTCGAGTGTTCCAGACTCCGTTTCCTTGGATGTGAAGAATGCAAAAGAGAAATGCGTTAAGGCGGAGCAATCACTTGGCAACCTGGGCCTCATGCAATTTTACTTTGCGCAATCACCTTCCAGAAAGCAATCATCTACCAGCAAGAAAGTTATATCGGCATCCGAAGAAGTAAAGAAAAACACTCCAAAATTACTTAGGGAAATGGTGGAGGGGTTGGAAAAGGAGGTAGGGCCCTTTTATGTCATTGACCGTAATCAGCTCGAAGAATATGGAAAAATAGCTTACGACGAGATATATAAAACATTGCCGAATGCAATGATTTCACCCGCCGAGAAATATGAAGTTTCAAATCTATTGCAGCAATTTGCAGATGGTAAGCCCCTGCTCAAAAATGCTCTTAGCCGTGTGGAATGGCAGGTAGGTCCGGTACATCTGCGTACTAATGCGCTTGGTAATTATATGCTTGTTGCAACAGTAAGTGCGATAAAACAGATGGGGGAGAATAAAGGATGGAGTAAGAAAAAGCTTAAGGAATTAGCTCCTGAATTAGAATCCATTCAAACGGACATCAAGAGACTTATAATACATCACGGGGTTGAGGCAATAAATGTTAAAAGGCTTTCTGCAGAAGCAACACTGGCACTCGCTTCCGATAAGGCCTCGGATGTAGAGAAAATTCCGCCAAAAGAGGAATTACTGCCTTTTACTCCTTACGACATTTCACCGAAGTTTAAAGATACTAGCATGCGTGAGTTTGAAAGCATCCGCACGCGGGCTACACGTACGGATTCTCCCCCGGATCGTGAGCTAATAGAAGTATGGAAAGAACTGCAGGGACTTCTTGAGAGATTGAATGGCAATTTCCATGTGCATCAGCAGCTAGGTGATGCCATTTTTCGCAATGATAATTCCCACCTTCTGTACGTGCTTGATCATATCTGCACGGGAAAAGCCATGCCGCCTCCTTCGCCGAATCGCGAAACCACTCGCCGCATGCTGGTTAATTTTCTATCGGATCCCATTCAAGAACTCGCACCACAATTTCAGACGCCCGGCCTGCGTGAACAATGGATCGAAGCGAATCGTGAAATGCACCAACAGGCGGTGGATGGTTTTCTAAAAACCCCCTTGCTGGTGATTGCGGCGCTTGGCACACCGGAGATGATAGCGGATGCGCGCGTCGCCTATGATTTTATGTATCCGCGCAATAAATCGCAGGCTTCTCCTGAAGACATGATGTCGATGCAGGCGGAGATCTGGCAGAGCGCGGCCAAGGCGATTGCGCAGGCATTCAAAGAGGCGGAAAAGTCGATTCCCCCCGCTTTCGTCAAGGCATACGGTATTGATCTTGCTTCGGATGAGCGGTTGCAGAAAGCCAAAAGCAAAGCGGAAGCCTTCATTCGCGAACAGGCGAATATAGTTCCTCCGTTTAATATGATGCGTTGCAATATGGTCATGCAGCCTGGGCATGAGATCATGCTTACACTGTCGCGTTGGCTTGGAGAAGGGCGCGCGCGCAGGGTGGATTCTTGCCCGCCCGTTACCCTAAATCTTAATGAACCGGACATGGGCCGTGCGCTGAAAATGAAGCAACGGCTGCAGGATCATTTATTCGCCACATTTCCTTCCTTGAATGTACACCGCCGACTGCATGCGGGATTCATCGTGGGAGATGATGAGTTCTTAACGAACTCCCCTGTGATAGATCGTACGCATCCCGCACCTGATGGGTTGCCGGGACGTCTCAATGAACGCGGCGGTATTTACATACTGCGTTTGACATTCTCCGAGGAAGGAGCAGATGGGCAGACCAATATAGATCTGCCACTTGGAGTGGACAAACAGGGAGATTTAAATGAAGCCAACCGCCGCCGCCTCTTGATACTTGGCCGTATTAATGAAGCCCAAAAACAAGGTGAACACCTCACGCGGCAGGATCTGCGTCTTTGGCTGCAAAATGAAATAGAGCAGGAAGCCAACTGCTGCCTGCTGGTACTTGACCGTATTAGTGAAGCCCAGAAACAAGGCGAACACCTCACGCCGCAGGATCTGTACATTTGGCTGCAGAATGAAATACGGCAGGAAGCCAACCCTCACCCACTGGTACTTGACCGTCTTAGGAAAGCCCAGGAACTAGGCGACCCCCCCACGCTGCAGGAATTGTACATTTTATTGCAGAATGAAGTGCAGAAGATAGGAGGCAGCTGGCAGCAGGCGGACTCTATTGATCTAAACCGGCAGGAGCATGAGAACATCGTGCGTAACATTCCGGTTCGCTTTCCGGCCAGGGAAGGCGATGAGCTGTCATCCTTTCACATCGGCAATCCGTGGCTTAAAGGAAACCCGAATGTGTATTGGAACGTACCCGTCGCGATTTATAGCAGAGGAAGCGTCATTGGAAATCTGCGCGTCAATACGCATATACGCGATCCGGAAATGGTGCTGGCGCGCTTGCCGGAGATAGTCGCGCATCTGAAGAAAAACCTGGAAGACTATGCAGAGAAACATCCGCAAGCGGATTGGAAATTGACCGAGACCGGGCAACTGGATCAACTTACCCACGATGAATTGCTGAAGACGGATGCCGTAGAGTGGACGCGCTTTAGCGAGATGAGAGACGCGCTGGGATATACCCATCAACTGGCGGTGCATACATCCCCCTTGCAGGATAAGGGGGAGGGGCGCCTGGCTTTTACCCTTGCGATCCAGCGTGCGGACGGTTCGAGCTTTTTTGAAGAGCGCCCTGGACAACGGCAAACGATACCCTTTGAGCGCGAGTTCACTCTGCCGGCTCTTGCGGATCAACAAAATAAAACGGTAGTGGAGCATTTCCGCTCCATCGTGAATGCGCGTTTTACTCAGGCGCTGGAGGAAGCGTATAGTCCCGGCCCGGGCAAGCATGTGAAGAAGTATGATAGTCGTTCTATCGCCAATATGTTCAATGATGCATGCCTGAATGCGCTTAATCAGCCGGAGTTGCGGACAGCGAATATCGAAGCCTCGTCAGAGGCTGTGGCGCGGCTTGTGGTGCGCCACACCACCCGTTATGGGAATGACAGGTCCGGTTCGGGAAATGAAATTCGTAGATAAGCGGATATAGAAGGTTGGAATGCATATAAAAATGACTAGCAGTGCAGGAAGCCTGCTGAGCATTCTTTGCCTGTATCCCCCGGTATGCAGGAAGCCTTAATGCATACGGACTCTTTATGAGTGCGGGGTTACGGTAAACTCTACTTATAACAAAAGGAGTTTCACATGACAAAGGATAGCCAGGACGGGCATTCGCAGGACTATGACCGCAAGCATAAGCAAGCGCATGACGTCAAAAAACAGGATGGATTAAAACCGATTGTTCCAGACGCCCGCAAAGATGTCCGACACGAGAATACGAATCATTTCACGAATCGTGCGCCGGGTGACAGCAAATAGATAGATTCTAACTATTACGCTCTATTTCCGGAGCCGGTAACCGGTTTTGAAAATCCAGCCGATGATCGCCAGCGCACTAACCGTGAAAGCCAGAATCATGACCACGCTGGTAGCAAGGCTGACATCACTGTGCTCATAAAAACTCCAGCGGAAGCCGCTCACCAGGTAGACGACGGGGTTGGCCAACGAAATGTGACGCCAAAACGGCGGCAGCATGCTGATGGAATAGAAACTGCCGCCGAGGAAAGTGAGCGGAGTGATGATAAGCAGGGGAATCAGCTGCAGTTTCTCGAAACCATCCGCCCATATGCCGATGATAAATCCAAGCAGGCTGAAGGTAACGCTGGTCATAATGAGAAAGAACGCCATCCAGAAGGGATGCTCGATATGCAGCGGCACGAAGAATCCGGCGGTCGCCAATACGATGATTCCGATAATCACCGATTTCGAGGCCGCCGCGCCGACATACCCCAGCACGATTTCGATAAAGGAGAGCGGCGCGGAAAGAATCTCGTAAATCGTGCCGGTAAAACGGGGGAAGTAAATCCCGAAAGAAGCATTGGATACGCTTTGGCCTAAAACGGTCAGCATGATCAGGCCTGGAACAATGAACGCGCCGTAGGGTATGCCGTTGATGGCCTGCATTCTCGAGCCGATGGCGGAGCCGAACACAATGAAATACAGCACGGTCGAAATAACCGGCGAAGCGATGCTTTGACCGATGGTGCGCAGAGTGCGCCCCATCTCAAACCTGTATATCGCCTGAATGCCAAGATAATTCATTTCGCCTCCACCAGTTGAATGAAAATTTCTTCTAAGCTGCTTTGCCGGCTGTAAATATCCTGAGGCCGGATGCCGTTTGATTTAAGGTTATCCAGCACCTCCGAAATATCGTTTTCCCCCTGATCGTCGTAGGTGAGAACCAGTTTGCTGCCTCCCTCCTCCAGGGTAAGAGGATGACCGGACAGCCCCGCAGGAACTGCCGCAAGTACATCGCGCAACACAAAAATCATCTGGCGTTTTCCCATTTTGCGCATCAGTTCGGTCTTGTTTTCGGTGAGAATCAACTTACCTTTATTGATGACGCCGACGCGATCGGCCATTTCCTGCGCTTCTTCGATATAATGCGTGGTAAGAATAACGGTGACCCCCGTTTCGCGCAAACTGCGCACCTGGGCCCACATCGATTTGCGCAACTCGACATCCACCCCCGCCGAAGGCTCGTCCAGGAACAGGATTTCCGGTTCATGGGATAATGCCTTGGCAATCATCACCCTGCGCTTCATGCCGCCGGAAAGGCGCCTGATCTGTTCTTTGCGTTTATCCCATAGCGAAAGACGCTTGAGCACGTCCTCAACGTAAGCGTGATTGCGCTGCTTGCCAAACAGGCCCCGGCTGAAGTTTACCGTATTCCACACCGACTCAAATGCATCGGTCGTCAATTCCTGCGGCACCAGACCCAGAGCGGCCCGGGCCTGCCGGTATTGCGCCACGTTGTCATAACCGGATACCGCTATCTTGCCGCCGGTCGGCCTTACTATGCCGCACACCGCGTTGATGAGTGTGGTTTTCCCGGCACCGTTGGGACCCAGGAGAGCGAAAATCTCGCCTCGTTTGATTTCCAAATGAATATCATCCAGCGCGCGGAAACCGTTATCATAAATTTTATTCAGGCCATCAATGGAGATAGCGATGTTGTTTTGCGTCAAGTGGTCTCTCCTGGGAATTGCTCGAGATTAGAGGGGAGGGAATCTGGTGTGAACTTATCTCTTGTTTATATTTCTGTCGAATGCAATGACTTTAAAAATGAAAGTTACCCCTCAACTAGGGATAAACAGCGCAGAAGGAGAAGTCTCGATGGACAAAATTCAGAACGTGCCAAAAGATGAAGCCTTGATCCGCAATTTGGTCGAAGATTGGGCAAGGGCCGTTCGCAGCAAGAACATCGAAGGGATTCTACGTTACCATTCCCCTAACATAGTGATGTTTGATGTTCCGCCGCCGTTTCAATCAAAGGGAATCAAGGCATACCGCAAGACCTGGGATTTATCTTTTCGTGTGCTCATACGCCGGTGGTTTTTGATATTAAGGAAATGAACATCGTGGCCGGCAGCGATGTGGCATTTGTAATCGCTTCCATGCAATGCACCGAAAAGGAAGCCAGCGGAGAAGATATCGAGTTGAATTTCCGTCTGACGGTTGGCCTGCGCAAGATTGACGATCAATGGACAGTCATCCATGAGCACCATTCAATTCCGGCTACCTCATGAATAGGCCAGAGCTATAGCTAAGGAATGGCGGAGAGGGAGTTTGGCGCGAACTTGTCTATGCCTATTTCCGTTGAGTAGAGACTATGAAAGTTGCAGTTATTGCTGACAGGAGTTATTCTTCTGGCGAAATATAATAAGGAGCAGTCGATGACATTGATGGCGGTACTTCATACTACCTTGGTCTTTGAACGCGAAATCCCTGCGCCGACTGAGGAGGTCTTTACAGTTTTCGCTGATCCGGTTGCACGTGCCAGATGGGGTGCGCCCTCCGACACTGCGATACTGATTTATGATAAAGCGGACTTTCGCGAAGGGAAAGAAGATTGTTTCCGGTGCGGGGCTAAGACGGACCCCAATATTCATGGTACAACGCATTATCTGGAAATCATCGCTAATCGTCGTATAGTGTCCAGTGAAACAATTGTCATGAATGGGAAACGTCTGTGCGCTTCTCTGACCACACTCGAACTTAGTCCTGACGGCGAGAAGACAATTCTCAAGAACACGACCCAGCTTGCGTCGTTTGTGGGCGAGGACATGGTACAGGGTTATAAGATGGGCCACAATGCCTCGCTCGACAACCTTGTCCGATATTTTTCGAATTAGCTCTAAATACGAGCGGAGGGGGTGGGATTCGAACCCACGGAAACCTTGCAGCTTCGCCAGTTTTCAAGTCTGATGTGTTAAGTGTAACTTATTGAAATAATAAAATAATATTTCTATTGAGTAAAGGTGTGTAAGAAAATGTGTAAGTTTTTAGAGTAATTTGCTCCTGAGCTTTCTGAAATTGATGCAGCTGCTGAACTACTCCTATTAATCTGAAGGCCATAGCCAAATCGTACCCGGGCCTGGGCAAGTTCCTTCAGACGCATGCGCAAGGTGGTTCGGGGATCCTTACGGGACCGGTATCGTGCCAGGCTCCTGCTCATCCTGGTCACACGGGAGGCCCGACGCTCACTATAGCCATGGTGCGAAACCATATATCTCACCACGTCTCTCATGACCGCGGGCCGGGGATTTTTTTGACAAGACATCCTGAAGAACCGCCTTATCCAGGCTCAGCTCAGCTACCAGCTTCTTCAAGCGGGCATTCTCATCACTGAGATGCTTGAACTCTCGCACCTGCTGAGATTCAAGGCCAGCATACTGCTTCTTCCATCGGTAAAACGCCTGTTCCGTTATCCCTACATGCCGTATCAAATCCGCTAGAGGCAATCCCAGTTCCGCCTGCTTCAATATCGATACTATCTGTTCAACTGAAAATCTTTTCCTCTTCATGACAAAACTCCTCCTTAGGGTTATTTTGCCAAAAAACTAACTCTACGTCTGGACCTTTTTTCGGGGAGCACGTCAGTTTTAGAGCTTATTTAAGGAGGGTATTAAACCACAAAGATATCATCTGTTTTTAATAGGCCCTTCGTTATCCGCACCAGGGCTCCGCATTTTCTTTTTACATTTCTCTTCTAAATCCGTATTCCCTTCGAGCTTGGCATACTGTGCTGCCTGGCGATAATAACTCCGAGCTTGCGTATAAGTAGCTGTATGATGCCATCTTTTTTTTGCTGCCTCTACTTCGCCAAGTTCATAATATAAAGAAGCCCTCTTCTCTTTTTCCGGTACCGGAGCATATGTATTTATCACTTCAATTGCTTTATGAAGCTGTGCAGCAATCAAATCAAACGCATCGGATTGCATTTTTTTGGAAAAACTTAAGTCCCTTGTTATCCCTTTGAGGCTTCTGGCGTCTGTAGCGCACATAACTACCACCTCTTTTACAAATTCTTTTGCTACTGGCTGAAGCGCTTCTATCGCCTGATTATGGTATTCGATCATCTTTCTAAATAGTAAAAGCTGTGCTTGCGGATCATTTTCTCCCTCAATTGCACGTAATTTATACGCATCGCCCAAGCTTGATTTATCAAGAAATTGCTCAGCAGCACTGCTTTTCCATTTATATTCCTCTCCCTCCAAGTCTCCGTTGTAGAGTTTGAACATCTTCCCATAGTGGGCAGCCTTCTGCATATCCTCTTCGTTGGCATCAGGCTTATAGCATAAGGCCGAAGTAAGCAGATTACAGAGCTGATCATAGCTTATACTTGGACCCGCTCCTTTTTCATTGATTGCCAGAGACCGTTGTATATCAGGCATCTCTTGTATTCGGTCATACACAGGAGTCAACATAGCGCTCCATGCCGGAGAATAGATTTGTGAAAGTTTTAAGGCTCGGTTTCTGGCGGTACGATTGGATCTAGCTTCTGCCAGGTATATTGCGTTATCACGATGTTCGGCTAATTCTAATCCCACTTCGATAAGATTCTGCATATCTAGTAGTGTGAGGTCGTTTTTCGTAGTTGCATCTGTAAGCGGATTAGGTATCTCGCCATTGGCTACCTTAATAAAAATATCCTTAATGCCGCCAGAGGCTTTGTCCTGTATTACCTTATCGGAAAGCGTTTCCGCATTCTCTTGAGGTAGTGGATATTTACGCAATATTTCCAGATGCCAGTATAATTCTGCTGTAGCAGACATTTTATTATACCCATTAAATTATACATAAAGATAACTATTGCTGATATTTTTAGCAAATAGTTGCTCCACATGTAACACAAACTTAATATCAGAAAAAAAGATTAGGCTGCCTGCATCATCTTCGGTAAATCGCCCAGTAACCCATGGCATGCCACATGAAAAACCGCTTGAGCGGCGGCGCATTGTTTACCAATGTCAGTCCGGTGCGTCGGGCGAGCCGCACAGGCATTATATCATTGGAGAAAAGCCGGTTGATGAAATCGGTAATCGCGCCCGTGCTCATAGAGTCGAAACGTCGCCATGCATCGCCATTTTCCAGTGTCACCTGAGCGCTGAAGGAATCCCGCGAAATACTTTGAATTTGCGTGGAGGAAAGCAGTGTCAAATATTCTGCCACTTCACTACGCTGATTGCATTCTCGATAATTTCAGAACTGGCAACTATACCGTTCTTTCTAAGGATTGCCAAAACCTCGGATGTTCATTGAATATGGTAACCACCTTTATCACCGCATAATATGCGTAGAATAATCTTGTATATGCGGCGAATAATTGTTATAATCTCCTTATAAAATGCGGAGATTATATGTACATCCATGAGCGTAAAGAATGGCCAGAATTTACATGGGATCAGGTAGGGTTATCCCCGCTATTGGCTGAAGTGCGCCATGCACAAGGCCGCCTGATCGGCCATATGGATGCGTTAGGATTCGGTCTACGCGAAGAAGCAACGTTGCAGACACTCACCCAGGATGTTCTCAAAACCAGCGAAATCGAGGGTGAGAAACTGGATGCCGAGCAAGTGCGTTCCTCACTCGCCAGACGATTGGGAATGGACATGGGCAAATCAAAGCTAATCGACCGGAATGTGGAGGCCATTGTCGAAATCCTGCTGGATGCCACACGCCATTATAATGCTCCTCTGACACAGGAGCGTCTGTTTGACTGGCATGGAGCATTATTCCCCACAGGCAGAAGCGGTATGCAACGCATCGTCGTGGGCGGATGGCGCACGAAGGAAAGTGGTCCAATGCAAGTGGTATCAGGCCCCTATGGGCGTGAGAAGGTGCATTACGAAGCACCGGGTCATGAGCGATTGAAAGAAGAGATGGCCCGCTTCCTTAAGTGGCTTAATTCCGCTTCGGAACTCGATCCTGTCATAAAAGCCTCGCTGGCGCATTTCTGGTTCGTGACGATTCATCCGTTCGATGACGGTAACGGTCGCATTGCGCGAGCTATAGCAGACATGCTGCTGGCACGTTCCGAGAAAAGCCCGCAGCGCTTCTACAGCATGTCGGCACAAATCCTGCGCGAACGAAAAGCATATTACGATGTGCTGGAAGCCTGCCAGAAAGGGCCGCTCGACATTACCCCTTGGATTGAATGGTTTTTGCATTGCCTGAGACATGCCATATCCGCCTCCGAAGAGACGCTGCAAACAGTACTTATCAAAGCGCGTTTCTGGAAGGCGCATGCGGCAGAATCATTCAATGACCGCCAACGCATCATCCTTAACCGTCTGCTCGACGGATTTGATGGAAAGCTTACCTCTTCCGCCTGGGCAAAGCTTACCAAATGTTCCCAGGATACGGCGCTTCGAGACATTACCGATCTGCTAGAGCGTAAGATACTGGCTAAAGACGAGGCGGGTGGGCGCAGCACAAGTTATGCATTGCAAGCGCTGGGAATTTAATTGAGCACTTACGTTTTAAGCTACTGAATTGTTTTCGCCGTGGGGCTTCCAATATTCGCCGACAGAGAGAAGCGCCCAGTGGGAGGCTTATTGCATTCTATGAGATTTTCTCAGCACTGATTGCAGTCAACAACCCCGACGTCTACCTGCTGACCCAAAATTCATGTTTTGACTTAAGTCAAAAATAAGGCATTTTTATATGGTATTGTTCTTCGCAATTTTGACAAATATATAGATGGTTACAAAGACCCATAAAATAGATGAGGCCGATTTAATGGAAAGGAAGTCACTCACCTTTTTTAAAGGCCTCACTTTGTTTGCCAATATGCTCGATAAGGACGTGGCACCTTTCGCCGATGCGGCTCAGGTAAAAACCTATAAAAAAGGACAGCATCTTTACCTGGAGGGCGAGCAGGCAGATTCCTTCTACGTCATACGCAGTGGATGGTTAAAGCTATTTCATATTACCGAAGAGGGTGAAGAGGTGAACCTGGCGATGATCACCCGAGATAGCATCACAGGAGAGAATGCCATTTTCGAGAACGGGCGTTTCGCAAGCAGCGCGCAGGTCGTTGAAGATGCGCAGATACTGAGTATTCCGCATTCGCTGTTAAAAGAGCAAATACGTATAAATAACCAACTGGCATATAATATGCTTATAAGCTTGGTGCAATACCAACGGCGGCATGAATTACAGCTGGAGCAATATCTCCTTTATAGCGCCCCTCAGCGTATTGGATGCTTCTTGCTTGGCTTATGCCCAACACTGGAGCAAAAAGACGGTGTTATACTCAATCTGCCCTATGATAAGGCTTTAATCGCTTCTACGCTAGGAATGAAGGGTGCCACCTTTTCTCGTGCTTTGAATATATTGCGGGAAGAGACTGGTATTCATATTACCGGCCCCAAAGTGGTTATTGATAAAATGGAACGTCTGCTTAATTTTGTGAATGGCTGTTATGCACATACTCGGCTACCTAAGGTTTGTTAAATTCGCTCTGACGAATGACTTGCACTAGCCATCACATTCTGCGTTCCCGATCCTAACGCGTGCTTTATCTAATCTCAAAAGAAAATTTTTAAGTGCTTCAATACTCACTGGTTTAACCAAGTGATAATCAAAGCCAGCGGCCTTTGAATGCTCCTGATGTTCCTTTTGTCCCCACCCAGTAAGGGCTGCAAAAATAGTATTCTGAAGAACTGGTTCCTTGCGCATGGCCTGGCATATTTCATAGCCATTCATTTCCGGCATCCCGATATCACATAATACGACATCTGGACAAAAAGATTTGGCCAGCTCAATAGCGGTTGGCCCATTAAGGGCCATCTGTACAATGTACCCTAGCATTTCCAATGTCCACATCATGACTTTGGCACAAGCTTCGTTGTCATCTACAACCAGTATGCGATAGTCAGGCAGTTCCTCTGCCGTTGGCTTATCATCAGGCAAAGTGGTAGCCTGAACGATTCCCATTATATTGACCGTGGAAATTTTACTATAAAAGTTGTGCCATCCTCTTCAGAAGAGGTCACATCAATCGTGCCGCCATGGGAAACGACAATATCATTGGTAATATAAAGGCCTAAACCAAGGTTAACAGCTCCAGGATGATCCCCTTGATCCGTTGCGGCGCGGGATAAGGCATCAAATATAGTTCGGATTTTATCTGCAGGAATAGGCACGCACTTATTATGAACAGATAATATCACTTCTTCGATGGTGCCCTTTACAGTTACGTCAATGGGGGAATCCTTAAAACTATATTGGATGGCATTACCAATCAGGTTTGAGAAGACTTGTCCAATACGAGCTTTATCCCATTCCCCTTTTACGTCTCCTGATACTTTAAGCAAGATAGTACGTGCGGGATAAGCTGCTCGCATCTCCTCAACCAGTTGTCGACTTACAAACCCCATATCCATAGGGGCACGGACCACAGGAAGCCCCGAGCCGAATCGGGCGCGAGTCACATCGAGAAGATCGGCAACTATTTTGGTAATACGCGATGTGCTTTCATGCATCTGTGTCACCAGCATCGTCTGGCGCTCATCAAGTGTTTGCTTTTTATTTACTGCTCCTACGTTCAGCATAAGCTGAGCGGACATCGATATCACATTAAGCGGTGTGGCAAGGTCATGGCTTAATATCCCCATGAACAGATCCTTGGAGTAATTAACTTTTTGGGTGTAATGGCTGACTGACTCCGACAATTCTTGATCAATGGATTCATTGAATCTCGTCAGATCCAATATATCTGTGCTATTCATGACGGGAGTGGCTTTACTCCATAACTTGATCACACTGGCGCGCAGGGCGCGGTATTCCGAAACCATCTGATCGATATTAAATCCCCCGGCCAGACGCAGTGCCGCATGCGTTTCTGCGGCGGTGGGGGTAGAACTTCTTGCTTTCCCGCCTTGCGATTTTTGCACCTGTTCAGAG
>Ga0207130_1209_pt1 | contig 16051 bp, 9 predicted proteins | sample Alteio_BWMinHeat_16_FD_153545 | JGI IMG/M metagenome (GOLD analysis project Ga0207130, IMG submission 153545) | Enriched cells from forest soil in Barre Woods Harvard Forest LTER site, Petersham, Massachusetts, United States -... | ecosystem: Environmental > Terrestrial > Soil > Temperate forest >... | reverse complement strand
CGCCCAGCCGGTCTCCCCACCGACGCAAGAAAAACAACCTGCATATCCTCCGGGCCTGGGGCCTCGTTATGTCCACGTGGCCACGCCCAGTATGCCGTGGTGGAGAAGACAGCAATTCAACAACCCCGGCTTCGTGACCGGCATGGTTCCCCAGACAGCCAAGATGCCGGCCCCGGCCACGCGCTTCAGGGGCACAAGGCGGTAGCAGGCTGTAAAAGTTTGGAAAGCATCCCAGGATGCGGGGCCTAGTTTGAATAAAGCCCGTAAAGGTCTTTGAAAATTTGTTTGCCAGGCGCGGCTAGGCAAGCCGTTGCGGGAACCCATGCACGCGCGCCAGCGCGTGATTGTCCGGGCACGGATTCATCCGTGCCGCTAAGCTTTAGCAAAATGAACAATTCCACTCTGCCGAAGGCCAGCGCGCATCCCGCAAAGCGGGAGGAGCGCTTAGAATAATAAGGTCCTTAAGGTCTTCGAAAAATTCAGTTGCCAAGCGGGATTAAGAAACCGCATCGAAGCCTATCCTGAGGACTGAGGCCTGACGACTGAGGACTACCTCAGCAAGTCTCCTACCCAAGAGGGGCCATCCCCGCCAAATACGCGGCGATCAGCACTGTTTTTAGGGCTCCACACACTAGCAGCAAGTACCCCCTCGCCCACTCCTTGAGCGCCCAAACTGATCGCGCCTCACCTGAGAACTGAGAACCGAGAACTGAGAACTGCCTCAATTCACCGCGGATTGAAAACCACGCTCCTGCCGATCCGGTCGAAGAACACGGCACGGAAGAGTGAGGCCGGCAAGAGTCCGTCTTCTAGCCGTCGTTGGTCTTCGGGGCCGTTTGGCAGCACTACGATAGATTGATGGCGCAGAGGTGTGTGAGCGATATACATGTCTGTGGTCGTTTGCGCAGCATCCGCGGAGCGGAAAGAGTTCGTACGCACAACCATCGTGCAAACGCCAATACAGCCTTCCTGATGCCGCATATCTACCGCCAGCCGGTCCTGGAAAATCGCGATTTCCGGAATGCCTGAATCGAGAGCAAGCTTCCACACGCCGTTGCGCGAAGCGTTCGATTCGACTGGAACCAGGACGCACGATTCAGTAATCTCCACCGGAACGCGAATGCCGCCGAATATCTCTGGAGATTCCGCAGGATCAAATATCTCCAGCCGACGGTGTTCGTAATCCAGACGAAAGGAGAACGCCGCCAGAAAGTTCATGCCCAGGATGCCGCGAATGTTTCGATCCAGGCTGCGGAGCTGCTGCAGCGGTCCGGCCAGCGTCTCAAGGTGCGGAACAGAAGCGGAGCCGACTCGAGCCTCTTCGAGAAAATAACGCGGCACAGGCTCCGATCCGGTCAGGGTGGTAAGTGACATCCTGTCTACGGGTACCAATCCCAACTCTGCAGCCAGGTCGGATTCGATGAGCGTGGTATTGGTTCCCGTATCCACCAGGAAATCAAATGGCCCGCGGCTATTGATAGAGACGCTTACTACGGCCAAATATCCTCGCAGGGTCCGCACCGGCACGCTAGAATGAGTGCTTGCCGCACGTGTGACCAACGGGCAAACGGCGAGTCCAATAAGAATTGCAAAACGCCGGCCCCATTTTCTACGTCTTGAACCTGTGAATACCATCTTTTGCTCCCGGCCGAAACCCGGCTGGAGCTGACGGTAGCTGTGTCACAGGGAAATGGTCTTGATGGGGCCATGATTTTTGCGTGAGATCTTGTGATGGAATTGTGATGGATACAGAAAAACACATATTCGAGTTCGACGACGTCTCTGTGGACCCCGCCAACGCGCAGATTCTGAAGGCCGGCCAGCCGGTTGCCGTGGAACCCAAGGCTTTCCGGGTGCTTCTCTTCCTCCTGGAACAAAGAGGACGGCTGGTGGAGAAAGAAGAGCTGCTCTCGGCGGTATGGCCCGGGACGTTTGTCACCGAAAATGCACTCACCCGCGAAATTGCCCTGCTGCGGCGAGTGCTGGGAGACGACAGCAAGGCCACAAAATACATTGAGACCATTCCCAAACGCGGATACCGCTTTATCGCCACGGTCACCGTGCGTGATCAAAGCTCCTCAATCTCGGCAAACGGCGACGACATCGCCTCCACTCCAACCAGTAAAGTTGCTCCTGCCTTACACCGGGCTTGGCTGCCGTGGGCTCTGCTGGTCGTCGCTGTTGCCATTCTGGCGGCAGGGCTGTTGTGGTGGATATCGATGGCTCTATTCACCCAGGAACCTCGCGCCCGGCAAGTCACCAGCTCGGAAGGGATGGACATATATCCTTCATTTTCCCCAGACGGGAATACCGTCGCCTATAGTTCCGATACGGGTGGCAAGTTTGAGATTTACCTGAAGCAACTCACCGCCGGCGGCCACGTTGTGCAATTGACCAGCGACGGCACTCAGAACATCCAGCCCGCTTGGTCGCCCGATGGAGAGCAGATTGCCTTTCATTCCCAGGTGAAGGGCGGCATCTGGGTGATGCCGGCGCTGGGAGGAGTGCCACGGCAGATTACTCCCTTCGGCTCCAGCCCGGCATGGTCACCCGACGGCACAGAGATCGCCTTCCAATCCGACACCCCACGCGACCTCTCTGCGATGTCCGCTGTTTCTATTGGTCCTTCTACCCTGTGGATCGTAAAAATACAAAACGGAGAACGGAGGCAGGTGACCCAGCCCAATGTACCCAGCGGCGGCCATAATTCTCCTGCTTGGTCTCCCGACGGGAAATATCTTGCGTTCACCACCGGCTCTCTCACCAAGGGGACGGCGTTATGGTGCGTCGCGACGGATGGAAGCGATCCAAAGCTGATTACCTACGGCGGAAATTTCTATAACCCGGTGTACGCCCATGATGGAAAAAGCCTGTATGTGGCCGCAGTTCGTGGCGCCACGGACTTTGGAATCTGGCAGTTTCCAATTTTCGGCAACACCATCGCGCCTGTAGGCAGAAAAATCTATAGTTCGCTTCCTGCCATGAGTCGTGACCTGGCGATCTCAGCCGACGGGCGCAAAATTGCCTTCAGCAGTGTCGCCACCGTGAGCAATCTCTATTCCCTGCCCATGTCTGGCGCAGAACCAGCAGGCCCACCAGTAGCAATCACGAGCGATACGCGCTTTCGCAAAGCCAATCCTTCGTTTTCACCCGATGGCCGGCGGCTGCTGTTCGATGTCTTCAGCTCCGACCAGGATGGCGGCATCTGGATCAGCGACGCTGATGGGGCCAACGCAAACTTGCTGTCGCAGAGCTGTCTGCAGCCAATATGGCTTGCCGGCGGGAAAGAGTTTGTGTGTTTCAGCGGCGTCATGCCACAGAATGGTGATTGCAATGCTCAAGGTTGCGTCGAAAAGGATATCTGGAAAGTCCATGTGGATACAGGAACTCGTGAGCGCATCTTCAGATTGAGGCAGGATGGCAGTTTTTTTAGCATCACCGCGAATGGCGCCAGGATGGCGTTCACCTCGCAAAAGAGCGGCGCAACCAATGTCTGGACTGTATCGCTCGATGACCCAACTCCGCGCCAGCTCACCTTTGATCGCGAACTGTCTGGCTTTCCCATCTGGTCGCCCAACGGAAAATATCTCGCGCTGGAAGTCAGACGCGACGACAACACCTTTATCTATCTTATGCAACCCGGCCAGGAGCCCATTCCGCTTACAACGGCAGCGGGCGATAGCTGGCCGCACGGCTGGTCGCCCGACGGCGATAAGGTCCTTTTTGCGGGCCGCCGTGATGGCGTCTGGAATGTGCGGTGGATTTCAACCAGCAGCAAACAGGAAAAACAACTGACGCACTATACCGATGCCAACCACTTTGTCCGTTATCCCGTCTGGTCTCCGACCGGTGGCACAATTGTTTATGAGTATGCTGAGAATCGCTCCAACATCTGGATGCTGGAATTGAGAAGGTAGACCCGAAGCCTGATTCACTTGGAGTGTAATACCGGCAGATCAATCCAGGCACTGATCGTATCCATGTGAAGTGCTCCCCCGACCCAATCTGCCAGGCGATCAATTCTCTTCTGGCGTTCTGCCGTGACAAAGACAAAATTGTCGCCAGCTTCAAGCCCACATATAACCCGCGCACTCTTCAACAATGCATGCCGAAAGCCGTCATGGTCGAAGAGCCCGTGCACATATGTACCCCAGATACGACCATCAGCGCTTTGGGCTCCGTCTTGAATTACAGCACCGCCGGCATGGACGCGCCGTAACTCAAAGAGAGCCTGCGCGCCGCCTAGATAATCGGTTTCGCCAAGATGGATCTCATATCCCGAAGTCTCTCGCTCAAGCATCGTCATACCAAACAGTTGGTCCGAGGTCAGCCGGGCAGTGACCTGCGCCGTAATTTTCTCTTTGCTCATGACGGTGTTGATCGGCAGAAGCCCTAACCCTTTGATTTGGCCGCCACCCTCCATACCGTGAGGATCGTCGACCATTAATCCCAGCATCTGCATTCCCCCGCAGATGCCGATAATCAGTTTATTCTCCCGGTGAGTAAGAATCGCATCTGCGAGCCCCGAATTTTTGAGCCAGTGGAAATCCTGGATGGTTTGCTTGCTTCCGGGCAAGACGATTACATTCGCATGTTCAAGTTGTTGCGGCTCGCGGACAAATTGCAAAGAGACGCTTGGCTCGGCCGCGAGTGCATCGAAATCTGTAAAGTTTGAGAGATAAGGAAATGCGACGACGGCAATGCGAAGCTTCCGGGCCTTCCCTTCTCTTTCACCCTTTTCCTCCCGCTCGGCAGACTGAAAAGTCCCATATTTCGACTCCAGGCTGACGCTATCTTCCTCATCCAGGCCCAAATCGGGAATATAAGGGACCACGCCTACGCAAGGTATTCTCAGTCTCTTTTCCATCTCCACAATACCGGGAGTGAGCAGTTTCAAATCGCCGCGAAACTTGTTGATCACGAAGCCGCGTATGCGCGCCCGCTCTTCAAGCTCGAGCAACTCCAGGGTACCCAGCAGAGACGCGAACGCGCCCCCACGATCAATATCTGCCACCAGCAGGCAGGCTGCATCAGCGGCGGCGGCCATTCGCATGTTGACAATATCTCCGTCTTTTAGATTAATTTCTGCAGGAGACCCCGCACCTTCCATGATGACAAGGTCGTACTTCCCTGCCAGCCGGCGGTAACTTTCAACCACAATAGGAAAGAGCTCTTGCACGCGATTCAGGTGATACTCCCCGGCAGATAGCTTTTTCCAAATGCGGCCCTGTACGATGACTTGGCAGGAAGAATCCGACTCCGGCTTCAACAGTATGGGATTCATATCAGCCGTAGCAAAAAGGCCGGCAGCTTCGGCCTGCAGCGCCTGAGCGCGCCCGATCTCAAGCCCATCAACAGTCGCTGCGGAGTTGAGTGACATGTTTTGCGCTTTGAACGGCGCCACCCGCAGTCCCGAGCGCATGAAAATGCGGCAAAGAGCGGCGGTAAGAATTGATTTGCCAACGTGCGATGCTGTCCCCAGCACCATTAAAGAGCGTGCGCTCATAATAAAGGTTGAACAACCAATTCTACATTCGGCGCTGATTGGGAGCGGATATATGTATCTTCAAGGCAAAGCTGTTTTCCAGAAATAGTCTGCGACTGCCGTTAATGAGAAAACGCGATCTTCTGCCTGGCAGCAGAAGACCGCGCCCTCTTGGGGCCATTGGTCCGCACTCCGATGGCCTCAAACTGAAATTGGGCTTTCTTCTAAGGGCTTCGCAGCCAACACAAGGCTGCTACGCTCTCGCTTTTGGTTCGCGCGTAACAGCGCTCACCAAAAGCTCACCCGGTCTTTTTACCCAACTGCTATTGAGCGGTGAAGTTACATACTTGCAACGTGCCTCCCGGTGTGGCATTGACCAGAGCACCCCAATGATCGAGGCTGGTCACTGTGTTCTGTTCGGTGCGGAAGGCGAAGTTCAAGCCGATTGTTGTCTCCGAGCCGCCTGCGGGCGTAACGAAGATGGAGTAAGTGTGCGACGTCACGTTAATCGCCAACCGGAAGTGATAATTCACGTTCGCCGAGAATTGAATTGCCGGCGTAGGCCCGGCGTACATTCCACCATTGCGCGCCTGGATTGTCCCGGCAGGAGTGAATACAACGATATTGGCAAACCCGCTGAAGGCGGTCTGCGCACCGTGTGACAGCGCGACGGCTGAGCTCTGACCGGTGACCGATGGCGTAGCGTCAAACGTCGCGGTAAAAGTGCCACTGTGTGCCGGGAAGGCTGTATTCACCCAAGTGGCATTTGGCTGTGTTGGCGGCGCACAGTTGCTCGTCACCGGATTCACCGTAAGCTGAACTGACGTGTTGTGGCTTCCGGTACTAGCGGTTCCCGTAATGGTAATGGTGAAAGTTCCTGTTGCCGCCGCAGCTGTAGTAGATATGCTGAGAGTGGAAGTACCCGAGGTAGTTACCGAAGCCGGAGCGAAGCTTGCCGTAACACCGGAAGGCAAGCTGCCATTGCTCAGGGCTACGCTGCCGGTGAAGCCATTGAGCGCACCCACGGTTACCGTGTAGCTGGTTCCGTTGCCTGCGGTTACCGTCTGCGTCGCCGGTGATGCTGAAATCGTGAAGTCTGGCGTCAGAACATTCACGACCAGTGTGGCGGTCACGCAGTGTGTCAGGGTGCCGGCGGTTCCACAGACCGTCAATGGGTTGGAGCCACCTGCTGTATTGCTTGCGGTTGAAACATTCAGCGTTGAATTGCCCGATCCGAGCACTGAAGCGGGATTGAAGCTGCCGCTGGCGCCGCTCGGCAACCCGCTTACGCTGAATGATACGTTGTTGCTGAAGCCATTAAGAGCTGTCACCGTGACTGTATACGTGGTTGCGCTGCCTGCGTTTACAGTCCGTGACGAGGGCGAGATCGAAATCGTGAAGTCCGGTATTCCGGTAACGACCAGGGTCACTGTCGTCGAGTGCGCCAAGGTAGCAGTCGCGCCTGTGATGGTAAGAGTATAGGTGCCAGGCACAGTGGTAGCTGACGTCGAAACGCTGAGAGTAGACGTACCTGAGTTGTTCACCGAGGTGGGCGAGAACGAAGCGGTCACGCCGCTGGGCAAACCGCTGACAGCGAAGTTGATCGTACCGGGAGGCCCGCCCAACGCCGCTGCCGTCACCGTATAGCTTGTGCCATTGCCTGCAGTGACCGTCTGCGAACTCGGAGTTGCTGCGACCGAGAAATCTGTCTCAAAAGCGCTGGGACCTACGTCAGCCGCAGTCAGTGGACGGCGCGTGACAGGAGCGCTTGAAAACTCGTCGGCGCCAACGTCAGGTGGTTTACCATCGGTCGCTGTATCGCGCGGCTGTCCGTCAATGTCATCCATCAATACTGGAAATGATCCAACAGAAGCGTTGATGGCGGGGCTACCGGCGCTGATATGCAGGATGCCGTTTGCATCGCGCACGAGTAATGGATCAACTCTCGTCAGACCGCTTGCGGGTATGGCCCCATCGGTCATGCTTCCAAACACAATGTTGCCCTCATACATCGGATTGGTGGGTGCATCGCCCCATGTGAGGGCAGTTCCCGTGTTGCTCACGATGATATTGTTGGCGAGCAGGAAATCCGTAGCGCCTAATTTTCTGGTTTCGCCCAGAATGCTTTGCGTATTGTTGACGATCGTGTTGTTAAAGACGTGGACGCGGTCTGGGCGGTCGTTGCTGGTAAAGGGCTGACCACAGATGTGATTGGGATCAGAGCCGCTTCCCACGCGAATACCAACGTCGTTGCCTTCGATGTAGTTGTTGTAGATCTGATGGTCGTCGCCGAAGATGCGGATACCGGTGGAGTTGAGCACAAAGTTCCCGTAAACCTGGCAACGGTTTCCATCGCGCAATTCGATGTGAGCGCGGTTGCCGCGCAGGGTGTTATAGCGGATGATGTTGTCCGCCGATTTATTGGAGATGGCTTCCGGGTCGGCGTTGCAGTCTTCGATAAGGTTGAATTCGGCGGTCATCTGTTCTGTTGCCGTACTGTCCCCGCCGTTTTCGATCGGATCAGCCCCGTTTCCGCCTCCGCCATTGTTATGAATGAAGTGGTTATGGTGGATCCAGTTGCGCAGGGAGTTGCCTCCGGCGCAGGTGCCGCCCACATTCGTCAGTCTTATGAACTGGCCGCCATTGGGCCGGTTCTCGAACAGGTTGTGATCGAGTTGGTTATCGTCACTGGCAGCAACATTCAGGTCCTGACCGCCGGCGCCGTTATTAAATGTATTGCGTGTAACCTGGATATGATTTGTTCCCGGGTTCAGCGAAAAAACGCCGACGTGGTTGAAAACAAACCCCTGGATAATCACGAAGGCGGCAGGACTATTCACCGTGAAAGACCCTGACCCAGTGATTGTGACACCGCTTACTGTCTGCGCGACGATAAGAATCGGTTGCGCAGCAGTCCCAGCGCGTGCGACGGTTATGGCCCCGCTGGTTGTGTAAGAACCGTTCGCAAGAATGATTTGGTCTCCGGGAACAGCACTGTTGATCGCAGTCTGCAATGCCGCGATGGATGAGACATTATGAACACTCTGCGCGGAAGCTATTCCAGCTCCCAATACACATAGAACGATCAAGATCCACGATGATAGACGGTGCATTCTCTTCTCCTCTGGAAAGTAATGTCGGCCTCCCTTACAACGGGACCGCGCTCTAAAAGACAGACTTCGACACCTGCTTATAGAGACACCCAAACAAGCCGGCCACAGTTCAAGAAATTGATGGCAAGAATGGATTTTTCTAATGATGAATCTTTGTTCAATCCTGAAGGCCACTCGTGGCATCGACCGAACGGAGCTAATCGGTCAGTAAATAATGGGGTTTCGCCAATAGGCCGCTCACGGTTCATAAAAAAATCGAGGATTTCCAGTCCCTCTGGCGGGACTGGAAATCCTCGACTTAAAATCATTTATTGCGTGTTTGGAAGCACCAGCGCCAACATAAAATAGAGACTTTCTCCATGAACCGTGATGTTTTTCATGCTTTTGCCACTCATAAGTAGGCAGCGCAAGAGTGATCGCGATGCGGAGTTGGTGAGAGTTTCGCCTCCCGCAACCCGTGTTGATTGACGCCCGGAGCCATGGTGCATTTTCGAAGAGGCCCCGGCGCAAGAGGCCAAGAGATAGGAACGCTCGCGGAGCTCTGCTAGGAGGTCTTTACATGAATTCGGCTACTTCTCAGCCCATGGAGCGAACCACGTTTGGACTTACGCCCAACGTTGCGGCCGGGCTTTGCTATCTTCCCATCCAGGGAATTTTTATCCTGGTCCCCATCATCATGCTGTGCAGCTCCAAAGATCGAACGGTACGCTTCGCCGCAAAACAGAGCCTGCTGCAGTTCGCATGCGGGTTCCTGGTCCTCATCATCGTGATTGGCGGCGCAGGTGGACTCGTACTCGTCGTACCCGAAGATTCCCCAGCGCGCATTCCCGTGCTCATCTTGCTCGGCGCTAGCCTCGGCGCTGTTTTTGTCTGGTACTTAGGCGCCTATATTGTCGCGTGTGTGCGCGCGTTCCGCGGCCGCACCTGGGTGATGCCATGGCTGCGGTGGCTCATCGGGAAATCGGCGCCCTCGATCGACCTGGAGGCATCAAAAACTAAATGATAACAATAGATTTTTTAAATAGTGAAACGGAGGAGACATCCGAGCCATAACCGAAAGGCGCTCAGCGACCAGTAAACAGGCCAGTAAACAATAGAGTTTCGTCAATCGTTAAGTAATTTAGATTGATTCATTTAGTAATTCAGAGTTATGCTGAACCCATCAAAACTGCTAGGATTCAGCCCGTGAACCGCACTTCAGAATCAGAAAAATTAATACTGAAGATAAAACAACACGATAGCGAGGCCAATGACTTCCTTGAAGCGAAGATCAAATCGTCGGTGTTGCGCATCATCCGCAACCACCGTTTGGGATATCAGGAAGAGGACCTCTGGCAGGAAATTCGCACGCAGGTATGGAAAAAAATAGATACCTGTCTCGCCGATTCAGAAGACTCTCTCAAAAACTGGATCCGTTCCATCGCATATCACCACTGTAGAAATGTTTTGCGGTCGGAGAAACGGGCGCCCATTCTGCTTCAGTATTGTTCCGAAACAGAAGACGCAACCTATGCGCGCACGGCAGAGCCCGACCTTGCCGAGCAGGAGCTGAAAAAGACCCTCGACAGGGCCTTGAAAAACAAGTTTGAAAGAACCGTCATCGAGCTGCGTTATGTATACGATTACACTCCCACCGAAATCGCGGCGAAGCTTCAGAAATCTATCAATACGGTGAACACATCGTTGCTGCGCGCGAAAAAACATCTGCGAAACTACATCCTCGATATGCATCAGCAGAGAGAGCAAATACTGCTGCACAAGGAGCGGCAGCGCGTATGACCTGTCACGACAAAGCGATTGCCGAACAGGTTGTTCTCTACCAGGAGCTGACCGACGAAGAACGTGCTCACGTGGATTCACACATAACCCAGTGCAACGATTGTGCAGAGACCTTTTGGGCACTCGACAGGTCCATACGCAAACTTGGCAAGATCGGGGAAAAACGCAGAATGGCGTTGATTCACCCTACAGAAGACCAGATTATCCAGTTTGCAATTGACCCTGGGCTGCTGACGCCCGAGCAGCAAGCCCGGATCCGGCGGCATTTCGAGCGAGAGAACTGCGCCGGGTGTGAAAGGATTTATTGGTCAGTTCTGGAGTCAGAAAAAGAATGCACCAGGGAACTTGAAGAGAAATCCAGAACACATTTTTTGCAAATGATTTCTCCAGTATGGAGGAAGCCGGTTTTTGCCGTGGTGCTGGTTCTTGTGGTTCTACAGGCGCTGGAAATACGCGAAATCGTGAGCATGAAGCGCCAGATACGCAGTCAGCAAACAGCGCAGAACGCTCACCCAGTCAACACGAACCCGGCAACTACAATGCCGCAAACCGAACCGGCCAAGACAGCCGGTCCCCAAGCCGCGGAAAGCTCCCGGCCAAATCAAGAGCAGGAAAAAACTATTGCTGGTCTCCGCCAACAATTACAACCGTATCTGAAACCCCGCGCCGATGCGGCTTACGTATTGCTGCTCTCCACTGGCCGCGGAGGAGACACAATTCCAACCGCCGGTCTTGAGGGTTCCAAGCTGTTTGTGGTTCTGCAGGCCAACTTATCGAAGGAGCTTGGACAATATAAAGAGTACAAAATGGTCTTGCAGGATAACGCGGGGAATGTTGTGAAATCAGATCAGGTCCAAGTAACGCAGCAGGATGAAACCTTGAATTATTTCGTCAGGAAGGAACTGTTGAGGCCGGGATCGTATACATTGCAAATCTATGGCCTGGATAGTGGTCAAGAACATTATCTTATTCAGTTCCCTTTTCGTATTGTGCCCGCTCAATAGGAGATCCCTCCTGGAGAGAAGTAACCAGCAGGTAATTTAACGTAAATCGTTTTGTTCAAAGGTACCGTATGAAGGGCAAAGCTGCCGTGAGGCACAAGAATATTTGTTGCCTTGCAGGTTCGATTTTCCTCGTGCTGGCTCCATGTTGGGCTGGCAGCAAGGCTCCGGCAGAGCCAGCAGAACCAAAGCCTTCCACATCGGTGCAACAGATTCTGGATGAATCTGATCGGTTTACCCAAGACAATCAACTGGAAAAAGCACTGCAGGCAACCGAGCGCGCGACAGCGGCAGCCGAGTCGGAAGAAGACCTGGCAGGAAAAGCTTATGCCAGCCGGTCACGTGCATTGGTACTTCAAGCTCTTGGCAGGACGGATGCAGCCATTACCGCCTGGCAGGAAACCGCAACTGCCTGGGAGCGCTTGGGCGATGGACCGGGAGTGATTGAAGCCCTGGCGAGCGCGGGTCTGCTGCTCATGCCTGATAAATCAGCCCAAGCTGAAGTCCAGCTCGCGCGCGTGTTCGCTCTTGCCCCCAATGAATCCAGGCGTCCGTTAGCCGAAGCCCAGAAACTTCACGCCGCGGCCCGCTCAAGTTATGAGCGCCGATATTTCGATCTTGCATCGAAGTTCTGGGTTGCGGCTTTGGACATTGATGAAAAAGTTGCGCCCAACTCACTACAAACCGCGGAGGCGATCCATGGGGTAGGAAGTGTCGCCTATCAGTTAGGCGAAGTGGAAAAAGCGGGACAATACTATCAACATGCGCTTGCTTTGCGGCAAAAGTTGGCTCCCGATTCGCTTGAGATGGCGATGAGTCTCAATGCCGTAGGGAATGTGGCGAGAAAGCAGGGCGATCTGGCGAAAGCGGAGCAATATTATCGGCAGAGCCTCTCCTTGCGGCAGAAGCTTGCTCCTGACTCACTCGAGGTGGCTTCCAGTTTTAATAGCGTGGGAAATGTAACCCTCGATCAAGGCGATCTGGCAGGAGCAGCGCAATATTACAAGCAGAGCCTTGCGCTCAGACAAAAACTGGCCCCCGATTCTCAGGCCGTAGCAGAAAGCCTCCACAAATTGGGGGATATAGCTGCACAACAAGGTGACTTCGCAGCCGCCGAAGAGTATTGCAAACAAGCGCTTGCCCTGAGTCAGAAACTGGCTCCTGATTCTCTGGATCTGGCTACGGGACTGGTTGCATTGGGAAACATAGCCAGAAAGCGCGGCCATCAGGCAAATGCTTTGCAATATTATCAGCAGGCGCTCGCGTTAAGAGAAAAGCTGCTTCCAGATTCACTCATCGTAGCCCAGAGCCTCAGCGACCTGGGTAACGTGGCTGCCAGCCAGGGCAATGTAGCGCAGGCTGAACAATATCATCAGCAGGCGCTGGAGATCAGAGAAAAGCTATCGCCGAATTCTCTTTCTGTAGCCGCCAGCCTCAATAGCTTGGGAAGTCTGGCAGCAAAACGAGGTGATTTGGCAAAAGCCGAACAATATCATCAACAGGCTTTGGCGATTAATCAAAAGGTATCACCCGACTCCGTGACCGTAGCCCACAATCTTGGCCTTCTGGGTGATACGGCAATCAAGCAGGGAGACTTAACCAAGGCCTCGCAATATTATCAGCATGGATTCGTCTTGAAGGAAAAGCTGGTCCCCAATTCCCTCACCGCTGCATTAAGCCTCTACAACCTGTCATTAACATCTGCAAAAGCAGGAAACGAGGAGAAGGCGGAGCAGCTTGCACAGCAGGCATGGGAGATCATACGCAACCAGGCGGCCATCATTACCGGAGACGAAGCACGCCAGGCTTTTGATAAGTCCGCGGCGCGCTATGCTGACAACTTGATCCGGCGCCAACTTGCATTAGGAAAACCGGATTCGGCCTTCGCAACCATGGAGCAAAGCCGTGCGCAAGCCCTGCAGGAGCTCCTCATGGAGCGGCATATTCTCACCAACATTGCAAACAGCACTCGTTTGAGTGCATACGAATCCGCCGTTGCCGCGCGCGACCAAAGTGAGCAATTACTCTCGCAGGCGAGTGCCGATGAAATTCGCGCCAAAGAGGAACTGGCCACCAAGCGCAAGGAAAACATCTCACCTGATGTGATCAATAGGGCTCGCGATAATCTGACAACCGCCGGCAAAAACCTGGAAGAGGCCCAATCGGCATACACTCAGGCCCGCGTAAAGGTGGATGAGCTCTGGGCCGATATCAAGAAAAATGCGCCTCGCGCTTTCACTTCGCCTCTCACTTTCGAGCAGGCCCAAAAAGAATTACCCGCCGGGGCCCTGTTTGCGGCATTCTACGTCGGTGAAAAACAGATTGTCCTTTTTCTCCTGCGCACGGGCTGCGACTGCAAATCTCCGCTTTCAGCTTATACGCTGACGGTCACACATCGTCAGCTTCAAGTCCTGGTGAAGAAATTGCGCGAGCAGATTGCCCGGCCGAAAAATATTGACGATGCTGCTGTCGCGAGCCGGAATTTGTTTGCGGAGCTTTTTCCTCAGGAAGCTCAGCCCGCTCTCGATAATGCCACGCGTTTAATCATCTCCCCGGATGGCCCTCTCTGGGAGGTCCCCTTCGCTGCTCTCGTAACCAACACCAAGGGCGCGCCGACCTATCTTGGCACCGAGAAAGCGATTACCTACGCGCAATCGTTGACGCTGTTTGCACAGTCCCGCCATGATGCTCCTCAACTTACGAGAAGTCATGCCACCAACGCACTGGTGGTCGGCAATCCATTTTTTGCTCACCAGACCATTTCCGAGAGCAAACTCCGGAGCGAGCGCGGGTATCTTTGCTTCGGAGAGCGGGAACCGCCTTCTCCCTTGCCAGGAACCGAGGTCGAGGCGGTTAAGGTGGCGGCACTGTATAACAGCACTCCTCTCCTTGGAAAAGAAGCAACTGAAGCGGCGGTGCGGAAACGCATTGAAAGTGCCGACATAATTCATTTAGCTACTCATGGCTGCACCGACCCCACCCGCGCCATGTCGTCGGGCTTACTGCTGGCCGCACCAGAAAAGCAAACGGAAAATGACGGAACCGACAACGACAGTGTTCTGCAAGCTTGGGAGATCTACAGTCAATTCAAGCTCAAGGCCGAATTGGTCGTGCTCTCCGCGTGTGACACCGGACGAGGACAAGCCATTGCCGGTGAGGGCCTGATCGGACTTACACGCGCCCTGCAGTATGCCGGGGCACGGTCAATCATAGCCAGCCTGTGGACGGCGGACGACCAGAGCACCCTGACTCTGATGGTTGCGTTTCACCGAAACTTACGCAAGGGTTTGGCCAAAGATGAGGCCTTACGTCAGGCCATGGCATCCGTGCGTAATGACCAAAGAAGTGCGCATCCTTATTATTGGGCCGCTTTTTACCTGACTGGCGACCCCGACAATCCTGGGTTTGGTGAGGATTCTCAAAGCCACGGGACGTTAATTAACGTTAATCTCCCCCTGTTAACTTACTTCACAACACAAAACAAATAAGTTGCGCTAAACGATTGTTTTAGTAACAATCGTTCATTAAGTTTGCGTGGCTGGAGCTAAAATTACATACAACGAACGCATCCTCAAGATTTTAAAGGGTAAAATGCTCTTATGACCGTACCGCATCGTAAAACCAGACGTCAGAACAAGTCCCCTTATCAAATTCAGGTATTGGATCGCGCGCTGGCCGTTCTCAAAGCGCTTTCGCAAGAAGGACCTGATCTCACGCTGGCTCAGGTTTCCAGCCTGCTCCATTTGCATAAGAGCACAGCCCACCGTCTCATCATGGTCCTTGAAGGCCACAAGCTGATCGAGAGAAATTCAAAAAACGGTACGTATCGTCTGGGGATGAAGCTCTTCGAGTTGGGAACCAGGGCTGTCTCGCAGCTTGATTTGCGCGAACGTGCGCGTCCTATTCTGGAACGGTTGGTCCGCGATACCGATGAAACCGTTCACCTCTGCGTCTATGACAATGGTGAAGTGGTCTATGTAGATAAAGTAGAACCCGCCCGCAGTGTTCGGCTGGCTTCAACTGTGGGACGCAGGCATCCAGCTTTTTGTACTGCCGTGGGAAAATCCATGATGGCCGTCATGCCGGAGGAACAAATTGAAGCTGCCGTGCACAAGCATGGCTTGCGTCCTCTCACGCGAAAAACCATCGGTTCTTTAAGTGAACTCAAGTCCGAATTGGCGAAGGTACGCAAACTCGGCTATGCCGTAGACGACGAAGAGAACGAGGAAGGTGTATGTTGCGTTGGCGCCGTCGTTCGCAACGCCTCCGGAGACCCGGTGGCTGCGATCAGTGTTTCAGGACCTTCGTTTCGTCTGCCCGCTTACAAAATCCCGATTGTCGCCAAATCGGTAATTGCGGCAGCTAATGTGTTGTCCGAAGATCTCGGCTATCATGACTCCTCGGAGAGCACCGAGGAAGACGAAAAGCGTTTCAAGACCGTTCGCCCGCAATTGGTCAACGCATAAGGAAATCATTACTACATTAGTGCATGAAAAAGAGGAGGCCGATTTGGCCTCCTCTTTAGTTGCTGTGTAGATTTTGGATATTGCATCACGTCTGCTATTTCGTCAGTTGCTCGTTCATGATCAGGAACGCTCCCAAGCCGTGGAAATCGTTGGTGGCTCTGGGCCGGGCGAGGTAGAACGCAAGATTTCCGACGTTTGTGCCGATAC
>Ga0207130_1207_pt1 | contig 16413 bp, 14 predicted proteins | sample Alteio_BWMinHeat_16_FD_153545 | JGI IMG/M metagenome (GOLD analysis project Ga0207130, IMG submission 153545) | Enriched cells from forest soil in Barre Woods Harvard Forest LTER site, Petersham, Massachusetts, United States -... | ecosystem: Environmental > Terrestrial > Soil > Temperate forest >... | reverse complement strand
GAGCAGGCGGCGCTCGCACCACTCCAGTTCCTTGCCTGCGGTTACAGTGAATTGGCCACGCAGAATGCTGCCCGTGGATTTGGTCCGGAAGGATTGAAGAAGAAACTCGCGGCCGAGAAAAATGACCAGCGATGAATGACAAGAGATCAGAGATCAGGATCTCCTGAGGCAAGCCGCTTGATTGAGCGGTGAGTACGGAAGCCCCAAGCAATTGCGAGCACCCCCCAGAGCACCGTCAAGTAAGGATAATGTTGTCTCGCCACAAAGAAACCAAGGATAAATGAATAAAGGGCGGTAAATACGACATTGGCCATCACGTAACGGATGCCCTTGTTTATAGACTTTGCATCATTGATAGGCCTTACATCGGCTGCAAGTATGCTCATAATCCGACTCCCGGCATAGAGTAGCACCGGCAACCAGTAACTTCCAGCCGACAACTGCCGTTTGACTATCTGCTCATCCACTGCGAAAATAAATAATTGTCCCACCCGAAACAGTGGGCCTGTGGCGCAGCTGGGAGCGCGCTTCCATGGCATGGAAGAGGTCGTCGGTTCGATCCCGACCAGGTCCACCAAACAACTCTTCGTAAATCAATAATTTGGATGCCGCCATTTCCTATTCGTACAACATCTATTATCTATACTACTGAGCAGATTGCGCCGCTGTTTGTGGCTCCGGCGTCGTTTTAGGTGAATATTTGAGTGGCACTTCCTTCGTCTCTTCTACGCCGTTGGACGTGGTTACAAGCTCGGAAGTCATCCTGCGTTTTCCCAAGACACCCCAGAGCGCATCCAGGACGTAGCTCCCATCGCGCTTCACAAAGATGAGTTTCGCCTCGCTCTTCTTAACCGGCTGCCCGAAAAGCACTGTTGGCACTTCTGCGAAATGTTTGCTGTCTTTGCTACGGATGAAAATAAAAGTGGGGACAGAAGAATCGATGACGTAGTCGCCGGCGGCAAATGTTTCTGTTCCCGCGTGGAATGAGAAGGGAATGGTGGCGTCGGCAGCCACATACCTCTGCGCAAGAACTCTTTCCGAGGTCATGGACAACAGCGCAAGCACCAGGAATAGTGACGCTAGTGGCCCACAAATACTACGAATGTCGAATGATCGCATTGTCTTATCTCCTTAAAGTTATGTCTTCCAACAGAGCGGCACAGCGATCTCCCGTTTTCAGAAGCGATGGAGCCGCTGTGATTCGGCCCGCTCCATTTAGTCATGCACGCATGCTTCCACCTTTTGGCGCAGGGTCCTGATGGTGTAACAAAAGACTTAGCGCAACGAAGCACAGCGATAACCAGGTGCGCGTCGGTATTCTGACAGCAATGACGAATCGCGGTCACCGGCCGCAATTACTGGCGAGGGAAACCGTTAATTCGCTTGAATGGAAATGCCCGAGGAGATAAAAGACGAGCGCAAAAGTCTGCCTGGTAGAGAGGAATTGTTTCGCAGTTGCCGAGCTATGGAACTGGGTGATAATCGCCCACCGACTGTCGCCCATCGGTGCTACTACAATTGCGGCAGTGGTTCGGGCTCCACAGGTGCTGGCCCCGTCGCATCCTGGCTGCTTTGGGGATGAGGCCGGGAAATCCCCAGCTTCTTCATCTTGTGGATCAGCGTAGTGCGCTTCAATCCGAGCTTGGCGGCTGCGCCTTTCGGGCCGCCGATCACCCAACCGACCGCTTCAAGCGTGTGCAGAATCAGGGTGCGTTCGGAATCCCGTAGGGTAGTTGCGGGCTTCGGAGTCTCTCTTAGGATAGTTGCAGTTGTGGTGATGCTGACATCCTGAGTTCCTGCCGCCGGCAAGGGATTGGGAAGCACGCCATCGTTTGAAAGGATCATTGCACGTTCGATCAGGTTCTGTAGCTCGCGGACATTGCCCGGCCACTGGTACGAATTGAGCGCAGACATCGTTTCCGGAGGAATGTGTTCGATTTGCTTGCCCATCCGGCGGCCAAAAATTTCGACAAAATGTGCCACCAGGGAGGGAATGTCTGAGCGGCGCGCGCGCAACGGTGGCAGCAGGATAGGAAACACGTTCAGACGATAATAGAGGTCGCTGCGAAATTCGTTTCGCTTCACCATGTCGGGCAAATCCCTGTGGGTCGCCGCCACGAGCCGAACGTCCACCTGGTGAGTGCGAGTGCCGCCCAGACGCTCGAACTCCTGTTCCTGCAATACACGCAGCAGTTTGGGCTGCAGTGCCAACGGAATATCGCCTATCTCGTCCAGGAAGAGCGTTCCTTTATCGGCCATTTCGAAACGACCGACCTTTTGCGCGATAGCGCTTGTAAAAGCGCCCTTCTCATGGCCAAAAAGCTCGCTTTCCAGCAGATCGAATGGAATGGCCGCGCAATTCAGCTTTATGAACGGACGTCCGCACCGCGAGCTGACATTGTGAATCGCGCGCGCGATCAGCTCCTTGCCGGTGCCGGTTTCTCCCTGGATAAGAACGGTGGAATCGGTAGGCGCGACGCGTTCGACATGTTCGAGCACCGCTTCCAGAGCAGGACTCTTACCTATGAGTTGCTCGAATCTGCGCTCGCGAGAATCCTGATCACCGCCGAACCTTGCGAAACTTGCCACAAACGCCCTCCTAAATGCCTGCTGAACGAGTTCGTTTCACGGCTCAACTTCCAGTGCCGCACGAACAACTTCGAGCAGGGCTTCATCGTCGAACGGTTTTGCCAGGAACTCGACGGCGCCGGCTCTCAATGCCTGCATCCGCATCTTTGCGTCTCCATGTGCCGTGATGAAGATGGTTGGGATTCTGCAATGCTCAGCGTTTAACTTAGCTTGCAATTCGAGGCCAGACATTCCCGGCATGCGGATATCCGCGATCAGACATCCTGTGTGGTGCTGCTGACCGGATTCGAGAAATTCTTCTGCTGACGCGAAGGGCCGCGCCGGCAAACCAACCACTTCCATCAGGCCCTGCAGTGCGGACCGAACCGACTCATCATCATCCACAATCGCAACTAGTTTGGTCTTTTCCTGAATAGCCATGGCAGAAGCGTAGCAACTTCGCCCCCAACGGCGCAATTATGCTTTGGTATACGGGTTCTAATACCACCTGATAGAGGCAGGTCCAATCTTTAAAGGGGGGTACGTTGCGAAAGCGGCGGTCAAAACGGAAGGACTGCGAACTGGCAAACTGTCTTGTGTGGCAATGGCGGCGTTGAAGCTACTTCTTGCCGGGCGGAAGCTCAAGCTTCGCCGCCATTCTGACTAATTCCGCCAGTGATGCAGCCTGCATCTTCCGCATTACGTGGCCGCGATGGACCTTCACGGTGATTTCGCTGGTCCCGAGCTCAGAAGCTATTTGCTTATTGAGCATGCCCGAAACCACCAGGCCCATGACCTCGCGCTCGCGTGCGGTCATCGCCTCGTAGCGCTTTTGCAACTCGGCAAGCTCACTCTCCTGTTGGCGCGTCACCCGGTCGCGATCCAAAGCCTGGTGGATCGCATCCAGCAGGTCTTGGTCTCGGAAAGGCTTGGTCAGGAACTCCACCGCACCGGATTTCATGGCCTTCACCGTCATCGGAATATCTCCGTGCCCGGTGATGAAGATGACAGGAATCCGGACGCCCGCGTCAGCCAGCTCGCGCTGAAAGTCCAGACCGTTGACCCCAGGAAGCCTCACGTCCAGGACCAGGCAACTTGGCCCATTTGTCCGCTTGCTGCCCAAGAATTCTTGCGGAGTCGCGAAAGTCTTGGAACACAAGGCAACCGACTCTAGCAGGCCTTGGATGGACGCACGCACATTGGCATCGTCATCAATAACGAACACCGTGGGAGCGCCTGCGGTCGTCATTCATATCCCTCGACTTTGGTGGGTAGAGTGAGGTAAAAGCATGCGCCACGCGGAGAGTTGTCTGCGGCCCACAAGCGGCCGCCATGCGATTCAAGGATGGAGCGGCTGATGCGAAGGCCCATGCCGGTACCGTGGGGCTTGGTAGTAAAGAACGCATTGAATATCTGCTCCGCCTGCTGCGAGGGCAGTCCTATACCGGTATCGCTGACCGAGACCATAAGTTGCTCGTTTTCGGCTCGCTGCGATTTGATGGCCAGCTCGCGTGTGCCCTCCACAGCCTTCATTGCATCGATGCTGTTCATGATAAGGTTCATCATGACCTGCTGCAACTGCACGCGATCTCCCATGACCTGGGGAAGATCTGCAGCCAGTTCTGTCCGGATTGATATGGAGTATCGCGTTGTCTCGCCACGCAGGAGGACGATCATCTCTCGAACTACTTCGTTTAAATCAACCAACTCCCGTTCCGGAGTACCTTTCTTGAACAGGAGGCGGATCCGGCTGATGATTTCCGCCGCACGCGTTCCGTCTTTGACGATTCTCGAGGCAGCTTCGCGCGCCCCTTCCACATCGGGGTGTTCACGCGTAAGCCAGCGCAAGCAGGTGTTGGCATTGGTGACGGCTGCGGCAATCGGTTGATTCACTTCATGCGCCAGCGAGGCAGTCAACTCTCCCATAGTGGTCACCCGGTGGACGTGTGCGAGGTCCGCCTGCGCCTGACGCTGCGCCTCTTCGGCCTGCTCGCGCTCAACGGCGATACTCGCGAGATGGGTGATCTGTTCTATGAGATCATGATCTTGCGGAGTGGGGCTACGCGGTTCGCGATAGTATATCGCGAACGTCCCCAACACCTTACCTTCGGAAGACAGTATCGGCCTGGACCAACACGCTCGCAGCCCGTGTGTTAAGGCCAGGTCGCGGAAGTCGGCCCACAGCGGGTCTGTGGCGATGTCGGAGACGATCACAGGCTCTGCGCGGTAAGCGGCTGTTCCGCACGAACCCACCGACGGGCCGATGGCGATGCCATCGATTGCCTCAGTGTAGTTGATTGGCAGGCTGGGTGCTGCGCCGTGCCGAAGGCGGTTGGCGTTCGGATCGAATAAAAGGATCGAAGACAGAGAACCGCTGGCCAGTTCTTCGACGAGCCGGCATAAGGCATTGAAGATGAGAGCGCGAGAAACTCCCATGGCTATCATCTCGAGAAGCCGTTTCTCGCCTGCCAGCAACGCCTCGGCCCGCTTGCGGTCCTCGATATCAAAGGCGGATCCATACCATTTGACCACTTTCCCTGTTTCGTCATAAAGAGGCACAGCGCGAAACAAGTGCCAGCGATACTCTCCGTCGAACCGGCGCACTCGTGCTTCGCGCTCGCCCGGTTTACCGGAAACCAGCATCGATTTCCATTGATCCGTAAACCCCGGAAGATCTTCGGGATGAATTATCGGCTGCCAGTCCTCACCGTGCATATCGGTCTTCGAAGGCATGGACATTTTCATTACGTCAGCACGTTCCAGTGCCGTCTCCAAAGAAAATCCGAAATAATCCAGCCAACCTTTATTCGCGTAATCAAGGTAACCGTCAGGACGGAGAGTGTTTAGCATCGCGGGAGTTGTATCCACCATAAGCCGAAGACGCTGTTCCGCAAGAGCTTCACTTCGCCGGAGTTCCTCTTCCGCACGCTTACGGTCGCTGACGTCCATCACCGCTCCGACAAACTCGATGCTGCCCGATTCATCGCTTAAGGCGTGAGCCACAACATTGACGTGATTGACCGCGCCATCCGGCATCACCAAGCGACATTCATGCTCAAAATCCTTTCCATCCTGTGACGCGCGCTCGAATGTCTGTTTCACCAGGGCCGCGTCTTCCGGATGAACCCGTTGGAGAATAAGTTCCACGGTCGGTTTCGTCGTTCGGTCATATTGGAAGATTCGAAAGGTTTCCTCTGACCAGATGATCTCGCCAGTGGAAACCTTCCAGCCGAAGCTTCCCGTATGACTGAGCCTTTGAGCTTCCGCAAGGTACGCCTCGCTTCGCCGCTCGGCGCGCTGACGGGCGATGAGAATGCTGCTCGCATTCTGCAGGGCAACCGATCGCAGTAGTTCGTTTTCGTCACCCTTCGTGGTCACGAGTGAGCTCCGATAATTCTCTCCGCAAGTGCCGTGCCAAGCACACGCGCCTGGATCTTGGCAAAGGCAGTGTCACGGCTCGTTGAAGTGTCATCGCTGAAAGGCGAGAAGCCGCAGTCGTCTGTGGTACCGAGTTGCTCGACCGGTATGTACTCAGAGGCTTCAAGTACACGGTCGCGCACTTCTTCTGGGGTCTCAATGTGTGGATCAACTGGAGCAGTGACTCCCACGAAAATCCGCTGATTTGGTTTCAAGTATTTGCGCATGATTTTCAGAGCGTGGCGGCGGTCCGGCTCACCCGCAAGCGCGATGTAGAAATTTCCCGCTCTCAGCTCAAACAAGCTGGGCAGCAACTCTGTGTAATCGACATCCGCACTGTGCGTCGAATCGAGATCGTTCCCCGGGCAGGTATGAACCCCGATGCGCCTGCGCTCTTCCGGCGAGAACCGGGACAGCGCGAGATTGTTTAGGTCAATGAAGCTGTTAAGGAGATGTCCGGAAGGATCGATCTTGACGGCCAGCCGTCCTTCGGTGAAGTCCACCTGAACCTTATGGGCGCCTTTTTTCAGGCAGCGGCGTATCTCCGTTTCATGCTCGCTCAGCAGGTCGTCGATGAATTGCTCGCGCGAATAATCCGGAATCCTTTCGGCTGGGTACATCAGACTCAAGGCCGAAGGCGATATCACCGCCTGCTTAACGGGTACGTGCGCGTAGCGCATGGCGACATCCAGGAAACAGTCTGCGTACCGCCTGTAACGGAAAGGGCCGCGTGTGAGCCGCGACAGGCGGCGTGTATGACCGTCTGAAAACGGGATTTTGAAACCATCCGGCGCCGTGTTGGGAAGCCCGTGCACGCAGTATGTGGCGAAATTATGATACTTCCTCTGTTCGCCGTCCGTAACGACCGGAGATCCTGTGGCTTCAAACCGCTCAATGGTATCTCGAATCGCATCTTCAAAGAGAGGATCGAGATTAGGATCCTCACTGTCGCCTTTTGCAACTCTCTCGATCAGATCAACGGGTCTTGGGATACTGCCAATCGGCTCGGTCGGTATGGTGATTGGTATAGCCACACTTACCGCCTTTCGCAAAGTATAGTTGACCTCACCGTTGTGAACAATCGGTCCCTGCCAGGGTTCGCAGTACGCTCTCGCGGTCGTCTGAGTAAACAGCGACATGACGAAGACCGTGGGAGCGCCCAGCGGCCGTCATTCATGTGCCTCGAATTTTGTGGGTAGAGTGAGGTAAAAACTTGCGCCGCGGGGAGGGGTGTCCGCAGCCCACAAGCGGCCGCCATGTGATTCAAGGATGGAGCGGCTGATCCGAAGTCCCATGCCGGTCCCATGAAGCTTCGTGGTAAAGAATGCATTAAAGATCTGGTCCGTTTGCTGCGGGGGCAGTCCCACTCCGGTATCGCTCACCGACACCATAATTTGGTCGTCTTCCGCTCGCTGCGACTTGACCGCCAGCTCGCGTGTTCCATCCACATCCTTCATCGCATCTATGCTGTTCATGATGAGGTTCATCATGACCTGCTGCAATTGCACACGATCAGCCATGACCTGGGGAAGATCCGCGGCAAAGTCGGTGCGGATCGAAATCGAGTATCGGGTTGCCTCATTGCGCAGCAGGACGATCATCTCTCGAACCACTTCGTTTACATTCACCAACTCCCGTTGCGCAGCGCCCTTCTTGAAGAGCTGGCGGATTCGGTTGATGATTTCCGCCGCACGCGTTCCGTCTTTCACGATTCTTACGGCAGCCTCGCGCGCTCGTTCCACATCGGGGTGATCGCGCGTAAGCCAGCGCAAGCAGGTATTGGCGTTGGTGACGGCGGCGGCAATCGGTTGATTCACTTCGTGCGCCAGGGAAGCAGTCAGCTCTCCCATCGTAGTCACCCGGTTGACGCGCGCAAGATCCGCCTGCGCCTCGTGCAAAGCCTCTTCCGCGCGCTTGCGCTCAGTCACGTCTATGGAGGTACCAACGAATTCGACCACATCGTCAGGTCCGTTGAAAACGGGATGTCCTACCGAGTGGATGTATTTCATCGCGCCGTCTGGAAGAACGACTCGGTAATCCATCTCGTAGTCGTTCCTTTCATGGACCGCTCTGTCCCAGACTTCGAGGACCCTGTCTCGATCGTCCGGATGAATGCGCTGGCGAAGTGTTTCCAATGATTGTGGACCCCCTCCCGGATCGAAGCCAAATAAGCGGTAATGCTCCAGGGACCAGTGGACGACCTCTCGAGTGGCAACGTTCCATGCCCAACTGCCCGTATGGGTCAGCGTTTGCGCTTCAGCCAAATAAGCCTCGCTGCGCCGCAGTTTGTTCTCGGCCAGTTCGCGCTCAGCGCTCTCCGCTTGCAACGCTTCGTTAGCTCTCTGCAGCTCTTGAACTGTTCCTTTCAGATCATCGAGCGCCTGTTTGAGCGATTCTGTAGCGCTCCTTTGCGCAGCGCTCAGCGACCCGACCAAGAGAGCTGACACCGTAAAAAAGAGAAAGCGTGGTATCTCTGCGGGCTTTGCGGCCAACGAGTATATCGGGGGCAGGAAGTAGTAATTGAAAGCGAGTGTGGAGAGAGCCGTCGCGAGCAATCCTGGCCCGGGTCCACCAAGCCAGGCACTGAACATGATGGCGCAAAGAAACAGTGACACGGGAGCAGCTTCCAAATGCAACGCCGGCCACCGCGAAATGATCAGCGCTGCAGTAACCGATAGAACAGCAATCCCATAGTTCCAAATCGCAAGCGGCTTGGGCCACAGAAGAGGATTGTACCTGGACATAACTTCTGCTCCGGCAGGTGTCACTCCCCTGCAAGCAAAATCTTAACATCAGGGAGCGCAGGATCTCGGCGCCGCAAATCTGCTTTGTCGCCAGGCCGCGCACGGGCGATTTTGAAGTTTCCGGATCAGAATTGTCCGCTCTCAGTTCGGAAACCCAGTTCCGTGCCGGGCGCCACGGTTGTGGGAAGCCCCGTGCCGACCTGCGCGAATTGAACAATCTGGGGAACGAGCCGGGTTATGCCGTCGTCCTTGGGAATGAAAACGTCAACACTGGTCATCTCGCTTTGCGGAATATCAATTGCGCCGGAGTATAGGATTATTTTTAGTTTGGGGCGCATAGACCTGAGCCGGTCTGCAAGGGCGCATCCGTTCATGACCGGCATGTGGTAGTCGAGGATGGCGACGTCAATTTTCTCGATCATCTCTTCGGCCATCATGGAAATGGCCTGGACGGGGCCTTCTGCGGTAACGACTGAGAATCCGCACAATTTCATCACCTGGGCGCACAGCTCCAATAGCTGAGCCTCATCGTCCACCAACAGAATTCTCGGAATTACCGGAGGTTCGGGAATCATGATGATCGTCTCTAGCTTCGTTCCTACACAGTGAGTGGGCAGGAGGCATGATCGCAGTTACATGCAATCTCAACTTCCTCGCTACCTGCATTACGGCAAGCATCTCCGCAATATTTTTGACCTGCTGAAACATCGCAAAGACATGGTATGTGGGCGCACTTATTCTGCTCTTGGTTCGCCATTAGCTGCTCCTTGTTGGTTATTTCTCGGGCTTGTACTTCTATTCCGCGCCCTTAAGCAAGCATATGCATTAGGCATGCCAAAGTTGAGCGGAGCAGGAGACCGCAGTAAGTGATTGAATATAAGAAAATTGAGACGGCTGCGATGTCAGTTTTGAGGTCTCACCGGCAAGCTTGCGTCACTCTTTCGACACCTGTCGTCCCGTGGTCACCTGACAGACTTGGCCATCGTAAGCGTGTGCTCTAACCTCACGGCACGACGACGAATATGTCGAAATAGTTGAACCCTGTTCGTTGTTGAACTGCACTCACGGGCCGCCAGCGCGAGCAGAATTCCTATGCTTTCTTCGACTTCGGTCAAACCCATCTTTGGCAGGTTAAATGCATGTGCTTAGCTAGAGGCAAATGTGTATGAGGAATAATCGTGCCACCATGCTGGACCCGATGCTTCGTAGTAACGACGCAACTGAATTTGCGAATGCCCTGCATCGGAAAATTGTCGGCCAGGAGCAAGCCGTCGAAAACGTGGCGGAGATCTACCAGATGTTCATGGTGGGACTCAATCCGCCGGGACGCCCGGTAGGCAACCTGCTGTTTCTGGGACCGACCGGTTCCGGCAAGACCCGTGTTGTGGAAGCTATGGCGCAATCGTTGTTCGGCGATGTTCGCGCCTGCATCAAGATTGATTGTGGAGAGTTTCAGCATTCCCATGAAATTGCCAAGCTGATCGGTTCTCCCCCGGGATACCTGGGCCACCGTGAGACTCACCCCTTGCTCACTCAGGAAGCGCTCAGCCAGTGGCACACCGAGAAGCTGAAGCTTTCCCTCCTGCTGTTTGATGAAATCGAAAAAGCCTCAGACGCGCTCTGGCGGCTTCTGCTCGGAATTTTGGATAAGGCCACACTCACTCTGGGTGACAACCGCCGGGTGGACCTCTCGCAGTGCATCATCATCATGACCTCGAACCTGGGGGCTCGCGAGATGTCCAACCTGGTGCACCGCCGCCTTGGCTTCTCCCAGAAACTCGACGTGGTCGAAGATGGCTTCGACGAGAAGATAGACCGCACTGCAGTAGAAGCGGCAAGGCGCAAGTTCACGCCGGAGTTCATGAACCGCATTGACAAGGTGGTGGTGTTCAAGACGCTGCGCCCGGAGCACCTGCAGCAGATCTTGGAGATCGAGTTAGACATGGTGCAGCAGCGCCTCCTGATGACGGCCGGCACGAACCAGTTTTTCTTTAGCTGCACAAGAGCCGTCAAGAACTTTCTGCTGGCAGAAGGTACGGACCCGAGGTACGGGGCTCGTCATCTGAAGCGAGCCATCGAGAAGAATGTTGTGGTCCCGCTGGCCAACCTGGTGGCGACCGCTCAACTGAAACTCGGCGATTTCGTGCGAATTGATCTCAGCCCTGATGGCGGCATGACTTTCACGAAAGAAGCGGAGGGAGCCAGGGGCCCAAGCCTGCTGGAACGCTACGAGATGGAAGCAAGCCTGGCGCCCATGGCAGCTTGCGCGGGTTAAAGCTAAAGGGGATCTCATACAGGCCCTGTGAAAGAAAGATGTTGAATATGAAACGCTCATGCATGCACATTTTTGTCCTTGTACTTGCGACAGCTCCGCTCCTGGTATCTGTTGCGACCGCTCAGGGAAATCAAACTAAGTCATCGCCGCGCGAGACGCCTGCAGAAATCGCGGCAGCACAATCTCACTCTCCGGACCTTCTCAGGCAGTTAAACGGCTCTTTGGTCACACTGACTTCTAAGGTTTCCCGCGCCGTGGTTCAAATTCAGGTTACCGGCTTCGGACCGTTGGATACTAAGAGCAAGGATGGTGGAGAAGGACTCACCGTAGTTGCCGAGGAGCACGCCATCGGCTCGGGCGTGATACTCGATCCGCAGGGATACATCGTGACCAATGCCCACGTCGTAGAGCGAGCAGAACGGATTCGCGTAGTCCTCCCTATACCGGATGGAGATTCAGCCTTCGACACTGCGCCGAAAGGAAAGGCGCAGATTCTGGATGCCAAACTCGTAGGTGCAGATCGCGACACCGATCTGGCGCTGCTTAAAGTGGAGGCCGATAATCTGCCCACACTGTTGCTGGGGGTCGATCGGCCTACGCGGCCGGGAGAGCTGGTATTCGCGATCGGCAGTCCGGAAGGTTTGCAGAATTCTGTGACCATGGGGGTGGTGAGCTCGGTGTGGCGGCAGCCCGATCCCGAAAGTCCCATGGTTTACGTTCAGACAGACGCTCCTATCAATCCCGGCAACAGCGGCGGCCCGCTCGTGGATCTCGATGGCTACGTCGTGGGATTGAATACTTTTATTCTGAGCAAAGGCGGTGGCAGCGAAGGATTGGGGTTTGCCATACCGGCGAGCACTGTCCGGTTTGTATACAAGGAGCTCAAACGCTACGGCCACGTACATCGAACCGAGATTCAGGCGGGCGCGCAGACCATTACGCCGACACTCGCCGCGGGCTTGGGATTGAATCAGAATTGGGGTGTGCTCATATCCGACGTCACTCCAGGTGGACCGGCGGATAGTGCAGGCTTGAAGGTGCAGGACATAGTTCTTGCCGTAGACGGCAGGCCGATCATGGGATTGCCAGGTCTCAGCGCTGCTCTCTACCAGCATCCTCCCGATGAAGTCGTGACTCTGCGAGTGCTGCGTGGTTCATCCAGTATCTCGCTCGAGGTCCCCGCGCTGCAACACCAGGATCAGGTGGATGAACTTTCAGCCCTCGTCACCCCCAATAATAGAATCGGCCGGTTGGGAATTTTCGCCACAGATTTCGATTCTAAGCTCCAATCCGTAGTCAGCGATGCCCGTTCATCAACCGGCGTTGTTGTCGTGGCCCAAACCGGGGGACCAACTGCCCTGACCGCCAGGCTTCAAGCCGGGGACATCATCCATTCTCTAAATACCACTCCCATGGATTCCGTCGAGCAGTTGAGGACTACGGTGCGTGGGCTCAAGCCCGGTGATCCGGTGGTTTTGCAGATTGAGCGAAAGGGAAAGTTGCAGTACGTCGCCTTTGAAATGGATTAGCTGAAGCAGTTCTCAGTTCTCAGCAAAAGCAACCGCAAAGAACTTTCGCCGCGCCGACGGCCGGCGCAGCCTAGCTGTGATTGAAGAGATTTACCGGCTTTCTGCCCGGTCTGTAGCTTTTGAGTAGTGCTCCCCCCTCCCCCATTACTTTGAGTAGTCCATGCGGCGATAAGCCACTCATGTTCAATGACATACGGGGAGGATAAGGCCGCAGGAAGTAGTCCTCCAGACGGGTGGGGTGAGCGCGTAAGTTCTAACCCCCATTCCTGCGTCTACGGCCCAAAACCTGTTCCGGCGTGCCGTGGGCCGGCAAACTGGGACTGTTTTGCGAATTTTCAAAGACCTCAAACCAACGCGGCATGCTGAATGCCGTCACACAATTATGAACCACAATCCTCACAGAACGGGCTTTTTGATATCAGAGTGATATCACTCTGCTGATTTCCGCCAATTTCATGCCATCATTATCCTCAGGTATCTCTAAAAGGGACACGGGAGGAATATTTATGAAGATCACCCAGCTTTTTGGAGTGAAGACGAACTCCAGCCAGCAACGCCGTTGCTGCCACAAACGCAATGACGGAACGGAGTGCAAGGCCCATCCCCGGACAGGCAGCGAGTATTGTTTTTTCCACGACCCCGCACTTCAAGAGAAGAGAAGGACCGCCAGCAGCTCGGGCGGCGTAGGCAATCGCAAGCCCGTGCAGACGCTTTGCCTGCCGCCCAACCCCCTGCAGACTGCCTCGCAGATCGCCGACTTCCTGCGCCAAGCCATGAACCAGCTTGGCCAGGGCGAGGTTGATGTTTTCCGCGGCGCCATGGGCATCGGATATCTCACCACAGTCCTGCTGCAAGTCATGGGAAGAGAAGTTCGCGACGACGAACGGGGACACCGCTCCGCCGGCGATGTGGTTTTCCCGCGCCTGGTCTTTCATCCAACCGGCGCGCATCCAACCGGCGCGCATCCAACCGGCGCGCACCCAACGGGCGCGGAGGTGCATCCCGATGGACCCAGACAAGCGAAACCCGCAGCGACCGGCGCCGGGCCAAAAACTATCGAGAACCCAAGAGCCGGGCAACCCAATCAAAGCGAGAGCCCAGAGCGTGCTTCAAAAACTGGCTCGGGTCAGGACACGGATTTAGAGGGTGCGGAAGAACTTTACGGTTGCCAGAAAGAAGAGACTCGTCCGGAAGAACAACCTCAGGGGCTAAAGCGCACATTGTTAAAGGCTCTGGCGGCACCCTTCGGCTTCGCTCAGGGCAGGCTCATGAATCCGCGCCCTGACAACCACGCGCTGACGCGCGTGAAACAGGTTTTAAACAAAAGCGAGGGCATAGACAAAAACAAAGGCGTAGATAACGAAGGCGCAGACCAAAGCGAAGGCGTAGATAAACGCCCAGAGCCGTTACCATCGAACCCCGTCTCACCGCCAGCCAGGCAAGACGTGGTCCGGCAAGATCAATCCTTTTCCGGTGTCCCCGGCCTGCAGCCTCGGCATCTCGAATACATGAAATTTGCCGTTCTGCCGGGAACTGCCCAATGGAAGCGAAGACGCAATCCTGCTTATGTGACCGGCACCTCCGCACAAGCGGCAGAGATGAGAGCAGAAGCAGCGCGTCTAAAACGCAGAGGCAGGTAGCTTGCAAGGCTCTTTACGTTTATCTCGAAAAGAGTTTCAAGGTGAAAGCAATAAGGCGTTAGGTCACGAAGCTTCGATGATCCGATTGAAGCCGGACGCGGTTCCAATCTCCATCGGAGGTCCTTCGCCGCAAAGAGCGCGGCTCAGGATGACAGACTTAAAAGAACAGCTCCAAGCTCTCAGCTCCAAGGAAAGCGCCTGAAGGTTCTTCAGAGTGCCTTGCAGCGGCATGGATCTGGATCAGTCAAACTGGTGGCGCTTATTTGCAGACATTCCCGGAACAGGCAGCGCTTACAAGTTTTCCGCAGCACTCGGGATGTTGAGGGAGGCTTGAGCTGTCCCATCCTCCACCGAGGGCCTGGACCAATTGGATGGCGGCGACCATTCGCCGGCCGAGAATGTTTACTGCGGTAACCTCGTCAGTGAGAGCCGCACTCTGCGCGACGGTCACTTCCAGGTAACTGGTTACACCACCGTTGTATCTTTGGATGGAGAGGTCCAGGGATTTCTGGGCGGCAACCACTGCTTCATTCTGGGTCTGCGCTTCTTTTTCCAGAATGCGCAATGCGGCCAGATTGTCTTCCACCTGCTGGAAGCTGGTAAGCACGGTCTCACGATAGGAAGCCACGGACTGATCGTAGGCCGCAACCGCCTGGTCTGAGGCCGCCCGGCGTCTGCCTCCTTCAAATAGCGGAAGGATCGCCTGCCCCCCTATCGCCCACAACGCGCTGGGACCTGAAAACAATGACGTAATGGTCCCGCTTTCAAGTCCCCCAGCAGCGGTCAGGTTCAAGAGTGGATAATAGGCGGCTTTGGCCACTCCGATCCGGGCGTTCTCAGCGGCCATCAACCGCTCAGCTGATGCGATGTCAGGCCGCCGCTCGAGCAGCTCGGACGGCACACCTGCCGGAATCGGAGGCGGTGGCGTGCGAAGAGGGAGAGGAGCAAGGCTAAAGGATCCCGCGGGTTTGCCAATTAAAGTTGCGACGGCGTGCTCGTACTGGGCTCGAAGCACTCCGATGTCCGTTGCCATGGCACGGGTTGTCTCAAGTTGCGTCCTGGCCTGCTCGACCTCAACCTCGGAGGCCACTCCTCCCTCAAACCGGCTCTGGTTCAACTGCAGGGCCTGTTCGTACTGTGCGACGGTCGAGTTCAGAAGCTGCTCTTGGGCATCGAGGGTGCGCGCCTGGAAGTAGAACATAGCCAGTTGCGCATGCATGCTCAGGTTAACGGTTGCCAGATCAGCAGCACTGGCTTGCGCCAGCGCGCGATAAGACTCTACATTGCTGCGCACCCGTCCCCAGGCGTCGATTTCGTATGACAAGTCAATGGGCAGTTGCAAGTCGGTATTTGTACGACCGTTGAAAATTGATGTCTGAGGCGGACGGTTATTGGACACCTTTGTGCGTGACACGGACGGAGCGGCGGTCAACGTCGGCAGAAAATCGGCGCGATTGTAGCGGAGCAGCGCACGTGCTTGCGTATATTGTGCCTGTGCGGCCTTCAGGTTTTGGTTGGAAATATTGACCTGCTGTTCCAGGACATTCAGTTGAGGATCCTGGAATATTTCCCACCAATTGCCGCCGAGGCTCTGCTCGTTCGGCTGGGCAGTTTTCCAATCACCAGCCTCTTTATAAACTTGCGGAACTTCGACTGGCGGGCGCTGGTACCTGGGGCCAACCACACAACCAGCAAGCAAGAGCATACTGGTAAGACAGATGGCCGCTACACCGCGCTTAAAGACCCTAATATTCGCCTTCGAATCGCGAGCTAAGTTCACTGTGCGCCTCCTGGTGCAGCGGGCTGCACGATCTGCACCTTTTCCCCAGAGATGATGGAATCTGGCGGACTCACAATCACCGATTCATCGCCCTTGAGACCAGAAACAATCTCAATTTGATCGCCGAAATCGTGACCCGGCGTTACCGGGGTGAGTAACACGCTGCCGTTTTTCACAACTGCGACCTGCAAACCTTGCGTGCGAAATATAAGAGTGGAGACAGGCACGAGGTACGAGGCAGTCTGTCCAGGTACTTTGAGATGGACCTCGGTATAAGCGCCGGAGAGCAGCTCGCCGCTGGGATTATCCACGTCAATTTCCGCAATCAAGGTGCGAGTGGCGTAGTTGATGGCGTTTGAAGTGCGAACCAGTTTGCCTTGGAATCGTCGTCCGGGAAATTCCGCCAGAGTCAGCTCTGCCGTCAGACCCGGAGTGGCGGCATGGGAGTACTGTTCCGGCA
>Ga0207130_1021_pt1 | contig 16544 bp, 15 predicted proteins | sample Alteio_BWMinHeat_16_FD_153545 | JGI IMG/M metagenome (GOLD analysis project Ga0207130, IMG submission 153545) | Enriched cells from forest soil in Barre Woods Harvard Forest LTER site, Petersham, Massachusetts, United States -... | ecosystem: Environmental > Terrestrial > Soil > Temperate forest >... | reverse complement strand
TGTTTTGTGATCACCACGGTCTCGCGCTTAGCCTGAACTTCATCCATGACCGCAAGACAATGGACCTTAAAAGAACCTGCAGCCATTTTCTTCATGAGGAACCTCCTTAACCATGGTCATTATACCATGGTCGTTATCTATCATCCAGACTCGATACCTGCGGCGGTGTCGGCGACGAACCCATCGTCGCCTCGCGTCGGGCTTTGTCCAGTACCGGGAGTGGGCAGCATCGAATCTCGATCCAGACGATCCCACGATCAAAGTGAGGCTGCTGGGGATTCGGTTTGCCGTCCCTGTGCACCAGAGTGCACAAAACTTGCCTGTGCAACCGGGTTGCACAAACTTGGGCCTCAGTGCCCTGCTCTACTCAAGAACCAATGCCAACGATGACGGCCGCATTCCCTGCGGCCAGATTCCGGCAGAAACCGGATACAAGTCGAGCACGGCAGGCGTTTACTCACACCCGGATACTAGGCGAACATACGGCGAATATCAAGCGTTGGTTGCGATCTTTTGCGATTGGAAAGACGCCGTCGAGACCGGAAGGACCGGGGAGAGGAACTCGTGTCTGCACCTGCCGGCCCTGATTCGGGCGGCAATGATTCATGCCACCATCACCGGGCTGGAGAAGGATGAACCGGCCCACGAAAGAAATGAGCCCGGACGGAGGGATCGCGATCGGAGAAGCAGCTGACATCTGTTGAATCAATCGGTTGGTGTCGTAGGAGGCACTGGGGTGCAGGCCGCCGGCGCGGGCGGCCTGTGGCCCAGTGCCGAGTGTGAACGAAACTGGGTCCGGTCACCTCGCCGTCCAAGGACAGCGAGCGGTCCGAATTTCAAAGCTCCCGGAAATGATGCCTCCCGAGTTCTCTGCCCCCCGCTCTGCCCCTCCAGTAAAAGCTCTGGGTTGCTTCCCAATGTTCCCTCAGTCGCGAGAGCCTCTCATCCGGGATGCATTTTGCTAGTATGCTCACGTGAACAAGAAAAAGCCTGTCATGCGCCGCAGGATGAGCATTGTGGGGCGAAGGACCATCCTCTCCTACTACTCCCCAGAAGAGGCGCACGAAGTCATCAAAGCCGCCAAGCAGCAAGGCGTGAGCATCAGCAATTTCGTCGCAACGGCCGCCCTCCGAGAGGCCGCAATCGTCAACTCCAAAGGCAAAAAGCAAGGGTAATCTCCTCATCAGCCAGCCGCCCACAGTTTTGTCTCTTTAAATGTGATAGCATTATGTGATATTGCACTATGATATCAATATATGATATTATAGTATCGTTACTGCGATTACCAATACCCGAGGACTCTATGCGAGCCAAGAGGGCTCAACTGTTCCCGCAGTACGGTCGCGATTTTGAGATCGCGAGACGAATCTGGTCTGAACTGTCCGAACTGCAAACCGAGCAGTTGGAAATGCTGCTTCATAGACACAACCTCTCCGTCGCTGCCGGCGATCTCCTGTTGTTGGATGGCAAGTGGTACGTGACCCATTCTGGGTTGCTTTGCCTGGCAAGGCGGAACCATTGCATTGGTATCGACGTTGTTCCAGTCGCAGAATTTTCCAATCCTGCAACTTCGCGTTGGGCCTTCAAGGCAACAGTTTATAAATCCCCGAAGTGCCGGGGCTTCGTCGGCTACGGCGACGCCGACCCGTCCAATGTTTCTCCCCTAGTCCACGGCGCCGAGATGCGCGTGGCAGAAACCCGAGCGGTCAACCGGGCCCTCCGCAAGGCCTACGGCATCGGCATCTGCTCGGTCGAGGAACTGGGATCCTCAACCGAACAACGGCAATCCGCAACGCAGTCGAAGAAGCTTCCCGTACCTTCAAACGGGAACTATGGCGGCGCCAAGGTCCGCGATCGCCTCTGCCAGATCATCCGCCAGCATCAGCTTGACGCGAATTTGGTCAAGGCCTACGCCACCGACTTTTGTGGGACCAAGACCCTGCGCGAGGCTACCCGCGAGCAGGTCGAGAACTTCGTTGTCCACCTGGCCGACTGGGCCGAGAAAGACCGCAATGCCCTGCTCTGCCAACTCAACAGCTATTTCCGGGCCAAAGAAGGTGCCGCGTGAAGCGCCGCATCCAGGGTCTGCGCGACGCCGATCAATCAGCTATCGATCCGATTTCGGATGGCCTATTCCTGGTCCGGGTCGAGCGAGCCCAGTATCGCTGGCAAGGCCAGAAACCCTACTACCTCCTCCGTTTCGTAGTCCTCGAACCCAAGCCAGTGGCCGGGCGCTTGATCACTGGCCGCGTCTATTGCACACCAAGAGCCTTGTGGAAGCTGAGCTGGTCCCTCCGCGACTTCGGCTACGACACGGAACTGCTCGGCAGAGATGAGATCGACGAGAAGGCCCTGGTCGGGCTCTGCGGTGTGGTCAAGATCAGCCACACCGTCATGCACGGCACTCCCCTGCTCGATCTCGACGGCTTCGCCCCAACCAGCCAGTGGGAGGAACTCTCCGCTGCACAGCCGGCAAATGTTAGCAATTCTAGGGTGGCGTCATGATCTACAGCTATACCCAGATCAGCCAGTACCTCACCTGCCCTCGACGCTATCGGCATCGTTATATCGACGGTTGGCGAGAGAAGGATACCCGGGCCGCCATGCTTTTCGGCCGCGCCTTCGAACAGGCCCTGGCGGCCTACTTCCTCCGCGAAGACGCGACCGCGGTTCTGTTTCGCGAGTGGACGGCCTGCCAGAACCAAGACCTGCAGTATTCGAAAGGCGACACTTGGGACCGTATGCTGCAGCAAGGGATTCAGCTGCTGGAGCGCTTCTGCCAGGACGACCGCATCCGGATTCGCCAGCCCCGCCGCAATCTGCAGATCAAGTTCACCCGAGCGGTCTCGGAAACCAATGATTTCGTGGCCTACGTCGACGCGATTGGGTACCTAGATGGCACGCGCTCTCTGCTCGAGTGGAAGACCACTTCCAGCCGCTACCCCGAGGAACCGGAGGGTCTACTGGCCCTCGACCCGCAGCTGGTTTGCTATTCCTGGATGACAGGCATTGCCGAGGTCGCCCAGGTCGTGTTCGTCCGCAAGCGGCTGGTTGAGGTTCAGTACCTCCATACCACCATCACCGACGAGCAGCGCCAGGAATTCGGCCGTCTGGTCGAAGACACGATCGGGCGGATCGAATCGGCTCAGTTCCTGCCTCACAGTGGCATTCGATTTCCCCAGAATCCCTGTAGCAGTTGTCCATACTTAGGACTGTGTCTTGGACGGCAGGATTTGGTCGAGGCCGCCCTGATAAGGCGGCCAGGAGCAGAAGACCTTGGTTGGCTTGACGAGCTTACATACTAGGATTCCGCCTATGCTGCCTAAGCTCAATCGCAAGCGGGCGCTGTTCGTGCTAACCAAGATCGACGAGATCCTGGCCTGGGAACGGCGAACGGAAACGGAGCGGGACACCCGCTTCGTTGAACTGGGACGATACCTGTGCGAAGTGCGGGCGGGTCAATACTGGCGGCTGGAGAATCTTAAGTCGTTCGATGAGTTTCTGGAAAGGCGGTTTCCGGAATCGAGGCGGAAAGCTTACTACCTGATGTCGATCCACGAGCACTTGCCGCCACAAGCTAGGCGGGAGTTGAAGGAAGTGGGGTGGACGAAGGGACTGGAGTTGGCCAAAGTGGCGCGGAGGGATGGGCAGGGGTTCAATTGTGCAACCTGGCTGCACAAAGCACGCTCGCTGTCCAAGGATCAATTTAAGCGGGAGGTGGAGAAGGAACTGACGGGACGGGAAACGGAACCGCACGAAATCATCTACTTCAAGCTCTACAAAACCCAGATTCCGGTCATAGAGCAGGCAATCGAGACGGCGGCTATGATGCTAGGCACGGACAAGTCGCGAGGCTACTGCCTGGAGATGATCTGCGCAGACTTCCTCGCAGGAGCGAATCTCGATAACGAAGACCCAACAGCGCTCCTGCAGTCCATGTCACGTTTCTTCAAATTCCTGCCTGGTGAACAACGGCAGGCTTTTCTGCACGAACTGACGGAGAAGGCGTCGTGAACCGGATTCGAGCCAAGAGACCGCGCTTGCATCTTGATGCCGATCTCTACGAACAACTTCGAAAACAAGTCCTGTGCCGTGATAGCTGGAGATGTCAATGCTGCGGAGCTCGGTCAAATTTAGAGATACACCACAAGCAGTTTCGCAATCAGGGCGGACATGACTCCGAAGAGAACTTGATCACCCTGTGTGCCGGATGCCATTCGTTGGTGCATCGAGGTTTCGATTGAAATAGTCGATGAACGCCACAGCTGATACGCCGCCTTTGAAAGGCTCTCCAGCCACCACTTGTAAGATTGTGAGATCAGGACTGCTCTTTCTGGTCCTGGATACGAAAGGCCGAGGAATCCGCCCCATAATGTATCAAGTATCGGCGGCAAGCATGTCAGCGTCTTTGCCGAAGAGTGAATCGAACACCTGGCTTCGAAGTCGTATTCTCAAGAGGCAAGAGTCGCTCTTGCACAGTACCGCCCGTCGGTTTCTTCATCGCCGGACCAGGAAGATCCATAGCGGGCTTTTGGTAACGGATAATGATGTCTTCGGCAACGACATCGGCTTCAGTCGACCGGCGAGAGTTTAGTCACAACAGGCTGCTCGGCCAATGCCAAAACCTTTGCCTCTCGTGTTATGCGCTTCGCTGCTCATTTCCGCGGGGTGCGTTGTACGCCAGCAAGTGGGGATGCGATGGATCGACACACCTGCTAGTGCGCAGAAAAGCAAAGCTATCGCGAGTGCCTCGAACGTCCTCCAAACATTGGCCTGCTCACGAAAATGTTCATCGCATGTAGAACCGACTAACTGACACTCACCCAACCGGCCCAGATATTTGAAGAATCAGGAGGGCGACGCGTCGGCGTTCCAGCACCAGCGCTCAACGCGGCAGGGCGCTCTTTCGAACGCCAATGTTCCAAGGTATCCATTTTGCGGCCGCAGATTCCTCAGTGACCAACGGAAAACGGCGTGGGGATCGCCGTGTACCTCTTCGAGCATTCAGGCTTCAGCTTAGTCTGCTGTTTGTGCCGGCTTTCGACTATCAATTGCGTCGCCGCGAGCGCCGCTATGATTTGTGCCTGCCTGTGTCCGTGAGCCTGCACAGCGACATTCCCGGCAAGATTATGGGTGTGTCAGAGAATATCAGTAGTCGTGGGATTCTTCTATCCTCCGAGGCCGCAATTCCTGAGGGGAGCAGCATTAAACTGATGGTTGATCTGCGGTCTCCATCGCCATGGGGAAACACCCACCTAACCGCTGCCGGCAGAGTGCTTCGTCTGGAGCGACGAGGCTCGGGTAGTTTTGCAGTGGCGGTCTGTTGCGATGAGGGACCCTTTAAAACCACCCACCACGGCTCACCCAAGCTTTCAGACTGCCGCTAGCTCATCGCCTGGCATTCTACGTAGGCCCTACGGATCGCGAAGCGGGAAATTACGCGGTGCCGTCCTCATTCCGATACTTGCACTAAGCGGAGTCAGGAATGTTCTAGGCCGCTCAGGACAGATAGCAAACGCGCACAGTATCGCTGGCAACATGCGCGGACGTGGTGAACGCAAACGACAGTTCTGATTCAATCGTCCCGCCAAATAGTCCGCTCAGAGTCAGCAAGGACTGATTCCCACAGGCAGCGCAATAACCGTTAAGCCCTCGCTAATGACCTCGCAATGGGCACTCAAAATTACTTTCTGACGGCAAACCAGATTCCTGATGAGCCAACTTGAGCAGCCATGTTTGTACTCGTCCGTATCGGGCACTACGTGAATCGAAGCTTCCAAACCCCAGCGACATGTTTCAGGACACCTAAGCCCTGATTGTCGACTTGGACATGCAACTTATCGCGAAAACTCCCATGGTGCTTCACACGCGACGGCGATTAGGAATCCCCCTCCCGCGGATGGCTGCTCCACGCGCAAAACCTTGCCTGCCGCTTCCAGCGGCAGGGCATTGGGAAAGCGCAGAGTCACTTCTATTTTCGAACGAAGAGGAATCAGCGTTTCGCAACGCAGCAAAACGCCATGGGCGCTCACGTTCTGTGCGACCGTCTCGACTCGACCCATTTGTTCTGCCTGGAATCTAACGAAAGCTGGTTGTCGAATCTGGTATCTCGGTTCGCTCCGGCGCTCCTCTCGGAACATGGGTCGTTCTCCGGCGACAACAGTAGGCCGCTTGCTCTCACGGTTGGGAGGGTGGAGTTTACGGAAGCTCACCATCGAGCTTGGTGTAGAACAGGCTGCCAGGCAACGTCCTGCCAGGGTAAGACTCCAGGCAGGTCATCAATTCACCCTTGGTTCTCTTATGATCTTAAAACCCGATAAGGAAGGACTTGCTGACTCGGAGCGCCGCACAGCTCCTCTCCTTCGGGTGATCTTTTCATAGAAATGTCTTCACACCACCGGTGCTTTCGTCGGTCTCCCTCATCGCTTCGACTTTCACCGGTTCCGGTTTCTTCTTGTCGGGAGCGGGCTTGCCCACCTGAACGTTGACCACTTGCTCCAGCTGGGTCATGAAAGTTCGCAGGTTCTCCTCATCGGCATCCAAGACCTTGCGCAGTTCTGCGCTGGCCCTCATAGCCTGCTCATACGCATCCCGAGCCTTGGTAAGCAGTGGAATCTGTTCGATGAACGCTGTACCGTGTTTTGTGAACTCGTTCACCGCTTCTGTGTACGTCGTCATGGTTGCTGGCGGCGATGGCTGATGGCCTTCAGTAAAAACCTTCTGCCGATCGAATGCGTACTTCCCTTTTTCGGCCGGGTGGCTACGAAACGCCTTAATCAGCGCTGCGCCGTCCGACTCCAAGCTCCCCGGCATCTGCTTCGAGGCGAACTCGGTCTGCGCGCCCACAGTATCATCCTGCTTTTTCCACATTCGCTTCACTCCTTTCGCATCTTCACTCCACAGTGCGGTGGCGGATGTGCGTTATGAATTTACTGGCCCAGAAGGGTCGGACTCTACCGACTAGCGCCAGCGTGCACTACGGCGTTCGGGTTTGTGAACGTTCAGGCTCGCGCAAAGCTGTTCGGAGAGCTTATGGGCCCGCCCCTGCCTTTCCTCGTTTCCAGATCGTTATGCTTCCATTGGGGGTGCCGCTAACGACGACGATCTCAAACGCACCGTCACCCTCCAAGTCCGCAAGTGTGACGCTGTGGATAACCGGTAATCCGCGGGTTGGTAGGCCGCTATCTTGAACCAGGCTCCAACCCCCTTTCCCATCACCCCTAAACCAGAAGAGACCATACCCGTCCCGGACGTCACCCGTAATGTTCCCTCCGGCTACGATGTCGATGTTTCCGTCTCCGTGGAGATCCCCCAGCGCGATTCCGGCGGAGGCAAATTTCAGGACTTTCAACCCGGCCGACGAAGCCCTCCACCCCCCACGACCGTCCCCAAGATAGACGTCGGGCCCATTTAGCTTATCCCCGCCGGAAAAGGTTCCGTTGATGGCGATATCTGGATGGCCATCGCGGTTGACGTCAGCGACAGCGATCGATTGAAACTCTCGGCTCCGGGAGTAAAAATCCACCGGACCACCCATGAAGCCTCCCCGCCCATCGCCATAATAGACGTAGACACCCCAGCGCTGAAACGCTGCTACCAGGTCCAAGTGGCCGTCGTGATTGAGATCTGCGACGACCAGGTCACGACCTGGCATAAACTGCCCCGGCCGGGGCTGGGGAAGCGTAGTGTGGAGCGTCCAATTCCCTTTTCCATCACCGAAATAAATCTCGATGCCAGACTTTAGATATCCGAGCAGGATTAGGTCCAGATGGCCGTCGCCGTTGAGATCCGCGAGCTGGGCTGCCGCGTAGCCATCTGATCCTCGAAAAGCCTTTTCGGTGAACCCGCCCTTTCCGTCACTGAGGAGAGTCTGTATGCGTCCAAAGTGGCTCGCCGCCACGATATCCGGGAATCCGTCACCGTTGATGTCACCAGTGGCCAGGGCAGCGTACCCTATATCACTCCAAGTCGGCGCCAATGGAGTTAAACTGCCCCCGCCTTGGCCCAACCAGATGTGGAGAGAAGGCTTCACCAGCCGTGCCGTTGCCACCAGATCGGGATGGCCATCGCGGTTCAGGTCAACAATGAGGGGATGAAAGCGCCACTCCATCCCTTGCCCGAGCGTGAGAGCCTTGACATAGTTGTAGCTGTGTGCAGAAGGCACTGACCTGCTGAAGCCAGCCCAGCCGGCTATCAGCCCGACGGCCACCAAAGACGCGAGCGCTCTTCTCCACTCGAACATCAACAAGCACGCTCTCGCAAACTCACCCTCCCCAGAAGACCGAAGGGGCAAGGAGAAAAAGCTCCAAGCCCCTTCATTCTGTGAGTCTTGCCGGACCTCGCTTGGCGAGGCGACGTTACGGTTTACGGCACGAACGTCGTCGCCACCGGCGAGCTGTCGTTGAGCAGTGGGTACGCGTAATGTCTAGTCGTTACCGCAGCAGAGGGTTCGCGGGTTATGACAAGACCCAGCAGCGTTACCGGCGCGCCCGAGGCATTCACGGCGGGAGCTGACGTGATCAACCCAAAGTCACCGTTATTCAATCCAAGACCGCTGAGGGAGCTCTCTCCCCAGCAGGTGAAACTCGCGGTGGACGAGAGAGGTACCTCAACCCGGTCGAACGAGACAAGATCTACGAAAGTCTCGATGTTCGCGCGATTAGAGTGCACATCCAGGGTGAGGAGCACCACCGACGTCTGGTTGCTACTCGAATCGTACTTCACATTTCCAATGATCACCCCCGTGACCTCCTTGTACGCAGTCAACCCATCAAAATTGAGAGAAGGGCTCCCAGGGACGGTAGCGCCCGTTGCGAGCCCTGAGACCGCTTGGATAGGGATGGCGTTGTAGGACGTGACTGCGGTAGACGACTCCCGAATGACGGCGTTACCGGTCAGCCCGTCGAACTTAATGTTCACGCCGGGAGCCGATTCGTTGACTACCCAGGCGATGAGATAACCATTGGGACAGGGGAGGTTGGTAGGAGGAGTAAAGGTAACCGTCCCATTAACCGTGGTGTCCAGGACAAAATCCCTCTCAAGGCAAATATTGAAAGTGCCACTCCCAGGACACACCCAATGGGCTCTTATGTCGACGTCCTGTCCATCGGTGCAGCTCGCCCCCGTGGGACAGGCGACGCTGATCTGAAACACACTTTTTCCCTTCTCAAACAGGGGAAACACCAAGACGCTCCCCGGCTCCTGAGAATCGGCCAGTTGTAGTACTTGTGCCCAGGCGGGCATCGCTGCGGTCAGCGAGAAAGCTAGCAACAAGGCAAACAAGGCGAACAGCCGCTTACCATTTGCATCTCCGTTCATTAGTCGCGACATGGAAATTCTCCTTAAATTTGAGATATTTGTCGTTGGGCCTTTATCCGAACGAAGACTCAATAATTAGAGCCTCACCTCATCCAGCAGGTGGGCTTGCAGGTGTGCTGCAGGTGTATTGCAGGGTGTTGAAACGCCTCCAGTTCTGCAACTCCTCGAGCAGCGACAATCCTGCGAAGATACTGATATTGCCGGCCAGAATGGCGGTCAAGTGATTTACTATGAAGCTTAAGTGATCCTCAGATGACGACGTAAATTGGCAATTTTAGAGAGGTTAGCTTAATGAGGTTGGCTTAATACGGTGGGTCTCTGGACCGATTCCGAAAACACCACCCCTCGAGGTTGGGGAATCCCGTAGCGTAAGCGGATAAGGAGCACTTGTGGAGCTGCGATAGAAGACTTCTGTTGCAGCATTTTGTCTGATAACCTGCGCATGATCACATTTCCGCTGCCGAAGTTACGCACCCAGGAGCAAGCGTTAGAGCCAGGGATTGCAGTATCTTCCCTGCAATATCCTTCTGGACCTCCAGCAAGTCTGCTGTTTCTCGCTCGTAGACCGCGTTCCAGGCGTAGATTCCCTCGCCCGTCTCCGTGAGGCTGACTGTGACGCGCACGCGATTGACCACCCAACGCACGCTTCCGGTCAGGATGTAATCTACTTGGAGTTCTTGCACGATCCGGTCAATTTCATTACGGGTACGTTTGGACTTCGTAGCCAGTTCGCAGGCGACCAAATTCACATGTTGAGGGTGCAGGCATCCAAGCCGAGCGGTGACCTCCTCGGTCAGACCGTCGACGAAGTATTCCTGTTCTTGCCTACCCAAACCGCGAAAAGGTAATACGACGATCCTGGGCACGAGTTGTGCGCCTGGTCGATTTACTTCATGCAGCTCGATCGCGTGGCCAACGAACCGGTACCCCCGGCGGGCCTGGGTTGCGATGAAATGCGGGTTCCTTGTTGAATCTCCCAGCGCCCTGCGTAACTTCCTTATGGCGGAGTTCAAGCTCTGGTCGAAATTGACAAAAACGCCGGCAGGCCAGAGCACCTTGTGGAGCTCTTGGCGTGTAACTAAATTGGGCCGACGTTCCATTAATGTCGCTAGGACTTGAAAAGGTTTCTCCTCAATTCTGACTCTTCGGCCCTGTTTGTGCAGCTCACCTGCGTGCAGGTTGGCCTCAAACGATCCAAAGCGGAATTTTATCCCAGGGCGCTGCTCGATACCGTGTGTCACTGGACTGGTCTCCTGCAGTTGCGTGAAGCGGGTGTCCGAGCGTACAAAACTAGAACGAGGTCGGGTTGTGCTCCGAAACGATCGGCTCGAAACGAGAAATTATTTCGGCAGTCTGTTGCGGGTGGCTTCCGAAATGGAGGGAGATTCGCGTCGGGGTCGGTTCTGGATTCGCCATTGCGTTAGTCGTCTTGGTTCTTGAATTTCCGTGGATAGCAAGATCTTTCCAGCTCCCCTTCTTGCACTGATGTATGTTGGTTAGAGGTCCAATGCCGAAGCTGGACTTGCTGACAAAGGCATCCGTGGCCCGCGCTGTGAGTGGTCGGGAAGGCGCCCGCGGTGGGGAAATCGGAGGCGGTAACGCCTCCGACATAGGCGTTGCCCGAGGCACCGACCGCGATGCCATTTCGGACGCCTTCCGGGACAAGAGACTTGTCTCTCACTCGAATTCTGCGTGCATCTGGGTGGTACCCAGCTCATTGCCTATGCTTAGCGTCACCGTGACCGGGTTGGTTGTACCCTTCAGGTTGGCTCCTTCTCCTTCCGCCAGCAACATATAGCTCCCCGGCGTGCTGCCGAATTTAATGAGCACCTCAAGGGAGACACCGTTTATCACGCCTTCAAACGCATACCCCTTGCTATGCTTGACAAAAGAACCGCCCGGAATGGTTACTGAATAGCTGCCGATCATAAGGCTGACCGGCTGGGTAGGGGGGTTGATGATGCCGCCGGCGCCCAGAGTGAACCTGGCGTTAAGGTTAAAGGAGCCGTCCTCAGCGTCAAGCTCCAGCTTGCCGCTGAAGCTAGAGAAAGGTATGCCGAAGCTGAACTTGCTGACAAAGGCATCGTCGAATCCGCCGCCGAAAGTGGTCTGGAGAGCGCCCGTGGTGGTGGGGAAATTGTCGGGACAGGAGGGAAAGCAACCTGGCCCTGTAGAGCCCGTGATATAGGCGTTGCCCGAGGCATCGAGCGCTATGCGAGAACCCCCGTCGAGGCCACTTCCACCCAGGTAGCTGGAGTAGACCAGGGCCGAGCCGACCGCGTTCAGCTTGCTGACAAAGGCATCGAGGCGCCCGCCGAAAGTGGTTTGGAAGGCGCCCGGCGTAGTGGGGAAATTAGAGGAATCGGTCCGGCCCGTGACATAAGCTTCGCCCGAGGCATCAACCGCTATGCCAAAGTCCGGCGAGATAGAGAAGTTCGTGCCGCTGCCGCCCAGGTAGGTGGAGTAAACCAGGGCCGAGCCGTCGGCGTTCAGCTTGCTCACGAAGGCATCATCGCCGCCGGGGTAAATTGTCTGGAAGGCGCCGGCGGTCGTGGGGAAATTGGGGGAAAGGGTGTGACCTGTAACATAGCCGTTGCCAGACTCATCGATAACAATACTAGTACCCTGGTCGAAGCCACGCCCGCCCAGGTAGGTGGAGTAAACCAGGGCCGAGCCGTCGGCGTTCAGCTTGCTAACAAAGGCATCGAAACGGCTACCTAATGGGCCACCGCCGAAACTGGTCTGGAAGGCGCCCGCGGTGATGGGGAAATTAGAGGAACCGGTATAGCCTGTAACGTAGGCGTTGCCTGAGGCATCGACCGCGATGCCAGTCCCTTGGTCGAATTGAGCTCCGCCCAGGTAGGTGGAGTACAGTAGGGCCGAGCCGGCGACGTTCAGCTTGCTGACAAAGGCGTCTCCACAGCCGCCACCCGACGTGGTCTGTAAGGTGCCCGCGGTGGTGGGAAAATCGGAGGAGCCGGCAGCGCCCGTGACATAGGCGTTGCCCGACCCATCGAGCGCAATGCCTTGGCCAAAGTCGTGGCAAAGGGTCCCACTTCCACCCAGGTAGGTGGAGTAGAGCAGAGCCGAGCCATCGGCGTTCAGTTTGCTGACAAAGGCATCCACAACCCCGGGCAGAGTGATCTGGAAAGCGCCCGTGGTGGTGGGGAAATCGGTGGAGCCGGTACCGCCTGTGACATAGGCGTTGCCCAAGGCATCGAGCGCAATGCTTTGGCCAAAGTCGGTCCCACTTCCGCCCAGGTAGGTGGAGTAGAGCAGAGCCGAGCCATTGGCGTTCAGCTTGCTGACAAAGGCATCCTCACCCCCGCGCAGAGTGGTCTGGAAAGCGCCCGTGGTGATGGGGAAATCGGAGGAGAGGGTTAAGCCGGTGACATAGGCGTTGCCCGAGGCATCGACCGCTATATTTTGGCCAAAGTCGATGCCACTTCCGCCCAGGTAGGTGGAGTAGGCCAACGTTGGGTCAATCACCAGCGGCTTGCTGGGGTCATGGGCTCCGACCTGGAAGCGGATCTCGTGTCCGCTGGTGAGGATGTACTTGCCGTCAATCAGTTCCTTAGGTCGTGGCTCGTAGTTTGTTGCCAGCTGATAGACGACTGGCTTGTGGAAGATGACTTCGCCGCCTTCGGTGCCCACCACCAGATTGCCATTAGCATCGACCCGTAGGGGCCCGTCGTGATGCGCTCCGGGCGTTTCGCGAACTACCCGTATATCGAACGCAATCCTGCTGAGATCGGCGCCCGGCTGAACCACGAGATCGTATTCCAGTTGCCCCTGATTGCCGTAATACACCAAATCCACCCCCGGATACACGTCGGCGTATTTCACCATGGCGTAGTTCGGTACGTTGGTGCGCCACTTCCCCGGATCATTGCCGATGAAGTAGTTGCTCTTGCCCGGCAGTTCCTCGAGCCCCGTTACCTTCGCTGCCGCGTTTGCGCCCACCAGTCTCATGCGCAACACCGCCGGCGCCTGGCGTTCGGGATTCAGCGCTGCTGAGTTGGCGTTTAACTCTGCTGCGTTCGACCGGAACGAGAGCGGAAAGTTTACCGCCTGAGGGACTCCTGCGCTGGCGGGGGGCGCTACTGACTTCTGGCTTGTGACTCCTGTCTTTTTCCTGAGTGCCAGCACGGCCTCATTCGCTGTGAGTAACAGAGAATACCCGTTTCCGCGCACCAGAAACCTAACGCGCTGGTCGGTTTGTCCTTGATTGGCCTCGAAGCTTAACGGAAGGTGGCCATATGCCTCGACCACTTGCAACTCGGCCAATGCAGAGCTCTCCCGGCCAGCAGCATGGGCCGCCAGCAGCCAAAGGAATGTCAAAGGAATGATGCTCCAGATACAGGTGCTTCGTATCATGTCGCTCTCTCCGTCGCGGTGATTGCGTACGGCGCTGTTCTGTCTTCTGCAACACCGCGCAAAGTAAATCTCCCGGATTGCCCGGTGCACGCACAGGGCAGATCCGTAATTCCAAACAGTCACCCGGAAGAGCTTATCCGGTGCTTCCTGGAAGTTGATCTTAAGTTCGTATTCCGATTAGGTTCGTTCTTCCCGGGAACCGGGACTTTCGTCTCAGGGGGTGCTGCGTTTCCGAACGGTGGAAACTGCTCTTCGGGGAGGCGATTCGGAGACAAATTATGTGGCAGCGAGATAGGTAAGTCAAGATCAAAACAGGTATTTCGGATAAGGGGGGCGGCGCACACAATTCAAAAAATAGTGCGACAATCTTCAGATTAGGAACTGCGGAAAGCAAGCCGGCATGGGTAAGTGTCACTGCTTTAAGCGGATTTGAGGCAGCCGCGAGGTTTTGTTAGACGCTCTAAGGACTTTCTTCAGATACTCTAGTCACGCTGGGCACGCCATGCACACCCAAGTGCACCACGGTTTGTCACAGCTGAACATCGCTTGGGACTAGAAAAAGGGCCGCAGGCTGGCCAAACAGTTTTTGGATCTTCAAACCGCGCACTCGCCAGGAACTCCTTTTCACGCGCGCCGCGTACTGGATCGCGTGGCTGCGGACAGAGGGGGGCCGGATGCGAGCATTCTGGATAACGGGCAGGGGTTTCGTTTCGCGGTCGGTCTTGGCTGCCTGGAAGGAAGAACCGGGGCGTTTCTTAAACCGGGCAAGCCGGCGAATGCCTACTTAGAATTCAACTGCGGACTGCGCGTGAGATCCTTCAGGCCACCTAGTTCAGCAGTTGAAGGACTGCGCGACGAAAGATCGAAGCTTGACAACAAGATTACAACCAACGACGCCCGTACAGTTCACTTGGAATACTTGTCGCCCGCAGAATTTGTACGGACATGGGCTGAGGCGTCGGCTTGAGCGAAGCTTGTACAGAGATGCTAAGCAGGGCACTCAAACCTCGTCCACGGCTCTCGACCTCATCCTCGCTCAGACTAGAAATCAACTGAGAACTCTCACTGCGATTGGGACAGTGAATGGTGCACGCTAGCGCGAGGACTTGACGGGTTGCTGGGTATCCAGGGGCCGCTCGGGTGGTTTAGCGGCTTTGCTAGGCCGGTCAGTACTCCGGAACTGCACTGCCCCAACATCAGGTGATGCTGGTATTGACCGACTAAGACAGTATCCACAAGCCCACATGGCGAACAAAACAAGCGCAGCGTAGAGACTTGTTCTCGACCACAGTGCGCTAATGGGACACTCCTGCCCGAATTGTGGGGCTAGCCCGGCTTCATCCTCATGTCGTGCTTGCAGGTACACCTCTGGGCAGCCGGCCTTGGGTCCAGGCTTTTTATCTAAGTCCTCCAACTGCAGGCGAATGTTTTGCTGCTGAAGCACGTAGGCAGCCTCGAAGAATTTTGTCAAATCGAGAAGCGGCGAAAAGCGGCGGTCTAACAGAGGCTGAAAAATGAGTTGTGGATGATGCTTGGTTATTGTTGACTCCGGCGTTTTCGGAAGGACTCGGTTCGCTAATGCCTTAATCACACGTACTTGGTGCTCCTTGAATGCATTTACGTCATCCGACAACACCACGAGTACGCCTGCAACGGCAGAATTCTGTTTTATTGGTACAGCAAGCGCAGACCTTACGCCTAGTTCCTTGCATGCTTCGGAATTGACTCGCGAATCGGCGCGGGTGTCCTTACAGAGCTGGGATTCGCCGCTATTCAGACAAAGCCCCGTTAACCCAACTCCGGGGTACAAGCGTGCGCCGACACTCGGAGCAGCGGCACCAGACGAGGCTCGACAAAATACGGCGTCCCCTGCACGTAGTGCGATGGCTGCCCCGCTTGCGCGCATCGTGCCCAATACCTGCTTTAAAATAGCGTAGAGAGGAAGGTCGACAAGATGAGGATCTTCGGCGGACGACCGCCTGACTGAGCTAAACGCCTCCGAACCACAGTCATTGTGGTCTGTCGGGGTTGGCGCAGCATCAAGTTCGGGTATGAGAGGGTTCCACGAAGGCAAGCTCGACATACGGCACCTAAGGATTCACGAGTGAGGAGGCCTATCACATCCAAAGCGAAAATCAAGTAGGTTTAGGGATGCTCGATTTCTACGATTTTACCTCTGCCCTGACCATCGTTTGGAACTTGGTAGATGTCGAACGTCCACTTGTTATACCCGAGCCCAGCGCTGCTCCGCCGGTGTTGGTCTGAATCGCGAAGTCGTCGGGTCCAGGGCTAGAAATCCACCTTGCGACACAGACCAAATCTTGCCGAGGATTACGGAATATCCGGAGCCTCGCCCGCCACCGTGTTACTTCAGGAAGCCGGACCCTGGCCGGAAGAACCAAGGTGTACGCCGGAATAAGCTCGCCGGCGCGTGGTCCTTCGTAATCTGTGCATTGCATCCACCGAACCGCAGAATGATAGTGGGAATTGATTTCCCTCCTATGGCAGACTCAGATCCACCGCCGCATAATGCGGCACGAAAGGCCATCTCGTGAAAGACTTGGGCTTGCGATGGAACGGCGTCGCTTATGCAATTGCTTTACTGATGCCGATTGTAATGCTGGGCTGCCAAACTCTTTCTCAGAAGCAAGTCCCTGCCAATTCTCAAACCTGGAGGGTCTCGGGGACGATCAGCCCGGCAACGAGTGGTAGTGGCGCAACCGTGACACTCAGCGGTGCATCCAGCGTCACGACTACGGCGGACGCTTCTGGTAACTACAGTTTTACCGGCCTCGCCAATGGTTCCTACGCAGTGACCCCGAGCAAGAATGGATTCGGCTTCAGTCCAC
>Ga0207130_1206_pt1 | contig 16574 bp, 13 predicted proteins | sample Alteio_BWMinHeat_16_FD_153545 | JGI IMG/M metagenome (GOLD analysis project Ga0207130, IMG submission 153545) | Enriched cells from forest soil in Barre Woods Harvard Forest LTER site, Petersham, Massachusetts, United States -... | ecosystem: Environmental > Terrestrial > Soil > Temperate forest >... | reverse complement strand
CGCCGAGAGATGATCTGGAATCGCCAGACCGCGGGCCACTACGACGCCAAGGAACGCTTGCAGGAGATGGACTGGGAGGGGATAGCCGCCGAGATCATCTTTCACGGAAGCCAGAACGAGGAACCCTTCCCGTTCCTCGGCCTTCGCGAGTGGAATATCGACAGCGGGCAGAATCGGGAGCTCCTGACCGTCGGATACCGGATGTACAACGAGTGGCTGGGCGACTTCGTGTCCAAGGCCCCGCAGCGGCTCATCGGGTTGGCCTACATCCCCATGTGGGACGTCGACCAAGCCGTCGCCGAAGCACAATTCGCAGCGACCCTCGACCTTGGCGGCATAAATCTTCCGGCTCCAAGAGCCGGTCTCGCAGCTGAGTACGACGACCCGATTTGGGAGCCGCTCTGGACTGTGTGTGAAGAGCACGGGCTGATGCTGACCACCCATGCCGGCGTGCCTTTCCATCCGATGTCAGGTCCTCAGCAGGGTGCATTGCGCATCCTCGAAGTCTCGGGATGGCCGGCGAGGAGGGGGATGCACCGCCTTATCTTCGGCGGCGTCTTCGAACGGCACCCAGAGCTCAACTTGATCCTGACTGAGCAGGCACGGGGCTGGTGGCGTCCGGCGACGGAAGAGCTCGACATGGCGTACGGGCGCCCCACGCCCAGGCTGATCGCCCAAGTTCCGAAGAAGCCGAGCGAGTACATGCGCTCCAACGTGTTCATCGGCGCCAGCTTCATGCCGCCGGAGGAAGCCAAGCACGCTGTGGACGGCGGTTACGCACAGAACGTGATCTGGGGGAGGGACTATCCCCACGGCGAAGGAACCTACCGGTACCCCAACGCAGTCGATTCCACGAGTATGAGCAAGGACTACATGCGCTGGGCCTTCGCTGACTGCCCGGCTGACGCGACCCGACAGATGCTGGGCGAGACCGGGATTCGGGCTTATCGCCTTGATCGCGAGTTCCTGCAGAGCATTGCTGCCCGGATCGGCCCGACCGCGGCCGAGGTGCACACCCGGCTGGTCGACCTGCCACCGGGCTGGAAGGCCGACGCGATGTCGGGCTGACGGTCAGCGAGGTCGATGTCATCGGGACGCCCACACTCGCGTTCTCGAGCTGCCCCCTATCCCCCCGGTGGGGGCAACGCCCCCGGGGTTCCGAACGGCCCCGGGGGCGTGGACTCACCGCATACGGGCAAGGTCCGGTACGGGTGGTAGACACACATAAGGAGACCACGTGAGCACACCAGATGTGGAGACGATGCTAGCGAAGCAGGAGATCACGGAGGTCATGTACCGCTACTGCCGCGCCATGGATCGGATGGATCGAAAGCTCGCAGAGAGCATTTGGCACAGCGACGGCACGACGAAGTTTGAAGATGCCTACACGACCGGTACGGACGGAGAGACCGTTCATGTGGGAGGCTTCGAGGGCACGGCCGCCGGATTCCTCGACTACGTATGGCCCTGGCATGAGCAGGGCTTCCTGTGTCACTCCCACCAAGTGAGCAACATCCTCATCGAGGTGGACGGCGACAGCGCGTCCAGCGAGGCATACATGACGGCTTGCCTGCGGTCAAAGCCAGCGGATGAGCACGGCGAGCTGATCGTGCGAGGCCGCTATCTGGACCGGTGGTCCAAGAGAGAAGGGCGTTGGGCCATCGACCACCGTCTCTATGTAGGGGACATGACCGAGACTCGTACCGTGGCGGAACCGTACATTGTCGGGCTCTTGAGCCGACGAGATGCCGATGACCCGTCGTACCATATGGATCGCAGTTCCCAACTGGGCTGACAGCTCAGGAGCTTCGGCCGATGAGTTGCTGCACAATTACATTCCGTTGGATTTCGTTGGTGCCTTCTCCCACTATCATCAGGGGGGCATCGCGGAAATAGCGTTCAGCGTCGAAGTCGGTCGAGTACCCGTACGCTCCGTGGATGCGGATCGCGTCCAACGCGATCTCCATGGCCATCTCTGATGCGAACAACTTGGCCATTCCGGCCTCCATGTCACATCGGTGTCCGGCGTCGTATTGCTCCGCCGCGAAGAGAGTGAGCTGACGCGCAGCTGTTAGCTTCGTCGCCATATCGGCTAGACGGTGCCCGATCGCCTGGTGCTTCCAAATCGGGACTCCGAACGCCTGGCGAGCCTGCGCGTACCGTAACGCAGCATCTAGTGCGGCTCCGCCGACACCCAGGGCGCGGGAGGCAACCTGGATTCGCCCGGTCTCTAGACCCTTCATCATCTGGGAAAAGCCAAGCCCCTCGACCGTTCCGAGCAGAGCCGACCTTGAGACCCGCATGTCGTGAAAGACCAGCTCATTGGCTTCAACCCCCTTATACCCGAGCTTTGACAGATCACTCGAGAGCGTCAGACCGGGACCTTTCTCCACCAGCAGGATGCTCATTCCTCGATGTCTTGGTCGCGCCATCGGATCGGTCTTGCACAAGAGAGCGATCACTCGGGAGTGCCGAGCGTTGCTAATCCAGGTCTTTGACCCGTTGATGATGTAGTCGTCACCTTCGCCCGTCGCAGTGGTCGCCATCGCCTGGAGATCAGAACCGCCGCCTGGTTCGGTAAGCGCCATCGTGGCGCGAACCTCGCCCGTTGCCATACGGGGTAAGTAACGGGCGCTTTGCTCCGGGGTTCCAAAGCCGGCAATGAGCTTGGCCACGACAGTGTGGCCCCCCATTGCCCCAGCCAAACTCATCCACCCGCGGGCTAGTTCCTCGGTGACGCACACATAGCAGGCCATCGAAACGCCCGAACCACCGAATTCTGGCGGAATCATCAGGCCGAATACACCCAGTTCCTTCATCTGCCCGATCCATTCCTGCGGGTACTCATTCGTACGCTCGATCTGCCGCACATTCGGCATCACCTCGCGCTCGACCCACTTACGGACGGTCTCTACGATCAGTTCCTCAACATCAGTGAGCGATGCCATCGGCGTAGACCTTTCGAAGGACCGGGATCTCACCTGTGATGGACCACCGTGTGGTCATATGGCGCCCTTCGCCCGCAGGAGTTCTACAGCTGCCCTATCTCGGCCTAGCTCGGAGAGGATCCCCTCTGTGTGCTCGCCAAGTGCGGGGATTGGGCCCATTCTCGCTGACGTCCCGCTCAGCCCAGCCGGAGGCAACAGCGCATCGACCTCGCCGGCTGGTGAAGCTACCTGGCGCCATCTCTCTCTGGCCGTAAGTGATGGATGCTCAAGGAAATCCTTGACGGTGTTGAGCCGAGCGTTCGCGATGTTGGCGTCGTCGAGAAGCTTATTGGCAGCCGTCGAGTCGAGTCGGCCGATGCGATCTGCGATCATCGTCTCTAGCTCATCGCGGTGCGCAACTCGGGCCGCGTTGGTCCCGAAGCGTTGTACGACCGCGGTACTCGCGTCGCCCAGGACCACTTCACAGAAGCGATTCCACTCTCGTTCGTTCTGAACGGCGAGCACGATCGAGGCCCCGTCGGCGGTCGCGAAGGTGCCGTAGGGCGCAATCGTGGCGTGAGCTGAACCTACCCGTCGTGGTTCGGCTCCGCCGTACTTGGTGTAATACGCGGGCGCCGCGACCCACTCGCCGAGCGCTTCCAGCATGGCGATCTCGACGCGTGATGCGATGCCTGTCGTCGCCCGGCGGTATAGCGACGTGAGGATGCCGGTGTACGCGTACATGCCCGCGGCGATATCAGCGATGGAGATGCCGACGCGCGAAGGCGCGTCGGGGGTCCCGGTGAACGATATAAGGCCGGTCTCGCCCTGCATAAGCATGTCGTACGCCTTGCGGTCGGACCACGGTCCGCTGTTTCCGTATCCAGAGACATCGCACACGATAAGGTTCGGGTAGCGGACCTCGAGCGAACCGGCGTCGAGTCCAAGCCGAGCTGTGCTGCCCGGGGCCAGGTTCTGGATGAAGACGTCCGCGTGCGCGAGAAGTTCTTCGAGGATCTCTCTGCCTGCATCGACCTTCACATCCAGTGTCAGCGATTCTTTCGACCGGTTGAGCCAGACGAAGTAGCTCGACTGTCCATGGACGGTCTCGTCGTAGGCGCGTGCGAAATCACCGAATCCAGGCCGCTCGACCTTGATGACACGAGCGCCGAGGTCAGCAAGCTGGCGGGTCGCGAACGGCGCGGCCACCGCCTGCTCCATACTCACAATCGTTATTCCCGCCAGTGGATAGCACGTAGGAGTCAACGGAGCGCAGAGTCCCATCTATCGATCCAAACCGACTTGGAGACCTTCGGCTGACGAACCTCAGACTTAACTGGCCCGCCTCAGCAGCTCGCCCGGCTCTCTATGCGTAGGCACGCCATCCGTAAAGGTCTCCTCGCCGTTTACGAGAATGTGTCTGTAACCTGAGGCTCGACGGGTACGTCGCCATTCACCACCCGGAAGATCCTCAGCTATCTCCTCCTCCAGGAGGGTCAGCTTTTGGTGGTCGTAGACGACTAGGTCGGCAGCTGCGCCCTCGACAATGACTCCCCGATCCCTCAATCCGGCGCAATATGCCGGCAAACCTGACAGATGCCAATGAGCTTCCTCGAGTGTTACGAGCTCATGGTCTCGAGTGAAGTTGATGATGCATTCAGTCGGGTAAGAGCCCAGTGTTAGAAACTTGGTGTGCGCGCCGCCATCCGAGATGCCCCACAATCCGTACGGAACGGTGGCCAGTTCGTTCGCCAGCCCTTGATCTTCATTGAGCAGCGGCATCTGCAGCTTCGTCTTCAGCTCGTCGGCCACCACGATATCTATGAAGCAGTCCACGAGGCTGTCATAACCCAGTATCCGAGCGGCATCGGGTAGCAAGGTGTTGCTCACGTGCTCAAACGCTGGGTGGTAGCTTCGCAGAATGGTGATCCGCTGGAATCCGCGAGTCGGCTGAACCTCTCGGAGCCCCGGCCGCCTGCTCGGATCAGTCAGTTTCGCGAGACGCTCAGCCGGACTGCCCATCGTTACGTCGCGCCAAGTCGGCGAGTCGTCAAAGAGATTCCAATCCTCCATGGTGAAGAACGTCGCCGCTCCGCTCGCGTTGACTTGAGGGAACAGCTGGATGCCCCGCTGGGCACAGGACCGACTCCATTCGATCGCCCCCCTGTGCGCGGCCGGCTTACGGCTGTCGGTGCCTATTGCGTTCCAGATCACGGGATTCTGTGCTGTCATCGCCAACTTCTCCAGGAACGTCTGATTGACCTCGCTCATGAATGCGGTGGTCTCATCGTTGCCCTTGTCCCCGCCCACCTTGCTCAAGGTCGTTTGAATGAAGGTGTTGGGATAGCGCGAAACCACATCCGCCAGATCGAGCATCGTGTCATCACTGGCCAAGTCTGAAGCGAACGGAGTTCCATCGAAGTCACGCTGAACGTCGCCGCCGGATCCTGGCTCCGTGTGCTGTGCGGACCATCCACACGCCCCCGCGGCCAGTGCCTCGTCGAGCAACTCACACATCCGACGCCTCTCCTCGGGTGTTGCGTGACGCTCCTTGGCCTGAGCCAGTCCCATGACATTTATGAGCAGCGGATTAAGCGGTACTGCAGCCAGGAGGTTCACCGCCTTCGGTTGGCGGGCCAGAACATCTAGCCAATCCGGGAACGACTTCCACGTCCACGGCAGGCTCTCCTTGATGGCTGCGTACGGAATCGCCTCGACCCGAGTAAGCGATTGCATCAGATACTCTTGGTCAGCGTCGGACGCAGGGGCAAAGCCAAAGCCGCAGTTTCCGATCACTACCGATGTGACCCCGTGCCAGCTTGAGATGCTGCACGAAGAGTCCCAGAACAGTTGAGCATCGTAGTGAGTATGGGTGTCGATAGCACCGGGCGCCACAATGAGACCGCTGGCGTCCAGAACGCTTCTGGCCGAGCGACTCTCGATCTTGCCGATCGCCGCAATTCGACCCTCTTTGATCCCGATGTCCGCCATCCGACGTGGAAATCTGCGCCCATCGACCACCGTGCCACCCTTAATCACGGTATCGAATTCATACAAGATTAGCTCACCCCTGACGTTCCTATTGAGCCACTAGTTCGACTCCCACTTACCGTATCACCAGCCCGTATGCTCTTACACTGTCCAAAACGGTGAGTTCCATGTCACCCCGTTGGCTCCATACGCCACCTGAGTGAGCATGCACACTTGGCCCCGGCAGCATCAGATGTCCGACATGGCATCGTCCCACGCCACCGACGATGTCCCGTTGGAACTCACCTGCGTCGGCGGGATCGCCGAATCGTCGAGTTCCTGCTCTCCGCGGCCCAGAATGCGCGTGTTGTCGTACAGCCGTAGTGCGGACAGCATCTCTGTGCGACGTTCTCCGATCGCGTGGCCAATCGTTTCTTCTGCTCGCTGTAGACGGTTCCGCACCGAATGTTCATGGAGCTTTAGTCTGATCGCCGTGGATACGATGCTGCCGGTTTCGAGCCAGACTCGCAAGGTCATCCTCAGTCCGGCGGCACGGGAAGAGTCCTCAGCAAGCGCACCAAGCTCATCCAGCACGAAGGATCGTGCTTCGTGCGGTGACTGCAGCAGAAGCCATTCGAGACGTACATCCCTATACGTCAAAATCTCCGGACGGCTACTCCACCATGAGTTTCGTACTGTCTCTACCCTCTGCACCACCTCGTAGGTCTCACGAAGCCCGGCTAACCCGCAGCCGATTTCGCTAACCGATGCCGTCACTCCCGTCCGAGAGAGCGTTCCGTGCAGGCGGGCGTGCCAGTTGGTCGGCCAGGTCTTATTGGCGATCCATATAGCTGTCGAGCACAGCGTTACTGGGAGGTCGATCCATTCTGAACCACTGAAGGCGTCACGGACGGCCAAGGCGATGCGCCTTCCGTCGTGCGCGGCCGTGTCCGGGAGCATCACCGCTACGTGGTTGAGAGCCACGGGGTACCGGAGAAGAGTCGACAACTCCACTTCCCCGACGAGTTCGACGCTGGCCAGGACCTGCCGAAGTAGCCGATACCGTCGTTCCTGCTCGGATGATCGAAGGCTGCGTTCCTCCGCTTCATGCGTCTCAACGACCGCATCGACTAGCCGATCCGTGAAGTGTCGGAGCAGGTGACGCAAGTCAGCCAGGCCGGTAAGAACGTCATGTGCTGACAGCTGACCAATCGGCTGGGCGGAGAGCTTTTGAAGTATCGCATCCTCACACTTCTCGATTCCGGCTCGCGAAGCACGATGAAGGTCGGGTTGGGAGATCTGGAGCCGGGCCTCCAGAATGGCGAGCTTGAGCGGCTGCACCGGCGACAGGTACTCTGGATCCTGTTCTCCGAGAAGTACGGCTCGCATGGACGCGAGGTTCTCGTTGATCGAAGCGACCAGCATCGTTTCGAACTCCCGCACACCGCGCCCACGCTGGAAGTAATCCTCGAGGGCATTTCGCTCGAGCTCGCAGGCGAGCTCACGGAAGTCGACCTCACGTACAGCGTCCCGCAGCCACTGTGGGAGGGTCAGCACGTTCCCTCCAATCCGATCACGGCTTCAGGCGAGGCAGGCGAGCTCACACCGTCAGCTCCGTGAGCATCGAGGGGGTCATGTCCCGGGTCGAATACATTCCCGCAATCCGGCCGTGAACCAACACGGCGACTCTGTCCGCGAGGGAAATGAGTTCCTCAGAGTCCGCCGAAATGAGCAAGACCCCGGTACCGCGCCTGGTCTCTTGGCGCACAATATCGTGAATCGCGGCGCGGGCCCCTACGTCGACTCCTTGAGTCGGCTCGTCCAAAACCAAGATCCGCGGTGACAGGCGAAGGACTCGAGCGAGAATCGCCTTCTGCTGATTACCTCCACTGAGAGTGACGAATGGCGCTTCGGTATCCTTCGGCACGATATCGAGCCGATCGATCCACTGCTGCGCCTCTTGTCGTTCTACTTCGCGCTTCAGTCCGAACCTACTGAGGAAGCCACGTAGATTCCCGATCGTGATGTTCTCCCGCACGGTCATTCGCCCGAGCCCCGCCTTGAGCAGCCGTTCGGCCGGAACCAACGCCATGCCTCGACGCATCGAAAGGTCGGGCCGTTGACTGGGTACGACCTCGCCCCCTACGATTACCTGTCCGCGCCTCGGGGAGACCCCGAATATGAGGTCGGCAAGTTCGTCGCGACCCGAGCCGGTGAGTCCGGCCACTCCAACGATCTCGCCTTGACAGATGTCAAGGTCAACGTTGTCTATGACTCTTCCCGCGAGACTCCGCACCTTCAACGCAGGTACCGGGTCCATCGTGGTTGGGTCACGGTCGACCAGCTCGCTCGGAAGAGGTAGCGCCCGTCCGATGGTCAGGTCGATCAGGGTCGGTTGATCGAGAGAGGGTCGGGGCCGAGTCGCGACGTTCCGGCCGTCTCGGAGGACGGTGACGCGATCGCAGATCTCGAGCACCTCACTGAACCGATGGGAGACGTACACGATCGCGACCCCCCCCATTAGAACGGTCCGGAGCACCTGGAATAGCCGATCTACCTCCGCGACGGGCAACGCCGCTGTCGGCTCATCCATAACCAGCACACGGGGACGGCTTCCGGCCGAATCAAGCGCCCGTGCGATCGCAATCCCAGTGCGTTCGGAGGCGCTCAACCGCGACACCGGGACAGATATGTCAAAGTCATAGCCGAGGCGCCCCAGGGACTCCTCGGCGGCTGCTCTCACTCGACGCCATGAGATGGTGCCACTGCGACTACGGCGATAGCCTGAGGTCAGAGCCAAGTTATCCAGGGCGTTGAGCGCCGGCGCCAACCCCAAGTCCTGATGGACGAACCGGAGTCCAGTGGCGAACGCGTGACGGCTGTCGCCGAGTTTCAGGGTCCGAAGACCAACCATTCCGACGGCCCCTGGATCAGGCTGGTGGTAGCCGGCGAGGATCTTGATCAACGTCGACTTGCCAGACCCGTTCTGCCCTACCAGTCCATGTACCTCAGCAGCCCGCACCTCGAGATTGACGCCCTGCAGGACACGACTGAATCCGAATGTCTTCGATAGGCCGGTGACAGAGAGGGCGCTATCCGTGGACGAAGTCAAGCCAGCCGCAGAGATAGCGCCGGGCGTCACCCCAGCACCCGCTGCCGACCGGAACGGACAGCTAAGGCGACGCCGAGTATGAGCGCGGCACCATCGAACATCTGCTGAACCCAAAACGCCGCGCCCATCAGCTGAAAACCCTTTACACCAGTCGCGAGGGTCACAACTGCGAGAAGCGTCCCGGGCACGTTGACGTTACCTTCCTTGAATTGCGTTGCGCCAAGAAACGCCGCGGCAAAGGCCGGTAGAAGGTACGAGGTGCCAGCATCCTCCGATGCCCCACCAATTCGGACAACGAATAAGAGCCCTGCAATGGTAGCGATGAGGGCCGAGAGCACCAGCGAACTCGACACGATCCTGCCCGTCCGCACTCCAGCCAGTCTCGCCGCGTCGGCGTTGGATCCCGTCGCATAAAGAAACCGCCCGAACTGCCGGAAATCTAGGACATACCAGACAACCACCGCGATTACGACCATACAGTAGAAGACCAGCGGGATGGTAAAAAGCGTCGCGGTTCCAAGGTCAGTGAGAACTTTGGGCAAGCCGAACGTTATGGGTACGTTTCCGCTGATCCATTGTTGAGTTGCCACCAGCATCGATGCGGTGCCCAGCGTTGTTATGAACGAATTCACTCGAAACCGGCTGACAATGACCGCGTTTGCGACCCCGACCGCAACCCCGATCACGAGAGTTAGCAGCACGGCGAGCGCAAGGGGGAACTGAGCTTTTACGGTAAATTCAGTGACGACGATAACGGCTAGTCCCATGGTGCCGCCGATCGACAGGTCGAAGGTATTGGCCGCCAACGGCAAGAGTATGGCTATTGCCATCACGGCCGTGATCGCTATGTCCCCCGATAGCGTTCGGAGCGTGGCCAAAGTGAGAAACGTATGCGGCCTGAGAGTGCCAAATAACATGATCAATCCGGCCCAGATGAGGAGCAGGCTGATCTTGTTGAGCACGCTGGGCAGGCGCGAGTGTCTGCGGGTGCTCTGGCTAGCCGACGGGTCGATATCGTTTACCGCTTGAACATTTGTGTCGGTAACGGTCATCCGATTGGCCCAATGCCCGAACCGGAGTTGGCGAGATGCTCCCGTGCTGACCATCGCCTGGGGCGCGGCCTGTCTCCGGCCTTCTCCTCGACCGTCGCCCCGCAGGTTCCTGTGGCCATGCTCGGACTCCTCTTCTCAAGGAATTGTTCGCTCGCCGGTTAGGACTCACGCCACAGCGTGGCCCATTGGTTCAAGATGCCTGTGAACTCGAGGTCATCAAGAATGGAGGCTGACGTGGGTGCCGCTCCGAATGAGCTCTTGGTAAAGATCTGAATGGGCTCGGTTGCGCCGTACGAGACTTGAGGATCACCGACGAAGTGCCGGGCGAGGGCGTCTAGGTCCTGGTACGTCACGATCTCGGTGCCTATGTTCGCCCAGCCATACTCTTTACCTTGGACGACCTCCGCGGCCGCCGCCGGAGTCGCTTCCGTTCCTACGATCTTTAGCTTGTTTTGCAGTCCCGCATCGGCGAGAGCGGCGACCAGACCGGTGACCATGGAGCCATCCTCCAAGCACACATAGTTGATCTGGGGATGGCTTTGAAGGTTGCTCACGATTACCGACGGTAACGTCGATCCGGCGGTCGACGCAGAAACGGGCAGCGTGGTGACATTGCAGGTAGAGCAGTACTGCTTCACACCTGCCTGGATGGCTGCGCTGTCGGTTTGGACGAGGATCGGGAACTCGCTATAAGTGACGTTTAGTACGTTCGTCTTGCCCTTGCTGTCCGCCACCATCCACGCTCCAAGGCTCTTACCCTGGCGACTTTCGATGGTCTCGTCCGAGGTGACGTTCACCAGGAGATTGCCAACGGCCGCCTTTGCCTGGCTGATGTCCGAACTGATGAAGCCGCCACCCACGATAGGCACGTTCGCGGCTTTCAGGGCGCCGGCCGCGGCCGCCAGGCCCTGCCCTGTCACGCCCACAGTGACGAGACCGTCGGGCTTGGTGGCCGCCGCCGACTGGAGTGCCGCGACTACAGATTCAGGGGTCGACGCCTCAGGATAGAAGGTCACTGTCCAGCCTAGAACCTTTACAGCTGCCTGCATGTCCTTGTAATACTGCTCACAGCCGGCGAGGTTGCAGCCGACCAGCGCGATCCGTTTGCCACTCGGTGGCTTCGCGCTAAGTGGCTGGGTCAAGCCGATACTCGAGGGGCGCTGGAGGAGCGGGTCAGTCAGCGTCTTCGCCGCGGTCACGCTCGTGTCGGTAAGCGCCGCGTTAGATGCGGCGGATGTTGATCCACTTGAGTTCGTACCTGCGCTGCCCGACTTTGTGCTGCTGCTTCCGCATGCCGACAGCGCAAGGATCGCGGCGCAAGCCAAGGCCGCGACGGCCGCGGCCCGCGACCCTCCCTCTGTTGGCTTCCCACGATGACCTGTAAGCACTTCTTCCCCCTGACGTAAGTTGGCAACTTCGGTTCGGGTGGCCCGTCGATAAGTGTCGACGGGCCACCTGACTGGAACAATCCCTAGGTTTCAGTGAATGGACCGAACTCTTCGTTCGGTAAGTTGTCCGATCGGGCCGTACCCTCCCGCACACCTCTCTCACTCTCAGGCGTCCGAACAGGGACATTTGAGAGCGTGTGTCACACCGCTATTTACGGGACGACGGTCATACACGACCTGGTCTTTTATACCTTCGCGGGGTCAGCGAGATCCCCATATCCCGGAATGGCCGCGGGAGCGAGGCCCGGATGGATCGTCTCTTCTGGGGTGCGAGGCCACACGGTAAGAGGGGTCCGCACAGATTCAACCGTGGGGCCGATCCTATTTGCAATTCCCTGGAGAAACTTCATGTCCAAGCCGTACACTCCTGCTGCGTTGGTACCGAGCATCATCTGAACTTCGTCCGGTGGCACATCGGAGAAGACCGCCTGGAGCGCCTGCCTGGTATACGGGTAGGTCCCTTCGAGGTGCGGCAGATCGGAGCCCCACATTATTGTCCCGAGTCCGATATTGTGCCTGAGCGCGCATTCCTGCTTCGTCATAAGGCTCGCTCCGAGAAAGCAGTTCGTTCGAAAGTACTCACTGGGCTTCCAGGACATTGCTCTTACCGCCTGGTGTGCGAACCGGTTTGGAACAGTGCCCGGTTGGTGTGCGATCTCATAGAGCGCATCGAGTTGGTTCAAGTAGTTCACTATCCACGCGCATCCTCCCTCCGTCATGACGAACTTCAACCCTGGAAAGCGGTCGAAGACTCCGCTGAACATGAGATGAGCGAGACCACGCTGGGTAAAGAACTCGACTTCAAGCAGCCCAATCATTGGTGGGGCTGCCCCGTTTTCCTTGCTCGCTGAGTCGCTGGGAAATGACGTATGCCGGTGTACCGGCAGCTCCAACTCCTCGCAAACCTGCCAGATCGGGTCCAGCCGGGGGTAATACAGCGGTACCGTCACCACATTGTCGGACGGAATCAATACACCCCTCAACCCGGCCTCCTTCGCCCACCGAATTTCAGCGACGGCGTCGTCAATATCATTGAGAAAGACCTGAGCCAACCCAGCTCTCCGCCCCGGGGCATCGGCGGCAAACTCAGCCATCCAACGATTGTGGGCGCGCAGCCCGGCCCATCGGCGCTCGTACTCCGCGGGCGTTCGTGGCACCGACACCGAGAAGACGCCCGCGGGAAAGAACGGCGGCGCGGTATTTGGAAAGAGGACCTCTGCGGCTATCCCATCCGCTTCCAGGACCTCGGTCCTCCGCCGTCCGTCCCAGTTCAATGACGAGTCCCTCGATGCCAGGCCGAAGTTGACGTCCTCCGCTGCCTGTCCGTTCCCGAGCATGTCCTCCCGGGTACTGCCGAGCATGTCCTCCCAGGGATCGTGGAATGACGCCGCCCAGCTTTCAAACTCGTCATACCACTTTCTCTCGAGGTAAGGCTTGTACCCGAGGATGTCGGCTCCCGCGTGGCAATCTGATGAGATGATGACGTAGCGGTCACCGGGATCCTGTACGCGCCCATGTTCACTCACCCTTCCATCTTTCTATAGAACTGGAGCGCAGGCCTATGTGGGATAGCAAGAGTTGCCGGCGCCATCACTGACGTATTTCTCCATCGATGTCCGCCAGCAGCGCTGCTCGAATGATAGTCACGGAGGTGTGCTGACGACGGTACGGAAAGGGGGGTGATCCCTCAAACCCACGACACCGGTGTTACAAGATCAGCACTGCTTTCTGGCGTTAAGGGAGAACTCGTTGGACTCGCCCAAACCGGCTCAATGGCCCTACGACAGTCTACCCGCTGTCCCGGAATTCGCGGTGATCAGCACTGACGTTACGGACGGCGGTCAACTTGCCGCCCGACAGGTCACGGGAATCGCTGGCTACCGCGGTGCAGATGAGTCTCCGCATCTGCACTGGTCGGGCTTTTCCACCAGAGACGCGAAGCTTCGCAGTCACCTGCTTCGATCCAGATGCACCGAGCGGCAGCGGCTGGTGGCATTGGGTGCTGATCGATATACCCGCCGTGCTAACAGAATTGCCGAGAGGTGCGGGGAACATCGATGGGTCGGGAATTCCAGCCGGAGCGCGCTGTGTCGCCGGCGACATGGGGTGGCTGGGATATTTTGGTGCCGCACCGCCGCCAGGCATTGAGCACCGATACATTTTCACCGTGCATGCGCTCGCTCTCGACATCTTGCAGGTACCCGATAGTGCGAGTCCAGCGCTAGTTGGGGTGAACCTCACGAACAACACTCTCGCCCGGGCCTACCTCACTGCGAAGTGTCTTCTCTGATCCCGTCTGCTGTCCTCATAACCGGGATTGGTCGGCGACACGCTAGAGGAGAACCTCTACGGCGTGAGTCGCACTTGCAGCGACCTGGGTCCGCGCATGAAGTAGAACGATACGCGCTTATAGGCCGCGTCCGGGGCGAGGGCCATCCCGGTGTAACGATCGAGTATCAGGTTGAGCCCGGTGATCGCCTCGATACGCACCAGCGGGGCCCCCACGCATAGATGAATGCCCTTGTTGAAGGCAAAGTGGTTGAGATTCTTCCGGCGAATATCAAAACGGTCGCTGTCTGGAAATCGAGCCTCGTCGCGATTGGCTGATCCCAACGCGAGCATCAAGACCGAGCCGCGGGGGATCTCGGTATCGCCGACCTTGACGTCGTGTAGCGCCATTCGGTGCGTGAACGAAACCGGTGATAGGTGACGAAGCGACTCCTCCACGGTGGCCGGGACAAGGGAACGATCGGCCCGTATCTCCTGGTACAGCCCCGGGACGCTAAGGACCTGGTAGAGGAGGTTCCCGAGCAGGTGGGCCGTCGTATCCGTGCCCCCGAATACCAGGTCCTTCGTGAATGCTGTCATCAATCGGGCGTCTGATGGCGAACTTCCGTCCGCGTTGCGCGCCTCCAGTAGATGATGCAGAAGAACACCAGGCACCTGCCCGTTAGCCCGCACATCAAGAATAAACTCGAGAACTTCCTGATCGAACTGGTCGCGGCGAGCTTTCGCTTCTGTCGCAACTTCATCCGCGACCTCGGGATCGAGGGTCGATGTCATGTCGGTCGCATACGCTCGTACCCGTGAAGCCAATTGGAGCGGAAGGCCAGCCAGCTCGGCGATGACCCTGGCCGGGAACTCCAGTGCAAACGCGGCGACAAAGTCGACCTCGTCCGGAGGGAACGCATCCAGCAATGCAGCACCAACCCGCTCGATAACTGGCTTGTAGTTCTGAACGGCCGTATTCGTGAGGGCGGACGCGATATGGCGCCGGAACTCTGTGTGTACTGGGCGATCTGTTTCCCCCAATTGCTTTAGGTCATCAGAGCGCGGGTTACCCCCGAGCTTCTCGTCCACAGTCGGCGCGAAGCTGCACTGACCGAAGGTCTTGAAATCCCGGCCAATCCGGTCAACGTCCTCCGCGCGAGTCACAAAGTACATTCCATCGACGAACCCGATGGGACACGTCTCACGTAGAACATGGAGCTGCTCAAAGTCGTCGTCGACGTCGGCACCACGCATCGGGTTATAGCCCTCGATCACGACTTGACTCCTTTCCGGTCCTCACCCGACCCCGTCGAGTCACCGTCCCAGAATGGTTACGCATACAGCTGCCTCCTCCACTTTGTGGAATCCTCCTCCGTTCTCGGCAATTGCAAGCCGCGCGCCCGGCACCTGTCGGGTCCCTGCTTCGCCTCTGAGCTGCGTAACGAGCTCGTAGATTTGAGCCAATCCGGTAGCTGCGATCGGGTGCCCCTTGGACTCTAGGCCTCCAGATGGGTTCACTGGGATGCGGCCACCGAGCGTTGTCTCACCGCGCTCAGCACACCATCCTCCCTGTCCGGTCTCGCAAAACCCCAGGTTCTCTGTCTGCAACACTTCGGCAAATGCCGATGCATCATGAACCTCAGCGATGGACATGTCCTCCGGCCCGACGCCTGCCGTCTCATAGGCCCGACTTGCCACTCGCCGCGCCACGTGATGCTCAAGGTCTTCCGCCCCTCGCGCCGTACCGCTCCCGAGCGAACTGGCCAGAATCTGAACGAGAGGTCGATTCGTCCGCAGCCGATTGAGTCCTCCGCGTGTACACACGACGGCAGCAGCCGCGCCATCACTGATCGGAGAGCACATCGGCAGTGTCAGCGGCCACGCAACTACCGGGGCGCGCAATATGTCCTCCGCGGTCAGCGAGATCCGATACTGGGCTCGTTCGTTCAGCAGGGCATGGCGATGATTCTTCTCCGCCACGGCGGCGAGTTGCCCGACTGTCAGCCCAAACCTCCGCATGTGCGATCGCGCCAAACACGCGTAAATCCCCATGAAGGTGGTCGGCGCCTCCGGCTCACCAATCTCCGCGTATGGGGACTCAACTCCCCGCCCGATGGTCGCCAAGCCGTTCAGAATGGCTGGGACATCGTCGACATCCCACCCACCCTCGAAGACCGGCGCGATCCGGGTCCGGTCGGGCGAATACATCTTCTCGGCACCGACAGCCAAGACAACGTCACCCATGCCGGCCCGCAAGTACGCATATGCTTGGTGAAGGGCGGTCCCACCGGTCGCGCAAGCGTTCTCCACGTTGATAACTGCCGTATTCCCGATCCCGAGCGGCTGCATCGCAACTTGGCCGCGGATCAGTTGCTGACCGTCCATCACTCCTTGTGAAACGTTGCCAAAGAAGACCGCTTCCACGTCCGGGATGGAGGCTCCTGCATCGCCGAGGGCCGAACCAACCGCTTCCGAAGTCAGCGCCTTGATCGAGAGCTGTGGAAACTTGCCGAAGCTGGTCATCCCCACGCCGGCAACGAAGACTTCTGTCATTTCTCTCTCCGGAACCTACGGGCCCTGCTAGATCCGGCGACCACTCACGGCCCAGAACTCCTGCCGAACTTGCTTCCGCAGAACCTTTCCTACGGGGCTCGTCGGGAGGTCCTTCCAGAACACGATCTTCTTCGGGGTCCGTACTCCGCCCAACCGGGGCCGGCAATGGGCGATGATCTCTGACTCGGTGAGGGTCGCGTCCTCTCGAAGCACCACGACGCCCGTAACCACCTCCCCCCAG
>Ga0207130_1205_pt1 | contig 16764 bp, 18 predicted proteins | sample Alteio_BWMinHeat_16_FD_153545 | JGI IMG/M metagenome (GOLD analysis project Ga0207130, IMG submission 153545) | Enriched cells from forest soil in Barre Woods Harvard Forest LTER site, Petersham, Massachusetts, United States -... | ecosystem: Environmental > Terrestrial > Soil > Temperate forest >... | reverse complement strand
GTCTGCTACTCTTCAGCTCTCGCATTGCGGTGTAAGTCCCGATAACTTGGCGGTTAACCGCACCTGGGTGAGAATCAAAATCGTCTCTTCGTCTCAGAATACCGCTAGTCACGTCACGTTCGGGAAGTTGATAATCGGGAAGGGTTGGCGAAATCGCCCGTGCGTGTGCCGGTACCGATCGGTTCAACGCATGGTCGTAGATCGCCCACACATTGCTATCGATCATAAATGTCCCGTGGTACGGCATATCGATATTCTAGCGAAACGGTCTTGACCGTATCTTCAAATGCTTGCGCAATGTCCACGACCTGTTATGAGTTGTTCGCGAAGGCAGCACGCGATGGCTTGGCCTTGAGCACCTCCTCTGTGAATTCCCGGCCAAGTCCGCGCAAAGCCCCGTGATGAGCCACACGTTCGGCATAACAAACCTCAACGAGTCTTGGAATACACAATTCCCCAGTTTGCGTCGAACGATTACGACGACTTGGCCAATCTGCGTACTAGATTCCATGCGCTGATGGGTGTCGGAAGTCAATGCAAACGTATGGAAATTGCTTTCCGCAATTGAGACACACCTCATAAGTGCGACCCGATATCGTGAATGGTCGACTCACATTGCGGTGCCAGCAGCCAAAGACTCGCTCAAGGGCGTTTTGCACTCGATGCATCATGGCCCATCGAGATCGCAATTTGATCTCCATTCGTATTCCCGCTCGGACTCGCCGCATGCCTGTCACGCAGAAGGCCGCGGGTTCGAGCCCGTCGCTCGCGCGATATTGACCAAGGCAGTCAAAATCCTTCCGATCCGCCGCGTCAATTTCTGCGCGGAAGATCGGCCCGCCGGCTTTGCTATTCGATCGCCCACTGTTGCCATAGCAACACAAGACTTCTGTACGACACGTAGCGGCGGCCGGACTTCTTGTCGCCAACGCGAACGAGATCTCTTATCGCGAGACAAAATCGACCCTGAGACTTCGCTTTCCCCCTTTTATGAGGCGACGTGTGTTGTTGGCAGTTGCGAACGTGAAGGTTGCGAGCATAATGGCGGCACTTGCGCAGGTGACGCAGCAAGTGGAGACACCCCACTTGCACACAACGGTCGAAACAAGGACAGCTGTTGTCCTCCAATAGTCGACGGTGTGGGGTCACTACAGCCCAGAGATTGTCGATATTTAAACGCTGCCACGAGATAAGTCGAGTGTAGAGGATCGTTTAAATGGGCTGGCGTTGGCCATCGGATTGCATTTGATGATGGAAGAAGTTGTTCCAACGAAGTGGTGGAACGCGATTGACGCTGCCAAACGCTGAGTAGGAGGAGACCATGATGGACAGCAACTATGTATTTCTTTGTGGACTCATGTGGTGCAGGTTTGGACAGAAAGACGCAGGCAAGGAACTACTCAGGGCTGTCGACTCTGGGGATCCAGATATGAAAGCACTGGCCTGGGCGATGTTTGCGAAAGGAGTCCGCCACTTGAAAGAGTTGGAAAAACGGACGCAACCTTCTCCCCTCGCGAGCCTTCGGGAGGAGCTATGTGGATGAGATCATGCGGTGTCAGTAAGGCGCTTTTGCATAAGTTCCGGTTGTGCGATTCCGTGCGTTGTCAATGCGGATGGATTTTGTAGACCGATTGGAGGTTGAACGCGGATGGGAGTCTGGCCAACAGAAGGGAATGAGATCAAGGAGGTTGTCGTGGCAAAAGTAATTGAGTTTTATATACCGAAGAACTTTCGGAAACTGTTGAAGTGGGCCCCTGCGCTGCACTGCGGAAAGATCATAGAGTTCTGCTCACCGACTAAGAAGTCAGCCTAGCTCGAAATAAGTCAGTTATCCGGACCAGTTGATCTCGCGAGCGGACGAGGCAAGCTGCGCAACCACCTGAACGCTTTCAGGCCCAGGAGATGAGTGAATGTCTCACAACGTTGGCGAAATCAGGGGTTGCGGCGGGTTCGAAAGCTGGTTCATCTTCGCGCACCGGAACAATTGAATGCCCGCATCGGCCGTGATGGCTCACGTGCGGCAGGAATAGTTCGTTTCGTCAGTATCGTTTAATTATGAATACGGTCTTGTCATCAATGCGGTCTTCTTCGCCGGTCTCTCGCAAACGGTTGTCTCTCATCACAGCAAATTCCAGCAAAACGTTGCATATGTCTTTTGCCGGCAGCAGGCAGTGTTCTCGCATTACCGCTTCGAGCTTGCCGCGGTCTTCAGCATCGCTGCCGTCGTAAACCCCGTCTGTGTAAAGGAAGAGAATGTCTTCCGGACTCATCAGCGTGATTTCCGCGACGTCGGAGGAGTTTGCCCGCCGTTGCCGGAATTGCAACGAAAAATATCGATTACGATCTGGATGATCTTCGGGAATCTGCAGACCCAGCTCCAGAAATTGAACCATGCAGCTTTTATCGATGTCCAAGAATCCACGGTATTCAGCGGAAAATACCAGCGGTGGCGGATGCCCGAAATTAACGAAGCGAAAATGACCGTTAGGGCGGACCTCGCCGTAGAGCATACTTGCAATCTCGCGGGCGCTCTCTTGCTCACTTCTGCCTAGCGCATTGCGAGCCGTGACTGACTGCGCCAAGCGGAGGTTGAGCTTTTCAAACATCTCCGGCGTCGTTTTCCCATGGCGATCGAGTTCGGAAAGCATCAAGGCATGGAACGTGTCATGGACCGTGGATGCGATCTTCGCTGAAATAATTCCATGTCCCTCAGCGTCCACCAACAGGACGCCCGCAGTACTGTAAAGCTCGTTCAGATCTTCGGCCACTCGCACCTGTTCTGAACTTCGCGCGTATCGGTATTCGGATTCCAGTTCGGGCCTGTAATCCGGCCTTGACTTCAGCCATTCAACATGATCGTCCACGGAATTGCGCGGCAACTCGCCTGGTGGCAGGGGTTCGAGAAACTGTTTCGAGAGCTTCCGCGCTTGCTGAATGCGTGCATCCAGGTCGTACCGCTGCTGAAAATTTATGTATTCAAAGAGATCGCCGCCGACAGGTCCAGCGGGAATGGAATTCCCATACATCTCGATTCCTGGGAGGTGGGGAATCGCACCTTCCACCGGCATTAACCGCTGCCGTAGATACTCATCGATAGTTCGATCCGTGTAGGTTCTTGCCATAAGAGAATTCTACGGTTAGAGCGAACTATCTCTCCTGCGAATGAGGGCGAGAAATTCTTCCCTGGTTTCCTTCTGGCGAAAGGCGCCCAGCATGGAGGACGTTATGGTCGATGAGTGGTGCTTCTCGACTCCGCGCATCATCATGCACAAGTGCCTTGCTTCAATGACTACTCCGACCCCAAGTGGATTGATGGCGTCCAGAATGGCCTCTGCAATTTGCGTTGTCAGGCGTTCTTGTACTTGCAGGCGGCGAGCAAAGACGTCGACCAGTCGTGGCACTTTACTAAGGCCAATAACTTTTCCTCGCGGAATATAGGCAACGTGAGCCTTGCCGAAGAAGGGCAAAACATGATGTTCGCACAGGCTGAACACCTCAATATCTTTTATGATCACCATCTCGTCGTAAGCTACGTCGACCATGGCATCGAGGAGAATATCTTTGGCATCCTCTCCGTAGCCCTTGGTTAGATATTGCAGTGAATGTTCTAAGCGCTCGGGCGTGTCCACTAAGCCATCTCGGTCTGGGTTCTCGCCGATGCGTATCAGCGTTTCTCTCACAAGATCCTGAAGGCTGGCACTAACTAGCGAGACGGGCTCAAAGCTCCCTCTCATTTCTCCTCACAATTCACACGATGCTCGAGACCACAAAATCCACTCTTCGCTGCATCGTATTGTTACTTGCTGATCTGATGAACAGTGTCTCTATGTTTATGCGATTTTTCCTTTGTCGAGGACTGTCGCAGCCATGCCTTGCATGGATTTGACAAGGTCTGCGGCGGATGCTCCTTCGAGTGACAGTCCGTAGCCGACTTCTCGAACGATGCGCTCCTTCAACGGGTGAATGAAGTGCACGCGCGTGTTGCGGCGAGTCACTTCCGGTACCTTGAGGTACAGAGCAGCGAGTTCCCGCGCTCGGCTGAGCGCCTTGCCTTTCGCCACAACTTCGGTAACCACACCCCATTCGTGCGCGGTACGCGCTCTTAGCGGCTGTGGATTCAGTAGGAACGCCTCCGCCCGACCTGCACCGGCGCGATAACTCCATGTGGTAAAAATGCCGTCACCCGGAACAATGCCTCCAGCGAAGTGCGGCAGATCGTGGAAGGTCGCAGCTTCGCCGGCCACGATCACATTCGCAAGCAGCGCATATTCGGAATGCACATGGGCGCGCCCCTCGATGGCCGCGATCACCGGCACGTGTATGTTGGCCAGGTTTTCCAGAATCTGAGTGCCTTCGTCGTGAACCTGGCTCCAGACGCCGGGATCGGCGACGTTGCCGAAGGATGAAAAATCGATGGCAGGAATAAAGTCCCCGCCTGCTCCAGTCAGGATTACGATCTTGTTCGCTCGATCTTGCGCAATCCGGTAAAAGGCCTCCACAAATTCTGTATGGTCCTGCGCTGTAAAAGTGAAGGGTCCGCCCTTGCTGTGAAATTCAGCTATCAGCACACCAGTGGCGTCTCGCGTGAGCTTCAGACTGCGATAGGCGTCGAAGTAGTCAGCCTTAACCGCGTTCATAGTGTTTTCCTCTCTGTCTCGTCCCGTCGGATCGAATTAGACTCGCAATTAGTGCCGGCCAATCACCCGGTTAACATCCGCAACTGCCTGAGAGTGTTCGAAGACTCCGGACGAATTGTGTAATCTAGGTTCACATGGGCTGCGCGGATGATCCCTTGCTTGTCGACCACGTAGCGTGCAGGTATCGGCAATCGGTACTCCGCCTCATCGTGGAACCTGTCCAGTGCATTGCCGAACGACTTGTAAAGATCGCGCAAGTAATCCGGCAGCGTAAAGACTGAATACTCGGATTTCAGAATTGATTCCGTGTAGAGCCTCCAGCTCCATGTTGCAATAAGGTCACCTGTGTCCCCGGAAAAAGCTGACCACCAATGGCCTTCGCGCAGAGATCGTTCGAGACCACCTGCACGTGATCCTGATTGAACAAGGGCGAAGCTCGGAGCACGGTCACCGATCTTGAGCGCTTGCCGTTCAATTCCCGATGCCTTGAGCTCGGCTGTCGCTCGATGGATCTTTTTGATTTGCCTCACGCTGAGCGTTGTACGGTGGAGCTCCAGATTCGAATGTTTTCTTAAAATCATCTAAACGCAATTGAAGACTTGCCATTTATGTTTTCAGTCCTTTCCACATTTCTCGGATTAGGACATAGAGCACGTTGCAGCAAGACTCAGATTTGCGCCACGCCACCATCGACGTAAAGCTCTGTACCCGAGACATAGCTGGCCTCATCGGAAGCGAGGAATGAAACCGCTTTGGCAATCTCGTCGGGGTCTCCCAATCTTCCGAGTGGGACATTGTTCTCCATCTCCTTTTTCATCTTCAGGAGCGCCTCGCCCTGCTGAAGGTCTTCCAGAATCGGAGTGTCGATGTGACCCGGGCTCAGCACATTCACTCGGATGCGGCGGTCGCGCAAGTCATTTGTCCAAGTCCGCGCAAAGGAACGTACCGCGGCCTTGGTGGCGCTATACACGCTCATCCCGGGAAAGCCCTTGATATCGGCAATGGATCCATTAAGGATGATGGAGCCTCCGTCCTTCATCAGCGGAAGACCCTTTTGCACGGAAAAGAAGAGTCCTTTCACGTTGGCGTCGAAGTGAAGGTCGAAAAACTTCTCGTCGACCGTCCCAAACGGGGCCAACTTCGCGAGGCCGGCATTCGCAAAAATGATGTCGATCTGGCGAGTGTGTTTTTTTATCGTGTCGTATAGACGATCAAGGTCAGAAAGCTTGGCTACGTCGCCCTGTACCGCGGTCACGTTCTTTCCAATCTCGGCAGCTGCAGCATCCAGCGCGTCTCTACCGCGGCCAGTAATGAACACGTGATCCATCCCTTCTTGGACGAAGCGCTTCGCGGTAGCCAGGCCCATTCCCGCCGAGCCTCCGGTGACAACCGCGACCTTTCCCTCAAACTTCTTTGACATAGCCAAGTCCTTTCGTGAGCAGTCAACCTAGCGCGAACACGCATGATTATTTGCAACTGATATTCCAAGTCGATGTCATCGGACGCATTGTTCTCGGGTATGACGACCGGACTTAAAATCAAGCGAATACAGTCAAGATCGTGAGGGATGGAAGATCCAGAGACTTCCGATAACGGATTGGACACGTCGAAGTATCGCCGTGACGGCATATCGACCTTTGGGGCAGCACATAAATTGCGTATGGCATAAGTTGGTTTCATCCGGTGTTTAAGGCAGGAACTAACTTTTGTGCGGGCCCGTGCAAGCGCGCCGGGCAAGGCACCGAACGAGACTTATACCGCCAGTTCCGGTCCCTCGTTGACCTCATCAATGAGTCGGTGAAACCGCGGTCGGTATATCCCGAGCCTCTTCATCTTGGAGACTAATGTTGTGCGCTTAAGCCCCAGCCGGGCAGCCGCTCCTCGCGACCCTCCTATGATTCCTCCGGCAGCCCGTAAAGTCTGCAAAATCAGAGTTGTTTCGTGATCACGCAGCGTTCCTTGTGGGGCAATTGGGGGTGTTGTATACGTTTGTGGTGAAGGCAGAGGATTCGGAAGCAGGCCATCGTCTGATCGGATTACGGCCCGTTCAATGAGGTTTTGGAGTTCGCGTACATTGCCCGGCCAAGGATATGCAATGAATGCATCCATCGTTGTCTCCGGTATCTGTTCAATGTGCTTCCCCATTCGCCGTGCGAATACCTCGACGAAATGAAGGACCAACTGGCGTACGTCCTCTCGGCGCTCCCGCAAGGGCGGAACCACGACCGGAAAAACGTTCAGCCGATAGTAAAGATCACTGCGAAATTGATTACGCGCAACCATCTGTGCCAGATCGCGATGGGTGGCGGCAACCAGGCGCAAGTTGATGTGATGGGTGCGGCCGCTGCCCAGGCGCTCGAACTCTTGTTCCTGCAAAACGCGCAAGAGTTTCGGCTGTAGGGCCAGCGGCAAGTCCCCAATTTCGTCAAGAAAAAGAGTGCCGGTATCAGCCGTTTCGAAACGGCCAATTTTTTGTGCCACGGCCCCGGTAAAGGCACCCTTCTCGTGCCCAAACAACTCACTCTCCAAGAGATCGAAGGGGATGGCAGCGCAGTTAAGCTTCACGAAGGGGCGTCCGCAGCGGGGACTCAGATTGTGAATGGCATGGGCGATCAATTCCTTCCCCGTTCCGGTCTCTCCCAGAACCAGCACAGTGGAATCAGTGGGCGCCACACGTTGCACTTCCGCGAGAGCTGATTCAAGAGCGGGGCTGTTGCCGACAATGTGATCAAATTGTCGGTCTCTGTCGTCCCGTTCGTCAAAGCGTAGTCTCTCAAAGGCGCGCACAACTACCTCCAACCAAAAACCATGCAATCGACTTAAATCAGCTCTCAGCCTTCCAGCGCCACTCGAATAGCCTCAAGTAGAGTTTCGCCGTCAAAAGGCTTGGTGAGGAATTTCACTGCACCGGCTCGCATCGCCTGCAGTCGCATCTTCTCGTCGCCGTGCGCGGTCATGAAGACGGTCGGGATTGGGTGATGATCAGAGTTCAACTTAGCCTGCAGGTCCAATCCTGACATCCCCGGCATGCGGATATCGGCGATGAGGCAGCCAGTTTCGTGTTGCCGGCCAGAGCTCAAGAAATCCTCGGCGGAGGCAAAAGACTGCGCTGAAAAACCCGCCGATTTCAGCAAACGTTGCACGGCGACTCGGTACGAGTCGTCGTCATCGATAATGGCAACCATTTTTTTCTTCCTCTCACTAGCCATGCAGGTAGAGGATTGCTCCGCTCTCCGCAGAAAGCAATTATTGTTTGCGATAGGGACGCCTATATGTATGTATAAGGGAGTCGTAAATACTGCGGACGGGCCGGGAGACGACCTCAGCGATCTGCGCTCGTCATCGTCGAAAGCTTAAGCCTTTCTGCCATTCTTCCCAGCTCAGCGGGCGAGTTGGCTCGCATCTTGCGCATTACTTGCCCACGCTGCACGGTCACAGTGATTTCGGTGGTGCCGAGTGTCGAGGCAATCTGCTTCGTCAGCATGCCGGAAACAATAAGACGCATGACCTCGCGCTCGCGCGCTGTCAATTTCGCGTAGCGTTCTTGCAATTCCGCAAGCTCGCTCTGTTGTTGCCGCGCTTCTGCATTGCTCTTCAGCGCCTGCTGAATCGCATCGATCAGGTCCTGATCGCGGAAAGGCTTGGTCAGAAATTCCACCGCGCCAGACTTCATCGCTTTGACAGTCATGGGAATATCCCCGTGGCTGGTGATGAAAATAATGGGGATCTGAGCTCCTGTTTCGTTTAATTTGCTTTGGACCTCCAGGCCACTCATTCCGGGAAGTCGTATATCCAGTACGAGGCAGCTGGGAGCGTCTGGAAGCTTCCGCCGTAGAAAGTCCTGTGGCGTAGCAAATGACTCCGAGTGCACGCCCACTGTCTTCAACAGACGCTGCATAGCCGCACGCATGCGGTCATCATCATCGACAACGAACACAGTGGGGGTATCGGCAGAGGTCATGCAGCTGCAGCCACGGTACTGGGCAGGGTAAAGTGAAACGCAGCCCCCCGTCCGGAGTTCGGGGTCGCCCAAATGCGGCCACCATGCGACGCGATAATGGAACGGGTGATTGCCAGCCCCAGACCTGTACCTTGAGCCTTGGTGGTGAAGAATGCGTCGAAAATCTTGTCTGCATTGTCGGCGGGCAGTCCCACGCCAGTGTCGGTGACCGAGATAAGCAGTTGACCCTCCCCGGCCAACTGCGCCTTAATGCTTAGTTCACCGGTTACGTCCCGCATCGCCTCAATGCCATTGAGCATAAGATTCATCAACGCCTGCTGCAACTGCACTCGATCCGCCATCACTTTGGGCAGCTCTTCGGCCAGGTCGGTGTGAATCGTAACTGAATGGCGATTCGCTTCATTGTGCAGCACTATGACCATGTCTCTGATAATCTCGTTTACGTCAACTATGTCCAGCTGTGGAGAACCCTTCTGGTAGAGCAAGCGGACGCGGTCGATGATATCGGCCGCGCGCTTGGCATCTCTGACCATTTCCAAAGCAGCTTCTTTCGCCTCTGGGAGGTCGGGTTGATCGTGGTCAAGTATTCGGAAGCAAGCTTCCGCATTGGTTACGGCCGCCCCAATGGGCTGCTTGATTTCGTGCGCCAGCGAGGCCGTCAACTCGCCCATCGTGCTCACGCGGTTGATATGTGCGAGATCCGCCTCTAGCTGGCGCAGCCTGTCGCGCGCCTCTTCAGCACGCTTGCGCTCCGTGATATCGACCATCGTGCCGACCACTTGAACAAGCTCTCCACTGGGACTCAAAACTGGATGGCCGATGCCACGAATGTGTTTGACGGTTCCATCGGGCTCCACGATTCTGAACTCTACGTCGCAATTTACTTTATTGAGGAATGTCCTTTCATTGGCCAGCTTCAGCTTTTCGCGGTCTTCTGGATGTATTCGCTGCAGCCATTGGTCGAACGTTGGTGGGCCTTGTTGTGGATCAAAGCCGAAAAGTCGGAACATTTCGTCGGACCAGTACACGGTCTCGTGGCTTCTGCCATCAATGGCACAACTACCGGTGTGGGTAAGGCTCTGTGCTTCCATTAAATAGGCTTCACTGGACCGAAGGGATTCCTCGGCATGCTTGCGTTCCGTTACGTCCATTGCAACACCGACGAATTCCACCAATTCCCCTGACGAATCCAAGACAGGCTGACCGACGGAATGAATGTATTTAACCGCAGAGTGCGGAGGCAGAATCCGGAACTCCACGCCATAATCCGACTTTTCGGCGATTGCTCGGTCAATCGTCGCGTGCCACATGGCCCGGTCTTCGGGATGGATACGTTGCAGCCGTTGTTCCCAAGTGGGCATACCTTCTTTCGGATCGAAGCCCTGTATGCGATACCATTCCTCTGATATGTAGAGCGCGTTCCCACTAGGAATCTCGCATGCCCAACTTCCTATATGAGCGAGTTGCTGCGCCTGTGCAAGGTAGCTCTCGCTGCGGCGCAATGCCGCCTCGACGCGCTTTTGTTCGCTTAAATCAAGTGCGAAAGCAACGCCTTCGTGGCCACCTTCTTCGAACAGAGCCCCGGCGACCAGCACGGGCACGCGGCTGCCATCTCTCCGGAAGTATTCCTTTTCGAAGGGCTGCAAGCTCCCGGTCATCTTCAGCTTTGGTACCCACAGGAGTTCGTCGCGGTCAAGCCATTCCGGCGGTGTGAGGTCGGTCCATCGCAGGCGGCCCGTAGCGAGATCGTCCCGCTGGTATCCGATGATGCGCAGAAACGCATCATTCGCCTCAAGAATCCGGCCTTCGAAATCCCAGGTAAAAACTCCAACGATGTTAGCCTCGACCAACCGCCTGATCTTCGCTTCGCGATCCTGGAGCTCACGCTCAGCACGGCGGAGCTCCGCCCTCTCATTGGCTTCGCGGAGCGCCCGGCGCACCGAGGGCACCAGGCGAGACAGTCGCGTTTTCAAGACGTAATCCGTCGCGCCGATCTTGAGAGCTTCGACGGCCACCTCTTCCCCCATGGTTCCCGAAACGAAGATAAACGGCAGGTCCGGCCGTTGCCGTAGTGTGATCGTCAACGCCGACAAGCCATCAAACGAGGGCAGAGCGTAATCCGCCAGGATTAGGTCGATTCCCCCCTGTTGTAGGGCCGCGAGGAAGCTGGATTCCGTCTCCACGCGGGTCACGTCGCAGGCAAGTCCGCCCATTTCGAGCGTGTCTTGCGTTAACTCCGCGTCGGCGTGGTCATCTTCCAGATACAGGATACGTACAGGAGAATTCATCGCTCTGTTTCAGCGCTTCCTGGCACTTCCGGGCGGGGCTTCGTTGATGACTGCCCAAAAGACGCCGAGCTGTTTGATCGCGTTCACGAACTCGTGGAAATCTACCGGCTTTACCACATACGCGTTGACCCCCAGTTTGTAGCTGGCCACCATATCTTTTTCTTCGTGGGACGACGTGAGCACGACCACCGGAATCATCTTCAGTTTCTCGTCGGCTTTGATCTGCTGCAGTATTTCGAGTCCGTCGATCTTCGGCAATTTTAGATCGAGAAGGAGAACCGCGGGATTCTCGGGGGCGCGTCGCATGAACTTTCCGCGGTAGTACAGATAATCAAGCGCCTGCTCGCCGTCGGTGGCGACAACGACCTCGTTCGCAAGATTGTATTCATCCAAAGCCGTTAGCGTAAGCTCAACATCTTTGGGGTCGTCTTCGACCAGTAAGATCCGTCCAAAAAGGTCCATGTATCAGTGAGCTCCTGTTCTGGAAAGTGAGAAGTAGAAGGTAGCGCCGCCTTCCACTTTGCCTTCCGCCCATACTCGGCCGCCATGGCGTTGTACTATGCGCTGAACCGTGGCCAACCCGATACCAGTGCCTTCGAAAGCCTCTTGCGGGTGAAGCCGTTGGAAAACGCCAAACAGCTTGTTGGAATATTTCATGTCGAATCCGACGCCGTTGTCCCGAACGAACAGCACCACGTGATCGTTCTGGTGGTCAGTGCATCCGATTTCGATTTCGGCCTGGGACCGTGCACGCGTAAATTTTACAGCGTTAGAAATCAAGTTGACCATAGCCTGCCGCAGCATCGACCGATCCCCATACCATTCGGGCAGTGAATCTATCTTCCAGACGATCTTGCGCTCGTTTGCATCCTGACGGACTTCGGCTATCGCGTCTTGAACGATCTGCTTCAGGCTAACCGTGGAATAGTGTGCCTCGGCACGACTGATTCGAGAAAACGCGAGCAGGTCGTCAATCAGGGTGCCCATCCGATTTGCCGCTTCCAGGATCACAGTTAGATAGCGCCTGCTCTTCTCATTAAGAGATGCGGCCGCGCTATTGCGCAGAAGCTCCGCAAAACCAGCCATATGGCGGAGGGGCGCACGCAGGTCATGCGAGACGGAATAAGCAAACGCTTCCAGCTCCTTGTTGATGGCTTCGAGTTCCGTGGAACGCTTCGCAAGCTCCTGATTGAGGCTTTGGATTTCTAGTTCCCGGAGCTTGCGCACGGTGATGTTATTGTTCGTTTCCAGGACGGCAATAGGCTGCTCCCGCTCGTCTCTGCGCAAGGACCACCGACTCGCCACGATTACCTGGGTTCCGTCCGCTTTCGTGTGCTTGAGTTCGCCTTCCCAACGCCCGGTCCGTAGGAACTCCGCCAGGATGTCGTCGAGCGGCGACGGAAAAACGGTCTGCAGAAGTTCATGAGAGCTCTTCCCAACCGCCTGCTCTGGCGTCCACCCGTACAACTCCTCAGCCCCTCGATTCCAGTACCGAATGCTGTCACTCATATCACGGACGAAAATCGTGTCATGGGTGAGATTGAGCAGGCTGCTTCGTTCCGACACTTCGATTTCGAGCTTCTCGCGAGCTTCAAGAAGATCTGCCTCGACGCGGCGTCGAACAGAGCTAAACCAGCTGACTAGCCATGCGAATGAGGCGAAAAGAATAAAGTAAGGGATATCAGAACGTGAGATGTAAAGCGCGTGAGAAGGGTCTGCGAAGAAGTAAGCGAAGCTTATGCATGAGAGTAGAAGCGCCAGCACGGCAGCCCCAGTCCCTCCATACCAGGCGGCCACGGCGATGGCAAACAGGAAGAGCGTTATGTTGCGGAGCTGTAAGCGCTCGATGAGAAGCGCCCCGCCGAGCGCCACGGAGACGGAAAGCACTGCGAGACCGTAGCGTAGGACGGGGGACTGGGCAATCCGTAATTGGAACTTCGACCGGGCCATGGCCCCTTCACTTCGACACTTTGCGCCATTTATCGGCGCCAAGTATAACGCGTTTTGTCCCATCGCTGTTGATGGTGCCAAAAAAGGTCGAGGTGGGTTGAGATGCGCATTCCCACCGACAGCGGGGCGAACCATTCGATTGTGGAATCGCACGGCGGCCATTTGTGGGCTGCCTACAGCCCTCCGCGCGGCGCAAGATTTTGTTTGTGCACATTTCCTACCAACGGCGAGACACGCGACTCAGTTGTGTCGGGAGATCGCACTGGACCTGCTGATGGCCTTCACCCCAACAACCCGGTCGTTTGAGTCTATGAACACTGGGCGACCCACGCAGCGGGAGTAAGGTGCGCGAGCCGCTGGATGGGCAGATCGGCAAGTCCGGGGAGGACCGCAGCCAGATATTGGCACAACGAGAGCTTCAACCGCCGATAGTTTTCCACGACCGAGAAAATCGATGCGACCTTGGGTCCCGCCTGTGGACTTCCTATGTGGATCCAGTTCTTGCGACCCACAGCCACAGCACGCATCGATTTCTCCGCCAGATTATTGCTCAATTCAAGTTCAGAACATTCCAGAAAGCGCGTAAGTTTCCTTCACAGTGAGGGTGCGATCCCGATGTGGACTTTTTGCATTTTGAGCAGGCTCCGTTCTTGTACGAGCAGTCATCGCCGGCTATTGCGAAATTGCCGATGATTGTCGCGTCGCGGTGTTTGGGTACCGTTGCAGTGTTCGCTCTGCCAGATAGGTCGCCAATCTTTTCCACATCGCCCCAGGCACCTGAGCTGGTTTGAATGCAGTTCAATGGCTCCGCCGCATTCGGGACAGATGCAATTCACAATGGCAGATCTCACATGCGCGTTTGATTCAATTGAGCTATCCATAATGCAACTCCTTATGAAGATAAAAGATCCGCCTTCCAAGAGGTCAGTCAGTGCACAACATCTACGCCGTGCTCGATCTCTGCGGATTACTGTTGGCGACTGTGCCTGGATCGCTTCACGCTTTCGCGGGTGCTCTTCTCAATCACTTCCTTGAGCCTCACACGAGCTCTTGCGAGCCGTGCCTTTACTGTTCCGTCTGGCACTCGCAGGAGATGTGCAGTTTCGCGAATGCTGAAGCCCTCGACGGCGCGCAGTTGAAAGGTTCTGCGCAAAGTGGGCGAGAGCCGGGAGGTTGCATCAACGAGTGTTTCCGCAATTTCTCGCTTGCGACACACCTCTTCGGGATCGGGTCGAGTGTCTGACACCATGTCCGCTACGGGAACATCCTGCTCGCCATCCGTTTCGTCCAAAGCGATTTGCACCGGCGACAAACGCCGACGTAACTTCATGCGTGCGGAATTAATGACGATCGTCGTCAGCCACGTGGACATCTTCGCTCGCCCTTTGAACTGGTCTACATGTGTCAAGGCTGACAACAAAGCATCCTGAACTGCATCCTCCGCGTCAGCTGCGTTCCTCAGATGACCCAGCGCGATTCGACGAAAGCGAAGCGAGTGGCTAGTGATAACGTCTGTTAGCTCCTGCATTCTTCTCTGATAACACTCGACTGGAACTGCTTCTGGATTGATTTCTATCGCCGTGCTCGCCATAGATGGAACCTCCTGGTCACCTGTCGAATGCATGCCGGGTTCCATTAACGCTCAGCAAGTGTCCTTTTGTTTTCGTCGCTTAACATTCGCGAGCGCCGTCATGCACTTTCATGCGTCATCGACTTTCAAAGACCTGCAGGTTCTAAGCCACGATGACGCGATTTCGTTTCTTCAACGTACCCCGGTGACTTGCCTGCGTTGCTATCGCGACACGCGACTTCGGGACGACACGTAGCGGCGAAACTCAGTCAATAACCGATCAGACCTGCGGTGACGCCGGGTAGAAACGTCTGTTCTCGAAATGGCAAAGGACATGCAATAAAGTGGAATTGAGGCTAAGAGAACAGCAGGTGAGAACCGAAATGAAGAGGTTTGAACCGCTCAGCGTTCCAGCGCTTGGGTTGGCAGAAGCAAACGTCTGATTGCAGTCGGGAGTGCAGGCAGGCCTTTGGTTGTCTTTTGTTCAGTTGTACGCTCCCCGCAATCAATGCCGGGAGCGTAGCCCCTTAAGCATCGTGTCGTTTTGGAGTGCTGCCGTAATCGTCCTTCTCCGATGCACCACAGTTGGGACAATCTGGAAATCGCAGCGCCCTCGCCTCCGCTTCGGTACGCCTGCAGTTTGTGATTCAGTGCGTCACATAGTTAATTCCGAACGCTCATTGAACTCATCCATGGCTCGTTGCCGCCGCGGTTGGTAAATCCCGAGCTTCTTCATCTTGGAGACTAAGGTTGTACGTTTAAGTCCCAGGCGCGCCGCTGCACCAAGCGGTCCTCCAATCACCCAACCTGTGGCCTCGAGCGCCTGCAAAATCAAGGCTCGTTGCGAATCCATGAATGTGCCGTTTGAAAGAGTCGTGGCGTCCGCATCCTCCTTTTTTGATCTAGGCAGCGGGTTCGGAAGCACTCCGTTATCCGAGCGAATAACAGCCCGCTCAATGAGGTTTTGCAATTCTCGAACATTCCCTGGCCAGGAGTACGCTATCAGGGCATTCATCGTTGCCTGAGGTATCTGGTCAATGTGCTTGCCCATGCGCTGGGCAAATACCTCGACAAAATGCGAGACCAAAGGTTGTATGTCCTCTCGGCGTTCTCGCACGGGTGGAACCAGGACAGGGAAAACATTCAGCCGATAATAAAGATCACTGCGGAACTCATTCCGACTGACCATCTCTGTGAGATCACGATGCGTGGCTGCAATCAGGCGGACGTCGATCTGATGGGTCCGGCTGCTTCCAAGCCGCTCGAACTCCTTTTCTTGCAGAACCCGGAGCAGCTTTGGCTGTAACGCCAGAGGAATATCTCCGATTTCATCAAGAAACAGTGTTCCCGTATCCGCCATTTCGAAGCGGCCAATTTTTTGCGTGACGGCCCCCGTGAAGGCACCCTTCTCATGGCCAAATAACTCACTCTCCAAGAGATCGAAGGGGATAGCAGCGCAGTTAACCTTGACGAAGGGGCGTCCGCATCGCGGGCTCAGATTGTGAGTGGCATGGGCGATCAATTCCTTCCCCGTTCCGGTTTCTCCCAGAACCAGCACAGTGGAATCGGTCGGTGCTACACGTTTCACCTCCGCCAGCACCGACTTCAGAGCAGGGCTGTGGCCGATGATCTGTTCAAACTCGCACTCAAGGCGATTCTGTTCATTTTGAGGAACTCTGTTGTATTCCATAACTCACCCCACATTCCATAACTCATCTCACCGGGATCTCCTGTAAACCAGGAATTAAAGCGAAATCACGTGATGTGTACATCTGTGGACTCCTTGGTTACTTAGTAATCGCAGTGCCGTCGTCCTGCCGCAAGGCTGCACGAATGATCTGGAGCAGGAGTTCGTCACTGAACGGTTTACCTAAGAATGCGACGGCACCAGCTTGCAATGCTTGCTGACGCAATTCTTTGTTGTCGTGAGCAGTGATGAAAATGATAGGAATCTTGTAGCCAGCGGCGGCAAGATGGCTTTGCAGTTGTAGCCCATTCATGCCTGGCATCTGAATGTCAATGATGAGACAGGATGTCTCGTGCAGCCGGCCAGCCTTCAGGAAACTTTCGGCAGATTCGAACGCCGCTGCGTGAAAACCAAAAGACTCGATAAGCAGGGTTGTGGTCCTGCGGATGGACTCGTCGTCGTCAACTAGCGATATGAGATTCTTTCTTCCTCCCAATTGTCCCCCTAAAGCTGAACAAATGGTTTGAAGTAAAATCTCGTCAGTAAACGGCTTGCCGAGGAATGCGACAGCACCAGCTTGCAATGCCTGCAGACGGGATGCATTATCGTCGTAAGCGGTGATAAAAATGATTGGGATCTTGTAGCCCAGGGCAGCGAGATGGCTTTGAAGT
>Ga0207130_1203_pt1 | contig 16912 bp, 14 predicted proteins | sample Alteio_BWMinHeat_16_FD_153545 | JGI IMG/M metagenome (GOLD analysis project Ga0207130, IMG submission 153545) | Enriched cells from forest soil in Barre Woods Harvard Forest LTER site, Petersham, Massachusetts, United States -... | ecosystem: Environmental > Terrestrial > Soil > Temperate forest >... | reverse complement strand
GGTGCCGAGGCGCTGGCTGAGTTCCTGCTGAATCGCTGCTTGTGTCCCTTGCGATTGCACATACAGGTTCACGCCGATTAAGGCGATGGCTGCGAGTCCAACCGCCACCAGGCAGAGAAACAAAGCGATCCGCACCAACCTTTTCACGCCGAGACGTTACGCAGGCCCAGTTTGAAGAAAAGATCAAAGCCCCATCTCACTTTTTCGAAGTGTGAATAATACCGTCGTCATTCTCAATCCCGCCGCTCATAGCGATCGAGCCAACCGCTGGCGTTCCCGCGTGGAATCGCTGGCGCGTGGTTGTACGGTCTACGCAACTACCCGACGCGGCCAGGCGGAAATGATGGCGCGTCTCGCGGTCGGCGAAGGATTCAAGAAAATCGTAGCGGCCGGGGGCGATGGCACTATCAACGAAGTTGTGAACGGCCTGGCTGGAAGCGCGGCCACTCTCGGCCTGCTGCCAATCGGCACGGTCAACGTCTTTGCCATGGAACTCGGTCTCCCTTCGCATAATCTTGAGATGTGTTGGAACATCATTCAAAGTGAGAACACACGCCTGATTGATCTCCCGAGCGCGAGCGGGAAATACTTCGTTCAGCTCGCGGGTGTGGGGCTCGATGCGCAGGTCGTCAAAGAGACAAGTGCTTTTTTAAAACGTAATTTCGGCCCGTTCAGTTACCTTATTTCTGCCGCCCAAATCGCGGCACGTCGGCCACCACGGCTGTTCATCGAATCAGAAAACAGTGCGACTAAGGAAGGGTCCCTTGTCCTGGTTGGGAACGGTCGTCGCTATGGCGGGCCATTTCCATTCTTCAAACATGCGGTCATCGATGATGGCTTGCTCGACGTCGTGGCCTTTAAGCAACTCGGCTATTTAGAGATCATAAAATATTTGCAGGAGGTATTTTTCAGTTCAGACATTCGCCTGCCTGAGGTTGAGTATTTTCAAACTCGTCGATTGCGCGTGACGAGTGACCAGGATGTGCCCGTAGAATTGGATGGTGAACTTGTGGGGAATTGCCCGGTTGAGTTCCAAATGCACGAGCGCACCCTGCGCGTTCTGGCACCGCCGCCGGCACAGGTCTAGTGGCGCAAGGTGGGAAATTGCGCCACATCCTTGATTTCAGAATGACAATCTGAGCCCGTTGCGATACCCTCGGGAGATGCGTCTATCTGGTCGAAAATATTCGCCTAAGACGCAGCATTGGACGCAACGTCAGCGCATCGTTTTGTTGGTGTTGATTGGCGCCAACGTCGCTTTTTTTGTCACGCAATTCTTTCTTGATGCCTTTCAGCCCGGTTTCGTTCGCGATTACCTCGCCTTTAGTAATCGTGGAATTCACGATGCCTACTCCTGGCAATTTGTCACCGCAATTTTCTTGCACAATGGACCGTGGCATCTAGTCGGAAACATGCTCGTCTTGTATCTGCTAGGACGTGACCTCGAATGCATTCTTGGCCCGAGACATTTTCTTTACCTTTATTTCGCGGGAGCGATCGGGGGAGAACTTGGGCATCTTTTTCTCATGCCAGCGAACTCCGTCCTCCTAGCGGCGTCTGGCGGTGTTGCGGCAGTCCTTGTCGCATATGCCACGATTCTACCAGAGCTCGAATTGACGGCGATGACGTGGCTTAGTCTGCCCATACGTCTAAAAGCCAAACATCTCGCTTACGGAGCATTCGCGCTGGCCGTTGTCTTGGTTTGTATCGACCGTGCGGGTACGGTTGTTCACAGTGCCTATTTGGGGGGTTGTGCGGCGGGATGGTTCTACGCTCATTTGCTCGGGTTCGGGCGCCCCTCATTCTTGCAACGTTTTTTGCGGCAACATCGGGCGGAGGCGAAACGATATGAGCAGTTGAGCGTCGAACAGCTGATGACGGAGGAAATCGACCCCTTATTGGAAAAGATCTCGCGCAATGGGCTCGTAAGTTTGACCAGAAACGAGCGGCGAAGCTTGTTCAGGGCGCGCGAGAAGATTTTGCGGAAAAAGCTCTCGGATTAGCAGCGACGGTCTGGCCTTAGCCAGATCAACGACTGGTCTTTAAGCTGGATCAACGGCATGTTCCGCGATGGCTGAGGCTGAACGTTGGATTCACCAAAAGGCGAACGCTGCGCTGCACCGATCTCAAGTAGAGACCACATTCCTTCGCCTGAACGAAATCTGGCCCCCGTCCGCGCCACCGCTGATCGAGGTAATTGAAGAGTTTCCTCTGGGCGAAGCTGCCCTGCTTCATCTCCTGTCGATCTCGAGCATCTGCGCAGCGAGACTGACGCAAGATCCCCCTCTCCTGCTGTGGCTCCGTCAGCCAGAGGTATCTCTGGCGCATCGCGACCGCGCGCAAATGTCCCACGATCTGCGCACTCTGGCTGGAGAATCGATTCCTGCCGCAAACTTTCGCGCCTTGCGTGTTTGGAAAGGCCGCGAAATGGTCCGCATCGCCTTGCGCGAAGTCGCAGATGTCGCTCCGCTCGAAGAAACAACCGGCGAGCTTTCGCAAATTGCCGAGATTTGTATCCGCCGGGTCTTCGAACATTGGAACAAGGAATTTCGACAAAGACATGGTTCGCCTAAGGCTGAATTTGCCATTCTCGGACTGGGGAAGCTTGGTGGGAGCGAGCTAAATCACAGTTCGGATGTCGATCTCATTTTTCTTTACGGCGAGGAGGGCCAACTCTCGAGCCGCTTCTCCTATCACGAGTTTTTCAATCGCCTCGGAAAAAAGATTCTCGAGACGTTTTCAACGCCCGATTCCGCAGGCTCCCTTTTCCGTATCGACCTTCGGCTTCGGCCCGAAGGCTCCGCCGGCCCACTCGCTCGGTCGCTCGAGAGCATGGAGCACTATTACGGTGGATTTGGGGAAACCTGGGAGCGCCTGGCGTTAATCAAGGCTCGCGGAATCGCCGGCAGCCAGGAACTCGCCTACGAATTCTTGCGCCAACTTCAGCCATTCATCTATCCAAAGAGCCCAACCCCGGATCTTCTCGAAGAGATCGCCAACATCAAAAGACGGATCGAACGCGATGTTGTCGGCAAGGATAAGCTGGAGCGCAACGTCAAACTCGGTCGCGGCGGTATTCGCGAGATCGAATTTGTTGTGCAGACACTGCAGTTTATTCACGGGGCTCGGCAGACGTTTTTACAAGAGCCAAGTACTTTAAAAGCGCTGCGAGCGCTCGCGGAATTAGAGTTGATTCCGCGAAGCGAAACTCTTGAGCTTGACCGCGCCTACCGATTTCTTCGCAGCACGGAGCACCGGTTGCAAATTGAGGCCGAGCAACAAACGCATACTGTCCCAGAAATACCGGAACAGCTACACCGACTCGCCCTCAGTCTCGGTTTTTCCTCGAGCGAGACATTTTCCGCCGCGCTCGAGCTACACATGGTCGCGGTGCGATCTGTCTTCCGCCGAATTATCGCCGAAGCGCCGCCCGGTAAAGGTACTGAGACAATCAATCTGGGGATTTTTGCAAACCAATCTCACGCTGAGCGCGCCATGGCCGACCTCGCGCAAGGCGCTGGGGGAGGGCACGTTTCACCTCGAACGAGGCAAGTCTTTCGCAAGCTGCGGCCACTCCTGCTCGATCAACTTTCAAAAACAGCCGAACCGGACGCCGCACTAAATCAATTTGTCCGGTTTGTCCAGACGTATGGCTTGCGCAGCATGCTTTTTGAGTTGCTCGTGACAAATCCAAAGCTTTTGGAGTTGCTCATTAAAACTTTCGATGCCAGCCGATTCGCGGGTGATCTTCTCGTGCGCCACCCCCAACTTTTGGAAGATATTACACGCGTTGGAAATCTAGACCTTGCTCGAGACATATCTGATCATCTTCAACGGCTCGGATCCCTTCCGAAAAAGAAGAACACTCTGGACGGCGTGCGCGCTTACCGCCAGGCACAATTGCTCAGAATAATTTTGCGCGACGTTCTCGGTTTGGTTAATGCGACCACTCTTTACCAGGAGCAATCGGCTCTCGCGGAAGCGTGCTTGGTTTTTGTGAACGAACTCCTCGGCGGCGCCGAATTGACCATTGTTGCTATGGGAAAATTCGGTGGACGCGAAATCACTTATGGTGCTGATCTCGACGTTCTTTTTGTGGGAGATGAAAGCGGGCCTGCGCAAAAACTCTTATCTGCTTTGGCGCAGCCGAGCGCGGAGGGACAGCTCTCACGTATTGACGCGCGACTTCGTCCGGAGGGAGAAAAGGGGCCTCTGGTGTGCTCGCTCAAAACTTATGAAAGTTATTACAACAACCGGGCGCAACCATGGGAATTGCAGGCCCTAACCCGGGCACGTCCGATTTTGGGACCGCGACAAAACGACTTTATCGAGATTGCCAAAAATGCCTGGTCGAAGTGCGGCCAGAAACCCGATCTCTATGTAAGCGTTGATAATATGCTCGAGCGTATTCGATGCGAGCGTGGCAGCGGCTCTGATTTTTTCGATCTAAAAACAGGCATTGGTGGGATTATTGAAGCGGAATTTCTCGTTCAAGCGATGCAGATGCGCGCGAATATTTGGGAGCCAAATTGGACAAGCGCGGTCGATTGTTTACGCCAGCCGGGGGGGCTAAGTGACTCAGAAGCTGCTCGACTCAAGCACGCTTATCAATTTCTACGGCGTTGCGAATCGCTATTACGACGTTACGAAAACACGAGTGTTTCCGCTTTGCCGGGCGATGTAAGCGAGCAATTCAGATTCTGCCGACGTCTCGGTTTTGAAAGCGCCGAGGCATTTCCGCGAGAATATGAAGCGGCGCGATGCTCAATCCATGAAATCTATAGTCACCGGATCAAGACACTCGCCGCTACGGATGGTTAAGGAGCCGGAAGATTTCTTGCAGGACAAATAAGCTTACCAAAAGTCCTGCACAAACGATCACAAACAAGAGGCCCAAAACAGCGGCGACAAAAATCCAGTCGCTCCTCCGGGAGCGAGTCGGCCTGGCGATGTGCTGCTGCAGCAGCTCGTAATTGCGCAAATTTGATTTGAACCAGAATGAGAATGCGTCACCTATTCCGGGAATGATCCCGATGATTTCATTCAGGAGGATATTTAGTGACATGCGGGCCAGAAGCACTTTAGGCAGGCCGCAGCGCGCGGCATAAACGAGCGACAAAGCGGAAATGATCGCAGATGCGGCATCCCCGATTCCGGGAATAAGCCCAATGATCGGATCAAGACCGAAACGGAACTTCGTCCCCGGCAAACGCAGGAACTGATCCATAATGAGAGCGAGCCATTTAAACAGGGGCTCAAGCTGTGCCTGTTTCTGTTCTTCTTCGGGTGGAAGAACCTCCCATTCCCAAATGTTCGATTTACGATCCATTCGACTCCGCTTTGCTTCGCTCAGGACAAGTTCTTCGATTTTCGACTTCATCGCGGCCTTACGAGTCGTAATGGAGGGGGCGAGCGTTTGGTTTCGATTCCCTCAGATCAAAAAGAACTTAGCCGCAGATTAACACAGATTGGACACAGATTTCAGAAAACTAACCGTCTAAATTCCACTTTGGACCGTCCGAAGTTGATGAGCACGCCCACTTTCAGACCCGTGGCCTTAAGCGCATTTAATAGCTGTGCTTCATCGCGCTTGTCGTATTGCGGTGCGATTTTCAATTCTACGAGAACGACATCGGCAACAATCAGGTCCGCGTCGTAATCACCGACAACTGCGTCTTTGTATCGAACAGTCAGTCGGCGCTCCAGTTCCGCCGGAATGCGCTCTCGCAGCAGCTCAACCTGCATGGAACGTTGCTAAACCTTCTCAAGGTAGCCGTATCCAAGATGTCTGTAGACCTCAAACGCGGCACCAATAATTTCCTCCGTAATTTCTTTATGTGGAAACGATTGGTCCTCGTCAGGCGCTTCAAGCATTTGTTCTGTGCAAATCTGTGTCTATCTGTGGCCGAATTAGCCCCCTCTCCACCGGCAAGTCCTGCCTGCGAACTCGATCGCTTATGTGGAGTCGCGGGAGCTCCGCCTCCATAGCTTCCAGCGTGAATGAGACGCCAGTTTAACCGGGGATTTCCTTAAGCATCTGCGTGTTTGTCGGGAATTTTTTGACGAACATGAGCAAACGCTGGATTGCTTCTTCCGGTTTATGACCAGCCAGGCCACGGCGAATCAAATTGATTTTTTCCAATTCCCAGGCCTGAAGAAGTAATTCCTCCCGCCGTGTCCCCGAGAGGAAAATATCGATCGCAGGATAAATTCGTTGATCGCTAATCTTTCGGTCGAGCACCATTTCCATGTTTCCGGTGCCTTTGAACTCCTGAAAGATCAATTCGTCCATGCGGCTGCCTGTCTCGATCAGCGCTGTGGCGACGATCGTAAGTGAGCCGGCTTCCTCGGTGTTGCGGGCTGCGGCGAAAATTTTTCTGGGAATTTCCATGGCGCGCGCGTCAATGCCACCGCTCATGGTCCGGCCGCCGCCCGACATGGCATTGTTAAAAGCGCGAGCGGTGCGGGTGATCGAATCGAGTAGAATGAAGACGTGTTTTCCTGCTTCGACCAAACGCTTGGCTCGTTCGATCGCGAGTTGCGCAATACGGGTGTGGCTCTTGATGTCACTGTCATTCGAACTCGCAATAATCTCCGCGTGAGGATGCGAGCGCTTAAAATCGGTCACTTCTTCCGGGCGTTCATCAACCAAAAGAATGATCAACTTCACCTCGGGATGGTTTTTCATCACGGCCTCGGCGATATGATGCAACAACGTTGTTTTGCCCGTGCGCGGAGGCGCCACGATCAAGCCCCGCTGGCCCATGCCCAGCGGCGTCATCAAATCCATGATGCGGGTGGTGTATCGATCGGGAACGGTCTCGAGCTTGATCCGCTTATTTGGATTGATGGTGGTGAGTTCTTCGAAAGGCCGGAGGCCCTGATATTTAGGGGGTTCCTCGGCGTTAATCGTCAGCAGCTTGATCAACTGCGGACCACGGTTACCACGACGCGTCTCCCCGTGGATCCACATGCCGTCGCGCAAGCCGAAGCGCCGAACGATTTCCGGAGTAACAAATATGTCCTGCGGTGTCTGAACAAAATTGCGTTTCGGATCGCGCAAGAATCCAAAGCCTTTACCAGAAATTTCAATAATCCCTTCTCCGAATTCGGGCTCAGCTTGGGTTTGCTCGCCGTTTTCGGCTTCAGTCAAGGGTTGCTGGGTCTCGGTTTCGGCAGGGTCGCCGCCATCTGTGGCCGACGGGACGTAATCACGCGAGTTATCCTGGGGTGAAGAACCAAAATTGTCGTTTCGATTGCCGCGATCGTAAAATCGCCTGCGCGGATAACGCCGGCGCGGGCGGCGGCGGCGTTGGTCCGGCGAAGCGGAATCTGTTTCTTGTGGTCGAGATTGGTTCTCGGTTTCCAACGGTGCAGGTCGGTTCTCGTTTTCTTGCTCCATAACTAAAAAAGGCGCGGTCGCTGCCGAAGCAGCGCGCCGCAAAGTATCCAGCGGCAGTAAATTTTTTACGCCGGCATCCTGGCCAGCAATTCGTCGGGTATATCTAGGTTTGAGTAGACGTTTTGCACGTCATCGTCGTCTTCGAGAGCGTCGCAGAGGCGCAATACCTGCCGCGCCACGGTCTCGTCGGCGACCGGAACAGTCGTATCGGGAATAAACGTAAACTTTTGCCCATCGGTGGTTACGCCCGCTTGTTTGAGCGTTTCAGCTACGGCGTATAGCTGATCGTGGGAAGTGGTAATAACATACTCATCCTCCTCGGTTGTCAACTCTTCTGCGCCGGCGTCCAGGGCCAGCTCGAAAATGCGGTCTTCATTAATGGAATCGCGCAGGACCGTGATCTGGCCCTTTTTGTGAAACATGTGTGAAACACTACCGGAAGAACCGAGGTTCCCGCTGTTTTTCGTGAAGATGCTGCGAATCTCGGCGGCGGTGCGGTTCTTGTTGTCAGTGGTTGCTTCCACAATCACACCCACACCGCCCGGCCCATAGCCTTCGTAAACAATCTCATCAAAGTGAGTCGCTTCGTTGCCTTCGCCGGTCCCCCGCTTGATGGCGCGCTCGACATTATCGTTGGGCATGCTCTGTCCGCGCGCCGCTTGTATGGCGCTGCGCAATCGAGGATTGGCGTTCGGGTCGCCCCCGCCCGTCTTCGCGGCAATACTGATCTCTTTAGACAACTTGCTAAAGATCTGACCGCGTTTTGCGTCGATCGCGCCCTTGAAACGCTTGACCTTCGACCATTTGCTATGTCCCGCCATAAAGATGCGGATTGGTTTTAAACTGCAAAACTTGCCTAACAAATAATTCGAAACTTGGAACGAAACGCCTCGCGAGAGAATGGCTGGCGAGGAGAAAATCTTACCGGACAATATTAACCGCAACGAGAGCGATTTGTCAATACAGCGGAGGGAAAAACAAGGAGCGGCGCTCTCCAGAGCGCCGTTGGTTTAGGTCGGCGGTTGAAAACCGCCGCTCCTTGAGAATCGTCTTGGATCCGCCGCCCAGCCCATACCGCTCCCGTTTGTTCTGCGAAGTCTCCAGGACGGCGTTAGCGAAAGCCAAGGACGATGCTCATATCGACGCGGACAGTCTGATTCGGAACCACGGTGAACGGTTGCGGCTTCGCCCGCAGACGCTTGCGTGCGCGGTCTTGTACATCCAGAACATACGCGCCCGGGGGCAGCGCCACGCGATAGTTTCCACTCTCGTCTGGAGTCACGCGTGCGATTTCTTTTTTCGTGTCCTTGCTCAAGATAACCAGCGGATATTCAGAATAGCTTTCGGGCACAACTTCGGGGCGCGGCATTTCATCGGAAGGTTCAACCGCCATTTGTGAAACAATCTTCAAATGTCCCTCCATGACACCTTGCGGCGCTGCTGTAATCGATCCCGTGCCGGCTAGAGCCGAAAAGATGCAGGCGGCGACCAGAGACTTTTGGATCGATGACATTGGCGCAAAAAACTAGGCGGGATAGTTTTCACTATCCCGCCCAAGTTTCAAACCAACCTTTACGGCTATTGCCGCTCCTGAACCCTACTTGCTCAGGTCGAGTCTCCAAGCACCGCGGCCGTGGGTTGCCGCATACAGCACCCTACCGTTGAGGTCGAGGGTCAAGCCATAGACCGCGACCGGCGGAAGGCTACCAGCCGCTGGCTGCCACGTCGTGTTCCCGTTTAGCCGGACAGAGACACCGAAGTCGGTTGATACATACGCGTCTCCTGTATTCCAGTCGACGGCGATGTTGGTGATCGGTTGGTCACCGAGGTTGTTAGCGAGGTCCCCGGACCAAGTCGCGATGTGAGTGGTTGGATTGTAGGTCACCTCGAAGATATGCCCGGTGGCCGTTCCAGTCGCCGTTGCGTAGGCATTGTATCCGGAATAGGAAATGAACGCGTGGTTCGGGTTCGACGCATCGACCGAGATGCCGCTTACGAAACGCTCCGGCTGTGATGACGTGTCGATTCGGTAGAACGTGACCGCGGCAGCAGAGGCATTATCCGCATTGGAGGCAACGAACACACGCCCGCGACGTGTTCCGGCCCAGAGTGTGCCGGTGTCGCTAGCGGCGCGATTGATGGCAACGACGTAGCCGTTGGGACCAGGAGTCTTATCGGTTCCAAACGAAGTGCTGCTCAAGTCCTGCCCGATGGGCACCCAATCACCACAGTTGCCGGTGAAAACCTGATCGCCGAAGAACAAATTGCAGTGCTGGTCGAGAAACGTCTGATTGCCTCCATTGTCCTGCGTCCGCCAGACGTGCTGCGCGCCGAAGAACCACGTGCCGCTCACCTTCGGGTCCGTCCTCACTGGGATGTAGAAGGACATGTTCTCGCCGCTAAAACTGCCTGGGTCACCAACCCAGTCCCACGTCAACGAGTTGGTTCCGTTGAAGTTCACGTCGATCTGAGACAGCCCGATCTGGCTGAAGAACGTGTGCATCCGGACATTAGGATTGCCGACGTCGATACCCGAGTTTCCGCCGTCACCAAAGATCGTGACAAACCACTTGCTGTTCCCTTTTCCGTTTCCCTGACCTTTCGAGGTGAACGCCTGCGTGCCGTTGTCTTGCGTTCCGCCCATGATATCAGTGCGCGGGGCCTGCGTGTTAACAGAGAGACTTTCGAACTGAAGCGTTCCAAGGCCGTCGTTGAGCGACGTGATGGTCGTCGGTACTTTCGAGAGCCAGCTGTTGCAGTCGACCAGGTTGTTCGGCGAAAGGCCACGACTTGCGCATTGACTGTGCACGTCGCTGAACGAACCATCCAGTCTCCACAGACCACCATCGTTCGCAATGAACACGATATTCGGATTGTTCGGCGTGGCAGCGATGGCATGTTGGTCCGGATGCAAGCTGACCCCGTTCGTGTCGATCGTCATGTCCGTGAAATTGACACCCGCATCCTCAGACCGCTGGATAGCGCGCCCGTTCGACCGGCCGCCGATCTCAGAGTACTGCATCGAGCTTCCGATGTAGACGATGCCCGGAGCGCCCGGTGGTGAGTAGACCGGCATGTCGTAGGTGCACTGGGTCGAGCAGTAGTTATACGACGCGAACCCAGGCGTGCCGTTCGCCGGGTTGGACAGCTTCGTCCACCCGCCGTTTGTGCCGCCGGTAACCAACGTCGCAGCAGCGACGTTCGCGTTGTCAACCCGGTAGAAGTTGGCGGGTACGTTGCTCGAGTCGCCGACGTAAATGCGCAGGTTCGTTCCGTTCGGTGCGAGCGAGAACTCAGTTCGCGCGAAGGACGACTGCGGAACCGTGCCGCCACCGGCTGCGTTGAAGATCTGATGGAAAGCGGTGTCGCCGTCCTGGGTCACCGAGCGGCGGAAGACGCCGTAGTCGAAAAGAGAAGCATACACCTGGGTCTCTGCCCCGGGTCTGTAGAGCTCAATGTGCGAGACACCGCCGCGGAAGAAATCACCGCCAGTCGGGCTTCCGCCGTTTGGCGTATCTGACGGCTGGCTGAAAGCCAAAGTGAATGTTGCGCCGCCATCCGTGGATTCGTAGAGACCGACCGCTGGCGCGACGGGCGGCGTAAAGCGCCCGCCGTTTACCGATGATACGCCGTGCCGCGCTACGTCCGTGCCGATAAAAATGTGATTCGCATTCGCCGGGTCGACCGCAATCGCGCCGATCGAGCGGTTTGTCGCGACGGCCGTGCTGCCGGAAACGAGCGTCCAGCTTTTGCCGAAGTCAGTTGATTTATAAAGTCCGACTCCTGCTTCGGAATCGCTCGAGCCATTCGGCTCGCCGGTTCCCACGTAAAGAGTCCTGCCTTGTGGGTCGGTCGGGTCGAAAATAAGTGAGCCGATCGCGTTCGACGGAATGCCGTTACTCGACGGATGCCAATTCAAATTCGAGGCAAGCGCATTATCGGCCTCCCACACGCCACCACCCGCGGCGCCGATGAAGATCTTGCAATCGCCCGCGTGGCAGCTCGGCGAAACCGCAATTGCGGTCGCGCGTCCCGAAAAAATCGTGCCAGTCGTAGCGCCGGTTGATTCCGATGCGACAAACGCGTCTGCAGGAACGCCGCTGGGGCCAACCTCCTGCCAGTTGGTTTTCTTTCCGCCCGGCAACTTACCAACTGCTTTAGCGGCGTTAGCAGCTGCCTGCTGTTGTGCTGCCGCGATCGACGTAGCTGGATAGGCCCGATTGTCGTAATCTTCTTGTGCTTTTCCATTGGCTGGCCCCTCGCCACCGTCCCCCCCCAGGAGGGTTTCGAAGCGACTGGCGAGAATTGGGGAGCGAAGAGGGTTCGAGGCGAGCTTCGGTTTTGTCTTACCATCCGATTTCCCGAATAGGGAGGCAGTTGGATCCGTTGCGACAAAAGCCATGGCAACGGCAGCGGATGTAAAAGTTACTGCAGTTACGGTACGTAGATAACTAAACCAGCGAGGAGTTTTCATAGATAGTGTATTTGAAGAGTAGAATTGAGATGAGCGGCAAGATTGCTCAGTTATCGGTAATCAGGTCGAGATTTTTAGCATTACATTTTTGTAATGTTAATAACTAAGTTCCGTTGGTGGAGCTAATTCCTAACGAGCATCACGTATATTGTTCGACTTTTAATGAAAAAGTCGCCAGACGAATGATCTGGAGCCGTTGCGGCCGCAAAAAAGACTTTATTGAATTCGCCGCAGAGCGATTTGTTAGGCGCAGTTGAGTCCTACTTTGGGTCGCCCGTAAACCCGATTCCTCCCATTCGGCCTTACTCAGGCCAGGCTACAGCTGAGAATGACTTTTTTCCCAATCCACTTTAGCGAATGCCGGTGTCCACATCCATATTGACGCGGACCGTTTGATTCGAAACAACCGTAAACGGTTGGGGTTTTGCGCGAACATGGCCATGTTCACGCTCGCGTCCTTGCACATCCAGGATATAATCGCCAGGCGGTAGCGCGACGCGATAATTTCCGTCCCGGTCGGCGTTAACCCGCGCGACTTCCTTTTGTTTGTCCCGACTTAAAATAATCAGTGGATACTCCTTGTACGTTTCAGCCGTCAGCGCGGGCTTCTCCCGCTCGGCAAGTTCCACTTCGCTAAGAGGAAAAATCTTTAGATGTCCCTCCAAATAACCTGGCGGCAGAGGATCGCTCGATGCCGTGGAGCCGATCAGCATCAGAGAGATGCAGCCGGCAATCACCTTCGTGATCAACAAAGATTCCCTCATTCCCTCACGGACAATCCAGGCGGGGCAGATGTTCACTGCCCCGCCCAGCTTGCAAACTAAACTTAAGGAAGCTTCAGCGACCAACCGCTGCGACCGTGCGTCGCCGCGTAGAGCACGCGGGCATTCGGCACGATCGTCAGGGCAGAGACCTCGACCATCGGGAGGCCGGTGCCGGCCTCCGTCCAGCTACTTGCACCGTTGGCGAGTATCATGACGCCGAAGTCGGAGGCCGCGTAGAGATCTCCGGTCACGTCGTCGCGCACTAGATCGGTGATGGGAAGATCCTGCAGGTCATAGCTCCGGTCGGTCCACGTCGCCGTGCCTGCACCCGGGTTGTAGGTCACCTCGAACACGTGGCCCGGAGTCGAGGGCGTGTGGGCGTTGTAGCCCGAATAAGAAACCCAAACGTGATTCTTGTTCGCAGGATCGATGTAGACCGAACTAATGAAGCGTTCCGGGTCATTCGACGCGAGCGAGTCGACCCGCGTGTAGGTCACATCATCCTGATTCGCGGCGTTGGCGTTGTTCGTGATGAAGAGCCGACCCGAATCGGTCGCGACCCACATTGTGGCGGTGTCGCCTGCAAACCGTTCGACCTGCGAAATGATCGGCGTAAAGCCAAGCGTAGAATCCCGATCACCCCAGAACGAACTTGTCAGGTTGCCATTCGAGCCGCCGAGCGGGACCCAGTCGCCGCAGGCGGGGTCTGCACCCGACGTCGTGAACTCGGGGCAGTTCGCCTCCAGATCTGCCTGATTGCCGCCATTGTCGAATGTTCGCCAGACGTGTTCCAGACCTGTATACATCGTGCCAGACACCTTTGGATCCATGAGTTCGGGCCAGTAGAACTCGACACCCTCACCGCTTTGGAAAAGCGGGCCAGAGATTATGACCCACTTGGTCGGATCACCGTTCTGGAAGTTCACGTCTGTGAACGGCGAGAAGAACTGGTTAAAGCGGATCGCGGAATTGCCAATATCGAAGCCGGACTCGCCACCGTCACCGTAGATGATCTGCGGCCAGGTGACAGTAGAGCCGTTGGTTTCGAACGTCCCGTTGTCCTGGGTCCCGCCCATCAAATGCCTTACGTTTTTCGGATCGACGGATAGTGTCGAGAACTGGAGGGTGGAAAGCCCCTTGTTCAAGCTATACAGTTGTGTCGGAACACTCGAGAGCAGATTATGGCAGGCCGTCCTGCTCAAGGGGCTGATAAGCCCCGCGTTAAACCTGTCGTCACATTGACTCGTAATGTCGGCATAAGACCCGCTCGAGCGCACTAGGCCGCCGTCCGAGCCTTCGAAGAAAAGGCCCGAATTGTTCGAGGACACCACCAGCGCGTGTTGGTCAGGGTGAATTCCGTTCGGCGCGATCGGATTGGGATTGCAGCAGTTGGGCGGCGAATTTGGAGTCGTGGTCGCATCCCAAGTCATATCGGTAAACTTCTCGCCGGCGTTTGTCGACCGGAGCACGGCACGGCCGTTCGACCGGAAGCCGTACTCGCCGTACTGATATGAGCCACCGAGGTAGACCTCGTCCGGATGACCAGCGGGGCTCACGACGAGATTGTCGTAGACGCACTGCCCCGTGCAATAATCGAATGTTCCGTAATACGGGTTGTTACGATCGGAACTCGTCAGGTTCTTCCACGCGGCAGTATTGTTCGTGCCATCGAAGAGTCCGCTTGCAGACTGGGTGGCATCATCCGTTCGATAGAATGCCGTGGCGGTCGGACTGTTAGCGCCGTCACCGGCGTAGATCCGGGTCTTTCCATTCGGCAGATGCGTGGCCGCGAAGGTGGTACTTCCGGCGCTCGAACTAGTTGCCGGCTTGAAAATCTGCACGAAGCTCGCGCCACTGTCGGTCGAGCGCCGGATGCCCCTGCCGAAGGCTGCCGCGTAGATCGTGCTGGTTGTCGACGGATCGAATTCAACGTCATTCACCCCGCGCAGGGAGCCAAAGCTCGAGATGAACGCACCGCCTGGAAGGAGGGGGTTATTACAAACTGGAACCGGGCTTCCGATCAATGTGAAGGTCGCGCCACCATCAGTCGATTTCCAGAGCCCGACCGGCGGGAAGTTGGGATTCTGCGAGAAGGAACCCCCGGCTGGCACCCCGTCGCCAAGGACGCCCCGGGCGGAGCCCACGTAGATCGTATTGCCGCTAATTATGATCGAGCTGATCGAGCGGCCGTCGAATGCCGGTCCGTTGTACGGACCGATGACGGGTGTGGCTCCACAGCCAGTGGCGGAGGCCACGCTCGTGTTCGCCGCCAGATGGGTCCAAGTATTGCCACCATCAGTCGATTTATAAATGCCAAGGCCTGCGTTGGAGTCACCTGAACCGTTGGGTTCGCCTGTGCCGACATAAATCGTCTTACCTGTTGGGTCAGCTGGGTCCAAAGTGATCGTTCCGATGGCGTTGGTGGCGAAGCTGCCGGATAGGAAATCCCATTTCTGCGAGGGATTATTGTGGAGTGCCTTATCGGTTTTCCAGATGCCGCCGCCGGCCGCTCCTACGTAAAGTATGCAATGGCCCTCGCCGCAGTTTGGTTCGATGGCAAGGGCAGTAATTCGACCAGAGGTCGTGTAAGGAGCGCCACTGAAAGTTAATATACTGGGAAAGTTCGCTTCGCTCGGGCCAATTAACGTCCATTGACCGGGCTGGTTCTTCTTATTCTTGCCATGGGTTTTTACTTGAGTAAATGCAGCCTGAGCTTTCAAAGTTGTGCGAACCGGCACAGCCGCCGCAGGATAGGCGAGGTGCACATACTTCTCGCGTGCCGCCCGATTGAGGCTATCGCTCTTATCCTGACTTATCCCCGGCTCGCCGCGATTGCCTACGAGCGCCTCGGAGTTCATTTTTGAGGCGATGTGGCGTGCTTCGGCGGCAGTGAGCGCGCCGTTGTCAGTCGCCACTACGCCGGTATTGGTTGCCGCGACAAAAGCCATTGCCGCCGCCGCGGAGATAAGCGTGCCCGTAGTGAGGACGCGCAGATATGACAGAAAAGGATTGGGACGACTAAACGAACAAGTAGTTTTCATAGATTTAAGTATTGAAAAAGAGGGAGTTGAGTGAACGATGAGATTACGCTGATCTCAGCTAAACAGGTCGAACTTTTTTCATTACATTTTTGTAATGTTAATAAGTAAATCCCGCTGGCACAGCTATTAGCCGGAACCAAACACTGAAAATCTCCGTTCTTCTTGCAAGAATTGTCAGGCGGTTGCCTACAGCCAAATCAGGCTGCCATCCACAATAAAACAGAACGAATCGACATGGTGCCGACCATTCGACTTGTTAGACCAGGCTAAGCTAAACTTGCGGCGGCCCTTTTGTGCGCGGTCGCCCAGAATCCTTGCGTAAGCGGGGGCGCTTTGATCCACCAGCGACTCCAACTGGGGTATGACTTATATCTCCGGCCTAACGAGCAATAAAAAAACAAACAGATTCTCGCCTAACGAGAGACAGCTCGGTTGTTCTCAGAGAAATTTGAGTGCGACCGCAACAGCTAGGGCAGCCTTGCCCCTGGGAGTTATGGCGCGTTTTCGGCGCAAGTCTACGTCGCCTGCTAAGCCGGATTTGCTGCCGCCCACTTCCGCGCGGTGAATCCACCTGACAGTACTACGGATCAAAACAAAAAAAACGGGGCCCATACCGGACCCCGTTTGTCGTGGTTGCGAGTATCGATACTTAGTGAGGGTGCTTGTGGCCCCGAACATTCGACTTCGGATACGGCTTCGCGTTGGTCGCGATCGCAGGCTGTCCGTCACTCGCCGACACATTCTTGACGAGGTAGGCGACCAGGCCACTGGCGATGGGCGAGCCATTACCCGTCGTCGCGTCCCAGCCGATGCCGGCATCGAATCCGACAACAGTTACGGGGTTGCCGGACGAGTCGAACTCGAGCGCCGAGTTGGTGCCGCTGGTCACATCGTGGAACGAAGCCGGATGCGCCGGGTTCGGGTGACCAATGTGTTTGCCAATCTTGTGCGCGAACTTTGCGTTCGCCGCCTGTCGTCAACAAATTAGTCTGGCTTTGCCTGCCGCACTCCAACCCTCTTGTTAGGGCTTCGTTAGGCTAAGCTTGCCGCAGCCCGTTTTCGCGCGGTTGCGTCCAAAATTCGTTTACGTAAGCGCAGCGCATTCGGTGTCGCTTCAACCAATTCATCCGGACCGATGTACTCTATGGCACGCTCCAAACTCATCCGTAGTGGCGCCTCCAGTTGAATACCCTTCCCTTCCCCCTGGCTGCGCATGTTCGTGAGATGTTTG
>Ga0207130_1204_pt1 | contig 17017 bp, 13 predicted proteins | sample Alteio_BWMinHeat_16_FD_153545 | JGI IMG/M metagenome (GOLD analysis project Ga0207130, IMG submission 153545) | Enriched cells from forest soil in Barre Woods Harvard Forest LTER site, Petersham, Massachusetts, United States -... | ecosystem: Environmental > Terrestrial > Soil > Temperate forest >... | reverse complement strand
AACCAGACACCGTCAGCGTAAGGAACCCATAACCGGTCGTTTTCTAGGTCGGTGTTGGTGATGAAATGGTCGCGACTCCTTTGGTCGCGGTCGAGGCCATCGGTGAAACTGGAAAAGGTAGCAATTGGCATGTTTAGTCCTCTAGGTGTGGAGTCGATGTTGAGCTGTAATTTCCATTTTTGGGTTCCCAGGCAGTTCGAAATATACACGGAACAGGTTTTTTTTAATCAGAACTGTACAGTTCGGCCCAGACCTGAGCACACTGATTAAACGATTTTCATTGATCGTTGTGGCGCTGTGCGCCGTGCAGAACTCATCCCATCTGGTTACAACAACTATCGGTAAACAGATTGGTAATAGGCGACCTCCCTGCTACTGGAGCTTCGCGTACTCCGCCTTGGCATGCTTCAGGACAGGAATTTCGGGGTCAGCGTCTTTCCCCTGAGAGCAAAAAACGCGCTACCTGGTTGTGGGCAATAATCCAAACAAGTACAACTTGCCTAGAGCCATGGCACCCGCGGTGGGGAGGTAGTTGACCGTCGCGTAGACTTTTCCGTTTGCGATTGTAGGCAGTGTAAACGTGGTGACGTCGCCAGCAAGGACATCTGCGTCGTTCATGGAGCTATTATAAATTTCGGCGGAGAGGTTCGCTGCGTTGAAAGCGTGCAGTGCGGCAGGCACCGTTACGTGAGTCACCGGGTTCGTATGCGCCCGGGACAGTGCCCATACGATGCCGTTCAGGTTGCCGTTGGACGAAACACTCGGATTAGCCCCCGCATACACGAAATCGGCTGCGGTCCTCGCTACCGGCGCCGAAGACAGAGTTGCATTCCTGATGCTGAACGCAAGCAGGGACAGTGGCGTTGCTGTGGGACCAAAGTTGCTTGGCGCTGGTCCCAGGAAAACATGGTTGTTCCAATACGCGGGTGAGTTGAACATCAAGTAAGGCTGGCTGAGCGTGCCTTTCAGTTCTTTCACAATATTGTCCGCGGTGGTGCTGTGCCTACCCATCTTGTCACGGTTGATAAGGTAGATGCGACCCTGAACGCTGTACGTGGAAGACAAATCCCCCTCCTTCGTACCCGCCAGCATGAGGTTGGGCACGGCGAGACTGCCTGCAGATGGTGGCAGCAGGACGGGACTGCCCGACCCCGCGTCCCAATCATTGCAGGCGAGCGCATTTTCGTTGAACGGAGTGAAGAAATCCGCCATGATCAACGTCGTACCGCTCAATTTCATGAAGGTGTCCCCGAAATCGTTGGAACCGTTGTATACGCCTTGTCCAGTGCCCAGGAAAAGGTTCCCCGAGGAATCCGCCGCCAGCGCTCCTACACTCCAAATCCCTCCCCCATCTGTGGCAGCTGGGGCAATTGGACAGGACTCCTCGGCTGTCATCGGGACGGATACAAACGGGGTAGGGGTTGCTAGGGCGAGCGTACCGGCCTTATAAGCGAAAACCCAACCACTGTATGGCTGAATGTCGCCTCGGCTGCCAAAGGCGACATATACGTTTCCGTTCGCCAGAAGCAGCGCCGACCTGCTGTTCTGACGCAGAGGGCTGAAGCTCGGCAGCGTAGAACTACCTGGATAGTCTATGATCACGGGGCTGCCGGGTTTCTCTGTGCCATTCGTGAGATTGAGAACATGGAGCGCGAAGTAGTAGCAGTGAAACTGGGTTGTCATGGGTAGTGATATACAGTTCGATCCACTGTTAACCGAGGTGGTTTCTCTTGTTTTGCTGACAAAATAAATGGCGCCGGACCCCAGGCTAATGACAGGAGTGGCGGTTATCCCTATCTCCAAAGGGCTGCCACACGGAAACAAATCTTGGCAAGGAACCGTGCTCACATTCGGGGCGGGAGCACCGCTCGTGCAGGTAGAACCGTGTACAACCAGGCAGGTTACTTTCCACAACCATGGTTGTGTGCTGCTGGGCTGCGTGCCATCAGCATCGAAAGCGTAGACGCTGTCGTGCTCGGTGGCCACGAAGACTACGTTATGTACTGCGCCAGCCACGGTCAGCTTGCTCACATACAAGACTTGGGCATGTACGTCGCCATCCAGAAGAAACGGGGAGCGTAAGTTTCCGAATTGATGCACGTTGACGTTCGTAAGCGTAAGGACAGTTTCGGCCGCGTTCAATCCGGTTCGCGCATTGTTGTTGTGGTATGTAACGATTCCGCTAACCTGAGCATAGGAGAAGGACATCAGACAAAGCAGCAGGATCATGTAGGCGGTTGGGTGTCGGACCACGGGGATTCCTCCTGATTTAGACAGTAACCAAGGGGTCTAGGGGCTACTTTACAAACGTCACCATCCCGCCGCTACCCAGGTTATCGAGGGCTGCGATGGGTGCGAGATAGTCTGGCCGATCAGACAGAGAGGCTCTGCCCCTCGGGCAGCAATGGTAGAAGGGAAGTATAGGCTAGTCAACGTCGGCCCCATCCTTGACGTTCTTTGTCAAAGGTGGGACCCCACGGTTCCCATCCTTGTTTAGAGGCTGGGCAGGTGGCCCAGGCTTTTGATCGCGCTGGCATCAGCAACACCACGTGGGCTTATTGAAAATAAAGAAAAAAGGCTGGAATTGAAGTTCTGCGGCGAAGCATGGCACTTCCTAATTCCATAACCGTGTCACCGGTGATGACGGGATGTCAATGGCCTTGTTTCGCACACGGTGGCCCACGACGGATTCTGCCAATCATATGACAGGGCATTCGTCAGAGCATTCCGCCCGTTTGCACTTCGAGGATGGCAAGTGCCATCTCTAGTTTGTTGACGGCCTGTCCAATTTCGGGATGTTCACCAATCTTGTCTTGGAGAGCCTTCAGTAACCTGTGAGCTCCTGCCACGTGCTCTGCTGCTTGTCGCGGGCCGGATTCCGGTTTGGATTCTCTCTGCGTCGGCATGAAACCTCACCTCTGGTTGGATTTTAGTCCCAGCATCGATTGGTGCGCATGTCCACGATGTCTCGACGGCCTGGATACTTGGCGAAAAATCGCTGACTCCCGAGTGGTGGTCTCGTGCTATCACGATGTGGATTGAAGGATGACGGCTATGGAGGCGGGTTAAGCGCCTGAGTTCTCTTCTGTGGAAAACCTAGAGCGATGTCTGCAACTCTATACATTGGCTGCGCAAGAACAGGACCCCAAGAAACTCTTGCCACTGATCGCGGAGCTCAATCGCATGCTCGAAGAGAAGGACCCGGAAGGTGGATCTAAACAGGCCAAAGCCCGGCTACAGAAAAGTGCCTAAAGTGAACCCGCGACTCGGTTTGCGGGATCAAGCGCCGGTGTGGTCTCTCCTTATGGGTCGGCGCTAGGTGGGTTGAACACTATTGCGTTGGTAGCACCCTTCAGGGCCGTCGGATACGCGGACCCAGGAACCCTGTGCAGGTCTGCTCCGTTCTCACACACCCCCACATGCATGCGACCTGTTCACTTTGAAGCAAATCTTTGGATCGCTTTGGTTCGCAACATGTCCATGCGCCCGGGGAACAACGGGCCGCTCCGTATCCGCCCGAGGCAGCTTGGAACTGAACAACAAGGGCGACTATCCCTTTATCCAGTCTCTTCCCTGCGGACTCTGCCTCGTTTCGCGTTTGCGCTTTGGCCACAGCACTGACGCCTCGATGAACTTCTTCCGCCCTGATGTGCAGCGCTCTAAACATCCGGACCCCGAAGGGCTGGTGGCGCCTTTGATACAAACGCTCCAGCCCACCCGCTACGAGAACGATTCGGCGGCTGTGGAGTTCATATTGCGCAGTGGAGTCGCTGCCTAAGATCGCAGAGGTCAAGAATCGAGGCCGCCCTGCCGGCCGTTTGATTCCCCACTGTCTTCAGGCTTGCTGGCGAGCGGCGGAGTTAGCCAGCCCATTGGCCTCGCTGTTGTGCTCACGACCGATATGGGATATGGAGAAAGCAAGCGTCCGTGCCAACTTCTGGCAGGTCCAATTAAGGGAATAGAGGCGCGGGCTACGGCAGGTGTATGCGCCCGTCATCTGTCTGACCATGATTTGGGAATCAGAGTAGACATGAAGGATCGTGGCGTTGAGCGTCAAAGCGCGCTGAAGGGCCTCCAGCAGCGCCACGTATTCCGCTACATTGTTGTCTTGATAACCAATCCATTTAGCAATTCGAATCTTGCCGCCGTCAGAACCGTCGATCACCACCCCGATTCCGGACGGCCCCGGGTTGCCCAGAGAACCGCCGTCAACATAGGCTACAAGAGGTGACATCAACCGCGTCTCTACTAGAGAACCATGCGACAGAGACATGTCGGACGTCAAGACGTTTATATGGGTTCTACCTCAAGTAGCAAATATTGTGGAAGAGTTGTGCAGAAAAGGGACACAGACGCGGTAATGCTGTGGCTAAGAATGAATTACGGTCGCGATGGAAAAGACCAGCAAGAATCAACGTTTGCACAGAAAAGCGGCATTGACAATTATTAATGAAATGTTTAAGGTTCGCAGCGTCGACGATCGAAAGGGTTGGTTCAAATAAAATTAGCCAATCCAAAGTAGATTGAGTGATTAGCCCAGCGGGGTAACCCGTCGGGTAGCCAAACCCGAAAAAACCGACTGCTCTGCGAGGAGGAGTTGGGGTTTGGGACTGCGAAAGCAGTGATTACATCAGGGGCCGTGATGGTGCATGCCTCCACGCTGTTGGCTCCCTCGCAGGAGCTGGCGGCTAGAGCATAACCAATGTCACGGCCTTTTCCTTTCTCATGTTCCTCGCTCCTCTCTCAGTAGTTTCCGACCCCGAGGAGAGTCTGTTTCCTGGGCGTTCCATGAAGGTTTCAGAGTTAGGAGAGCGGCTGTGAAGGCGAAACTCGAAAATCTTGTATTGCAAATGTATCGAGAGGGCACGCGATTCGAGGAAGCCGTGCGGGAGTTTCAACGGGTGTTCATTTTGACCGTGCTGCGAGACAAAAAAGGGAATCAATGCCGGGCTGCCGATAAATTGGGCATGCATCGTAATACGTTGCGGCGTACCATTCGTGACCTGCAGTTAGATCTCGGGCCAATACGCGAAGCCGCTCGTCGTCGACCACCTCGGGCTGAACATCTGGATTGGTTGAAGCAACGTGCAACCATCCGGATGGGACGGGGACGCTAGTCCTCTACATATCTCCTCGAGCTTCAAATGCCAAATCAATAACTTGTATCTCGCCTATACGCCGTCTGCGAGTTGGGTTCTAACGATCCATGTCTCGCTGGCTGGCAAGTCCAAGGCGCCCACTAGGTCCGATTTCGAGACGCCACGCAGCGCGAGTTTGCTGGCAAACGGGGACGCACTACACATTTCTCTTGGAGGCAGAGATGAGGGTTGAGCGGATTTCTGCTGTGACGCTTACAGTGGCTAGTATGCAGAACTCCGTGCGCTTCTACAGAGATGTTCTGGGCATGGAGATCATCTACGGGGGCGAAGATGGATGTTTTTCTTCGCTCCGGACCAAGAACGCTAACGCCCCGATTCTCAATCTAGAGCAGGGTGATTCGGTCACTCGGTGGGGGCGGATGATTTTCTACGTGGCCGACGTTGATGCATTCTGGGACTACTTGCGGAAAAAAGGATTTCATCCAGAGATTCCGCGAGACGCCTCCTGGGGCGAACGTTATTTTCACATGTCCGATCCGGAAGGCCACGAGCTGTCGTTTGCGCGCCCCCTGTAGCTGAGGGACGCGCAAGCAAATGCTTCTCGATCGGGGTTGAAGACTAATCTGAAGAGGAGCCGTCTTGCCTCCGCTGTTCTTGCGCTTCGCGAAGTTTGAAACGCTGCAGTTTTCCTGTCCCGGTTTTGGGAAGTTCGGGCAAGAACTCAATCCAACGGGGACGCTTATACGCACCCAGCCTTTGCGCTACCCAGTCTTGGAGGCTATGCGCCAGTTCGGTGTTTGCGGTGAATTCGGAGTGGACGACGACGAACGCAGCCGGTTTGGTGAGTCCGACTTCGTCGTCGCGAGCAATCACCGCAGCTTCCCGGACGGCAGGGTGCGCGGTTAACGCGCTTTCGACCTCGACCGGACTGAGCCAGCGCCCGTTGACCTTGAACAGGTCATCGGCACGACCGGCGTGCCAAAAATACCCATCCCGATCCTGGTAATATTTGTCCCCGGTGCGGAACCAGTGACCATCAAAGGCTTCTTTGGTCTTCTCAGGCTGGTTCCAATAGCCCGCGCAGGTGGAGTCGCCTCTGACCAACAGATTGCCAATTTCACCAGGAGTTACGGGGCGGCTGTGGTCATCAACGATCTTGGCTTCGTACCCCGGAATGAGCCTGCCGCTGGATCCGGGCCTGGCCTCTCCCGGCCGGTTTGCGATCACCATCTGCAAGGTTTCAGTAGAGCCTAAAGCATCCAGGATTTCCACAGCAAAGCGCCGCTTGAAGCGCTCGAACAATGGGGCCGGCAAGGCCTCTCCTGCGGAGATGGCGTGCCGCACGCTGGAGAGGTCAAACTCTCTCCCGTCATCGCGATGGTGGGCCAGCAAAGCAGCATAATTCGAGGGCACTGAAAAAAACAGAGTGGGCTGGTAACGCTCAATGTCACCATAGATCGTAGCCGGCGTCGGCCGCTCGGGAGAGAGAATGGTTGTGGCCCCGCAGGCCAAGGGAAAATATCCGGCGTTCCCCAAACCGTAGGCAAAAAACAATCGAGCGACGCTGTAACAGCGGTCCCGTTCATCCATTTGAAGAATATTCTTGGCGTACAACTCGGAGCACACCACCATATCGCGATGCAAGTGTATGCAGCCTTTCGGAAGACCGGTGCTTCCGGAGGAGTACAGCCAGAGAGCAACATCATCTTTGCTGGTCGGTTCGGGCTCCAGTTCCGGGGACGCAGCGTCCATCAGATCAGCGAAGCAAGTCTGATGCCGGTGCGGTACGCCGACCACGGCAATCGCACGCAGATGCTCGAGCCTTTCCCGCGGTATCGATCGAAGTTGTGGGAGCAAGGCTTCGCTGACCAGCACCACCCCTGCCCGGGTGTCATTAAGAAGATATTCGTACTCGTGCGGCTTCAAAAGAGTATTGGTGGGTACGGCCACCGCGCCAATCTTGATGGTGCCGAAGAACGAATACAAAAAGTCGGGAGTGTCCTCGAGCAACAAGAGAACGCGCTCTTCCCGCCGCACGCCTAGCCGGCGAAGCGCGTTGCCTGCACGATTCGTTCGTTCCAGAAGTTGTTGATAGCTGATCCGCTCGTCGCCGCATTCAATTGCAGTCCGGCGCGCTCTTCCTTCGAGGACATTGCGATCCACGAAATAGGTTGCGACATTGAACGTTTCCGGCAGGGTGATCAAGGGTCTGCAATCTTTTTCAGAGATCGACTCGACTTACAGCACATGCTCACGTAACGGAGCGGGAGTATAGCATGGCAAAATTTCTATCCTTTCGCGACCGCTCCTTTCGGGACGCCGCGGACAACCCTCAATCCGCGGCAGTTCCAGTTCGCGGCAAAGTTTTCGTTCTAAGCTGGAGCAGGTCGGGGTCTGGCAACCCCGGAACGTTGTCGGGTGGCCGAAGTGTCTTCTTGGATTTCTCCGCAGAATCACAACATCTGGCCAAATCGCGACCAGGGGAGTCGGGTTTTTGAGCGCTTTACTTGGCACGGGAGGCGGCCGAGCCAGCCACTTCGAAGGGGTAATGCCGGGGTTTGTGTTGGACAGACACCCACTTCCAGGTCGTGAATTCTTCCAGAGCCCACTTGCCGTTGAGGCGGCCCACCCCGGAAGCTTTTTCACCTCCGAAAGCAACCAAGGGGTCATCATTGATAGTCCCGTCATTGACATGGATCGCACCAGAGTCGATCTGCTTTGCCAGTTCGGCCCCGTGCTCCACATCCCTGGTATGGATCGCACCGCTCAGCCCAAAAGCGCTCTCATTAGCAATCTGTACCGCTTCGTCGGAAGTGTCGAAGGGCATCACACAGACGGCTGGACCAAACATCTCATTCTGCGCTATCGACATCTCTGGGCGCACGTCGGCGAAGATTGTCGGAGAAACGAGATTTCCATCTGCCTTGCCACGCAGGACAACTCTCGCTCCTTCATCGGCGCCTTTCTCGATCTGCTTGGTGAGAGTGTCTACTTGCACCTTGTTGATGAGCGGACCCAGGTCGGTTTCAGGATTCCTTGGATCACCTACCTTAAGCTTGGACACGCGCGCAACATATTTTTCAAGGAATTGCCCATAGAGACTTCGGTGCACGAGAATCCGATTCGCTGACATACAGATCTGGCCTTGATGTGTAAAGCGGCTGAAGACGGCTGCGTTAATGGCCAGATCGATATCGGCGTCCGGCATAACAATTAGAGCGCTGTTCCCGCCTAGTTCCAGGATCGCTCTCTTCAAGCATCGACCGGCCACACTGCCGATATGGCGTCCGACGCCCTCGGAACCTGTGAAGGAAATAATGCGAGGAATGGGATGATCCACGAAGGCATCGCCGATCTCATGAATGTCAGCCACAATTACGTTCAGCAGCCCCTTTGGCAGACCGACCTCTTCGAACACTTTCGCCACCAGCGTTCCACCGGTAATCGCCGTATCATCGTGCGGTTTCAGTACCACTCCGTTGCCTGCTCCTATGGCAGTCGCGACTGAACGCATGCTAAGAAAAAAGGGGAAATTAAAAGGACTGATTACACCCACCACTCCCACCGGGACCCGGTAAAGCCGATTCTCCTTGCCGTCCACCGTGGAGGGAAGAATTTCTCCCTTCATTCGCAATGGGTAGGTCGAAGCTTCTTTGATTATGTTTTTTACGAGGCCAATTTCAAAAAAAGCTTTGAGCCCTGTACCGCCGAGTTCTTCGATAATAATATCGGTGATGTCAGCTTCGTGCTGGTCAATCCAGGTAATTGCTTTTTCCAGAATCGCCCTCTTCTCGTACGGATTCATGTCTTCCCAGATCTTCTGGGCGGAAGCGGCCGACCGGTAGGCCTCATCTAGATCGGCGAGGTTGCCCAACCTGAACTCAGCGATCGTCTTGCCGTTATATGGATTTTGGTCGGTAAGGACCTTCCGACTTTTACCATCCCGCCACACTCCGCCGATGTACTGTTTGTTAAGCTGGGCAAACTGGCTCATATACTCTCCTCAGGAATCCTGTCCAGTTGGATTTCACAAAAAACTCGCTTGCATGATTTCACGATCTGGAACTTGCCTCTAAGGTGGCTTCCATTTCTGCCACCAGTTCATTGCTCGAAACCACGCGTCCGAACAACAGGTCAATGTTCCTCAGAGTTGCCTGGTGCATGGCTTCGTCGAAGGTCGCATTCAGGTCGCTAGGGAAAACCACCTTATAGTCGCGCATGAACGCCGAGCGAGCCGTTGATTCGCAGCAGGCATTGGTGGCTGTCCCCGTGATGATCACCGTGTCCACCTGGTGATAGCGGAGGATGGCATCCAGATCGGTTTCGAAGAAGGCGTCGAACTTGTGTTTCACAATCTTGTATTCGAGCTTTCCCTCCCGCGGTTGAAGCATCTGCGGGTACATCTCATAGCTGGGCTCACCTTGCCACAGAATGTGGCCTTGCGCGATCGGTGGGAATTTGCGCAGCATTAGTCCTCCGTAGGGAGGGCGATGATCTGATTGGGTCCAGACGATTGGAATTCCGGAAATGCGAGCAAACTTGATCAGATGCTCCAGGCGGGGAATCATTGCGCGGGCTCCGGGTGTTTCGAAGACGGCACCCTCAGCCACGAAAGCGTTCTGCATGTCGATGACAATCAGAGCGGAGCGGCGAGGCTCGATAGTGAAAAAGTTTTTCCCGGAAGCGCTGGGGTTGGAAGACATGGCCTCCCCTTCTGAATATGCTACGGATCGCAGCTGGACGGCACCGCAACGCCCTAATTTGCGAGCGAAACAACCTTGTTCTCATCTTGCCAGGCGTTCGATGGCGGTTTCCAGTTCTTGCCTGCTCAGTCCTTGACGCTCTGCTAAAGCCTCGAGGTCATCCGGAGACCTCTTCTCCAGAGTTTTTACTGCGAGTTGCGCCATGCTCGGCTCCGCCGACTTCATATATTGCAGACGAACAATGTCCGGACGGGCGTAATGTCCCATCGTATCAATGATGGCCTTCCAGACTTTGATCATGTCAGCCTGGCACTCAGCGTAAAGGACCTTGTCGCCCGATGTCGGAGGAACCAGGGGAATGCCGAGTGGCGCAACGATTTGGCTGCCACCATGCGCGTAATCCAGGTTCACGGTCTCGCGCAGCGGAAAGTCTGGCGGCAGATCACCCGAGGTCATATAGCCGCAGGCTGAGAGCACAAAAGCTCCGGCTTCCATCGCATGCGCACGCGTCAGCGCGTGGCCCCAGAAAAACTTGCCCTCCAGATCAGGCTCTTCCAGCTTGGGACCGATATGAAGAGAGAACGCTCCGGGAAAGACTGAGATGTGAAAGTCTTCTCCCTGCTCGATCATGCGAGCGCGAATGAGAGGCATAAGATGTTCGCCACAAATGAGGCCCCCAATGCGGCCGATATCGGTCTCGTAAGTGACCAGGTCGGTGCCATCGCCGGGGCCCCAAATTGCCCGCTCGACGAAAGTGGGCATGGTCTTGCGATGGCGCCCCAGAGTTTTGCCCGTCCGGTCGATAAACAGCAGTGTGTTATAGACGGTGTGAACCCCAGGCCGTGAATCCATCTCGTTACAGCCAATCACCACGTGAGCGTTGGCCTTGGCAGCGGCTTGGCAGAGGCGCTCGGTGTCTTCACTGGGAATCAGCAGCGCCTGATCGTAGAACTGAACGCGAACCGGAATCCAGTTCTGTAGCTTTGACTCCCAGCCTTCACCCCAATAGGGATAACCCGCTAGCCAGGTCTCGGTAAATGCGATCAGTTCGGCGCCGTGGCTCGCAGCCTCATGAATCTTCTGACAGGCCCGGTCCACACTCTTCTCTCTATCCAGGTACACGGGTGGCGTTTGCACTACGGCCACTTTGACACTGCTGCGACCGCCGAGAACTTTGTTTGCCGGTTTCATGTCCCTCCCCTGTGCTTGAACGGAGTCGTCGGAACTTCCTGAAGCGCGTGCTTAATCGGCCGCCAGCTCTTCAGGCGCCTTCTTCGTCTTGGTCTGACTAGGGCGCCGGTAGATGCCCTTTGCCAGCATTATCTCCATGACCTGACGACGAATCTCATCGTGGTCGGCGTGACGGCCAGGATGCTTCTCCAAACCAAGATTCTTGGGATAGAGGGCCTGTTCGTAGATGCAACGGAACTGTTCTGTCCGCAAATCCCTGAGCCAGTTGCCCCACAAGGAACGAGTGCGATATTGCCGAAGAGCTTCTATGTCGAGGATGGCGCCGGCATACGAAGGCCCAGCTCCATACGCGTGTTCGGAAAGAACTCTGCCCTGGTAATCCACGATCATAGATTTTCCACCGAAAGTATCGAGCGCGTCGTCTGATTCCTGGGTGAGAAAATAGTTCGCAGGGTTGGGCGCAACCACGTAGCAGGTGTTGTCCAGGGCTCGCGCCCGGTTCTGAATCTCCCAAAGACCGTTCGCCACATACGGCTCTGGATAGGCAGGCCGGTAGAGAACTTCCGCGCCATTCATGGCGAGGCCACGGGCAGTTTCAGGGAAAGATCCTTCCATGCAGATTACACAGCCCAAGCGTCCAATCTCGGTATCAGCCACGGGAAAGAATGCGTCCAGGCCGTCGCCGTAGAGCTCAACCCACTTGTCCCACACATCATGCGGCACGGTGGAGTGCTCACGGGCAAAAACCTGGAGCTTGTAGTGTTTGAGAATCACTTCTCCGCTGGGGGCGATGATGAAGGCGCCGTTGAAGAATTTCTTGGGGAACTCGGAATGCTTTATCTTGGCTTGTGCGATGATGTAGGTGTTGTGCTGCTTGGCTTTGCGGCCCAGGGCTTCGGTCTCTTCTCCAGGGATCTCTAGGGCCATTTCATCCACGTATTTCTCGTGATCCCAGTCGAAAACCTCGTCGGTGAAACCCTGCAGACAACCCTCCGGCACGCAGGTCAAGCGCACCGGCAGATCAATGGCACTGAGCCAGACGGCAGCGTCGATTAATTCCGAGATGTGTCTGATGTTGACGGCGACTTCCGAGCGGTTTCTGCAGCCACGCATAGTCGGCTGCAAGGCAAGAGCCATATATTGCTCGATCATAGTTCCCCCTCTGGTTATCGATTTCCGGTCGGGATCGGGTGCCCCTCGCCGTCACACGCTGAGCTTCGCGCTACCAACGGACTTCCGGCCCTCGTCATTCTGCAATATCGGGATGGCGGGTGGCAATGCGGTAACGGCCGGAATGAAAGACGAGGGGTTCGCCCTCGTTGTATTTGTACTGCTCAACTTCGCCCACGAGAATGATATGGTCGCCGCCGTCATGCTGACGCACTTTGCGGCAGACGAATTGTGCAATCGCGCCATGAAGAAGCGGCACGCCTCCGGTCCCTTCCTCAAATTCGACTCCGGCAAACTTATCCGGCAAAGGAGTAGAGAATTGCCGCGAAACATGGTGCTGGCGAGCCTCCAGAACGTTCACTGCAAAATGAGTAGCGTTGGTGAAATCAATGAAGCTGGGAGTCTGCCGCGACAGGCTCCAGAGGATCAGCGGCGGATCCAGCGAGACTGACGAAAAGGAGTTGACGGTCACGCCTACCTTGCGCCCGTCGGAGGCGCGCGCCGTCACTACCGTTACACCCGTGGCAAACTGACCAAGCGCTCGCCGGTAATCGCGCCGGTCGAAGCGCTCAGCCACTGCCTTGGCTTCTTGGCGCACGAATGCTTCCGCCTCGGCTGTATCCATGAACCAAGGGAACAAAGTCCGTGGATCGTCAAAGCCGTTGACGAAAGCGCTAGCGACCGCGCTGATTTTCCCAGCACAGTCGAGCAGCTTAAGAACATGACCTGGTGGCTTGAGCAAAAGATTGGTCCACTCCACCACCCATTTCGCGTACCCGATCCAGTAGCGGTCGAAGGTATGCTGCATCCACTCGGCATCGCCGGATCCGTTGCCACGTTCGACGATACTCTCTAAGTAAATGTCAGCGCAGCGGGCTGCGTTGTTCGATCCCTGGCCGGTGAGTGGATCGTTGAGCACAATCGCATCGCCCATCCCAAGAACTGTGCGGCCCGAGGGAAGCGTCCCGACGGGCTTCCGAACGGTGGGGGCAAAGCGTCCCACCAGAATGCCTTTGTCGTCGGTGAGCTCAATATCGCGGCACCGCTCCGCCTCCCAGGGGAGAAAAGTTTCGAGGAGATGTTTGCTGCGGGCAAGATGATCAGCGGCGGTTTTGACGTCAGCCCAGCAATCCATTGGTCCGCCGGGAACTCCTTCGAATACCATGATTTCGCACGCCCCGCTGGTAGTCAGCGCGGGAAAAACAAAATACTCGCCGATATTCGGAATCATATTGAAGCACACGGCGGTGTACGGCTCTCGTGGCCGCATTTTCCGGACATAGGTCAGAGCCAGGCTGCGTTGCGGTTCGGAAAATGGCGAGCGTTCGGCGTCGGCAGGGAACAATTGAGCGATGGGGCCCTTCCCACTGGAGACGATTACCAGCTCATGGCTGCGGGCGCAACTCTCGAGATCATCAATATTGGCGGCCTTGATTCGCACTACTCCGCCGCGCTTCTGAAACTCTGTTATCCAGCGGGGGATCTTGAGCCTCTGGTCCACTGATTGCGCGTAATTGTCCAGACGCGCGGCCCAGTCCATGATCTTGCCGCCGACCGGATCAGGCACCGCAAAACTAATTCCTTCGACCTTGGGACATTCCTCCTCCCAATAATTCAAGCCGAGATCCCGCTCAGTTTCGAGAGCTGAATCGAACATGCACTGGCTGGACATCACGTGGCCGCGCCGGATGTCGTCCGCCGAACGGTCGGAATAGAGAGTCACTTCGTAGCCGGAGCCGAGCAGGCCAAGCCCGAGTTGCAGGCCAGATTGACCGGCGCCGATAATGGTGATGCGCTTCATGAGGTTTCAATTTACACGTTTTTATTCCATGAGCTTGGGAATCGCGGCTGCAGCCATTTCAGGGCCCATAGCCGTGTAGCCACCGTCCACAGCCAGATCAGTGCCAGTAATAAAGGAGGAGTGGCTGGAGCAAAGAAACAGCACAGCCTCCGCCACTTCTTCCGGCTCGCCGACCCGTCCCAGCAGATGGAAGGGACCGCCGACGCGGTTGGTCTTCTTCTTGTCGCCGTGGGTCAACTCGTCCATCACGCGGGACCAAGTCCAGCCCGGAGAAACGGAATTAACCCGTATCTTGTCCGGCGCCAGATCCATGGCTTCGTTGCGCGTTAGTTGCAATGTCGCCGCCTTGGTTACGGGATAAAGCCACCGTCCGGTCTGCGCCACCTTAGCGCTGATGCTGCCGAAGTTGACCACGGCGCCGCCGCCTCGCTTCACCATGTGCGGCTTCACCGCCTTCAGCATCATGACACCACCCACGACGTTGATGTTGTAACTGTCCAGCCAATCCTTGCGTGTCGCATTGAGCGCGTTGTCCACATAGATGCAGGCAAGGTTAATCAGGAAGTCGACGCCACCGAACTTCGCCACGGTTTGGTTCACGCAGTCGGCGATCTGAGCATCGTCCGCGAGGTCGGTCTTAACGAATAGCACATCCTTGCCCATCGAGCTGGCCAGCGCCTGTCCATCTTTGTCGTTGATGTCTGCGATCACCACTTTAGCGCTTTCACGATGAAAAGCGCGCACCACGGCTGCACCGATGATGGTCGCGCCACCGGTGACAATAGCGACCTTCCCTGTCAGTCCTTCCATACTCGTCTCCCGCTTGTGAAACTGGTTTTAGCAGGGGAAAGCTACCACGAGGCTAGCCGGCGAACAAGAGTGACCGGTTCGCTTGGACGTTTGCTGTTTCACGAATGGTCCCATCCCCACAAGTGCCACTTGTATTGGAGACTTGACGCATCGGTTATATTTGGGCACTTGGTACGAGGGATTTCAGGAATCGGATCCGGAGCGAACCCATGAGAAAAGTTGCCATCATTGGCGGTGGTCAATCAGGGTTGCAGTTGGCATTGGGGCTGCTGCAGAACAACTACGAGGTCACGGTAGTTTCTAACCGCACGCCGGAGCAGATCATGGGTGGCCGAGTTACTTCGAGCCAGTTCATGTTTCATGACTCGCTTGAGAATGAGCGGAAATTAGAAATCAACTTCTGGGAAAAGAAATGCCCAATTACAGATGGTATCGCCTTCACCATTCCCGGGCCCGACAAAACGAAAGCTCTGTTCTGGGAGGCCAAGCTCGATCACTACGGACAGTCGGTCGACCAACGGGTAAAGTTCGCGGGCTGGATGAAAGAGTTTGCCAAGCGTGGCGGAAATTTGGTGATACAGGACGCCGGTCCTAAGGATGTCGATAGTTACAGCAAGAGCCATGACCTGGTGGTGGTTGCCGCGGGTAAAGGAGAGATAAATCGACTGTTCGAGCGAGATGCGGAAAAGTCTCCCTACGACCAGCCCATGCGGGCGCTGGCGTTGACCTATGTCAAGAAAATGATTCCGCGTAAACCGTTTACCGCCGTGTCTTTCAACCTCGTGCCGGGAGTGGGTGAATACTTCGTGTTCCCCGCGCTAACCACCACTGGGCCGTGCGAGATCATGGTGTTTGAAGGTGTTCCCGGCGGTCCGATGGACTGCTGGAATGATGTGAAGACTCCGGAAGAACATTTGGTCAAGAGTAAATGGGTTCTGGACACCTTTATGCCGCTAGAAGGGGAACGCTGCCGCAACGTCGAACTGACCGACAACAATGGGATACTGGCCGGCAGGTTTGCGCCGGTCGTCCGCAAGCCAGTCTGCAAGCTGTCCTCGGGCGGGCTGGCACTCGGTATGGGGGACGTGGTAGCCACCAACGATCCGATTACCGGGCAAGGTTCGAACACGGCCAGCAAGGCGGCCAGCATCTACTTGCAGCGGATTTTAGAGCGCGGCAACAAGCCGTTTGACCCTCCGTGGATGCAGCAGACCTTTGATATTTTCTGGGATTACGCGCAATGGGTAGTGAGGTGGACGAACTCGTTACTGATTCCACCGGCACCACAGATCCTGCAGCTAATGGGTGCTGCGAGCCAGATTCCTCCCCTGGCCGCCAAGATTGCAAACGGATTCAACAATCCGCCGGATTACTCCCCCTGGTGGTTTGACCAAGCACAAGCTGACAACATGATCAAGCGGATGGCAGGTTCCACACCGTAAAGGCGTTTTGTAGTCCGGGAGTTTCCGAATTCACGCACAAATAACCTTGACAATCGCGTGGCGCCGGTTATTGAATTGGCCCGCAAGATCATGGTCTTTTTGGGCTCCTGCATGAAGCGGATAGGACGGCAGCCTTTGACGAACCAGCGTCTACGGCCAATCAGCGCCGGGCAAACGTAACCGAGAATCAGCGACCGGGAATTGCGAATGTATGGAGAAGCTTCAAGCGGTTAGTGTGTTGAACACTTCAACAGTAGAACGATTGGTAGCTCAGTGTGGCGACGTTTCAACCGCGAGGGAGCGACAAATGAAGCGGACTTCGCATTGCTTAGTTGGGATCGTTGTCTTGCTGCTGTTGTTGTCGGGCGCTATTCAAGCCCAGGAACTGGCCATCTTGAAAGTAACGGTGAATGACCAGACCGGAGCTGTAATTCCGGGCGCTGAGGTAGCACTTAAGAATGCCCAAACCGGCGTTAACCGAAGCGATGTCACCGAATCGCATGGGCTATCGGTGATCCCTAGCATTCCCCCGGGCACCTATGAACTGACGGTGACAGCCAAAGGGTTCACTTCGCGAAAGCTATCGGTGTCCCTAACGGTCGGACAGACTGCCTCGGTGCCGGTCACCTTGGGGCTTACGGTCAGGGAAGAGGTGCAAGTACAAGACGTCATCCAGGGCATTGACACAGAAAAGTCCGACATCAGCCAGGTCATCGACACTCCGCAAATCAACAATCTGCCCATCTCCGGCCGCGACTTCATCGACTTCGTACTGCTCACACCTTCCGTGAACGTAGGCAG
>Ga0207130_1202_pt1 | contig 17213 bp, 14 predicted proteins | sample Alteio_BWMinHeat_16_FD_153545 | JGI IMG/M metagenome (GOLD analysis project Ga0207130, IMG submission 153545) | Enriched cells from forest soil in Barre Woods Harvard Forest LTER site, Petersham, Massachusetts, United States -... | ecosystem: Environmental > Terrestrial > Soil > Temperate forest >... | reverse complement strand
TTTTGCAGCTCGCCGGTCCCGACAACGGCATCTACTTCAGGGATATTTTTTTGAATTTCGTTGCGGTAGCGCTCTACCAGACAGCCAGCGACAATCAGTTTTTTTGCGCGGCCGCCCGGGTTTTCCGCAGAGGCTTTGTGCCGCGCCATCTGCAGGATGGTATCCACCGACTCCTGCTTGGCCGTGTCAATGAACGAGCAGGTATTGACTACGATGACATCCGCTTCATCGGCGCGAGCTGTGATTTGCGCGCCCGACGAGGCCAGCATCCCCATCATGACCTCGCTATCCACAAGATTCTTGGGGCACCCCAGGCTGACAAAGCCTACCTTAACCGGGGTTTCCGCCCGGGCTGAGGGGGTCTCAGTTGTGTTTTTAGATGACATGCAATCTTTCTATTTTAACATCTGGGGGATTCATCGCCGGGCGGCAATTTCTACTTCCGCGAACAGCTCAGGTAAGCGTTTGGCGTCTTCTGTCATCTCCCCAAATCGTGCCCGCAGGTAGTGCAGGGTAAACACTGAAACCACGCGTCGAAGCTCAGGTTCAAGAATCGAGTTCACGAATTCTGCTGGAGTTTGGGCGGGCTTTTTTTCGCATCCTCGGCGGGCGAGCGAAGCCGTCATGCGTTCATACCAGATGGAAGCAGCGGCGCGCGGGGCGTCCTCTGGCCTCGCCGCAATCCGATAATCGCGCCAAGTGTGCAGCAGCTTGCGGCCATTCACCGCCAGCAAGAACAAGGCGACCAGAGCTGTCAGGACCAGTCCGTAGCGCCGCGCGATTTGCCGTACGTCCGTCGTGCTGGCATGGCTGACCAGTTTGTAATACCGGCGCATCAGTGCCAGCTTCCAGGCAAACATGCGGCTGCGGGAGAACAGGAACATCCTGACCTGGAGGTTAGATTGATGTCCAAAGTCGTAGTTGATGACCCATTCGCGCCAGAACTCGCCGACCGCATCAAGGTACAAACCCATGCGCGAATTGCGCAACACCGAAGTGGAACCAGGATCGGGTGGTGTGGGATCGAAAGTGCTCCATCCATAACCGGGAAAATACACTTCCACCCAGGTGTGCGCTTCGCTCGCGCGCACGATGTAGCTGGAGGTCAGGTCGTTGAACTGGGCGCTGCGGAAGCCGTTGACCACACGCGTGGGAATCTGCAAGGTGCGCAGCATAATGGCCATGGCGGAGGCAAAATATTCGCAGTGGCCCTCTTTGCGCACGAAAAGAAATTCCGCTAAAGGATCATCCGGTGGTGTCTGCGAAAGCTTCAGTGTGTATCCATAATGTGTGCTTAGGTAATTCTCGATTTCGCGGGCGCGATCGTAGTTATTGGTTTTATCCGCTGTAACTTTTGCCGCCAGTTGCGCGATGCGAGGATCAAGCTTGGGCACCTGCAGATAATGCAGCGCAATTTCTGGTGGAAACTCTCCAGAAGCTTTGCGTAACAGCTCTGGTTCGGCCTCAAGCACATTGGAGCGCCCCACGTAGATACCGATGGGTTCATCTGTAAATGCCGAACCCGCCAGGTCTTGCGAGACAGAACGATAATTACCCACGATGGCGTCTCCAAAGGGGGCCACAAAGAAGACGTTTGCGCCAATCGGTTCCATCACCACGCGGTAATTCAGCATGTGGGCGTAGGGGTGCGTGTACTTTGCAGACGTTTCCGGGCGAAATCCTTCTCCGGTTTGCGGCCGCAGGCTAAATGTTCCAGAGATTCCATGTGGAATGGGAGAAAATGTAAGCGGATTGTCCCACTTGCGGCCGTCAAAGAGCCCCAGCGCCACGCCACGCCACTTCAAGTTGGTGAAATTTCCGCGCGTATCGCCGAACACTTGGACATGCATGACGATGGAGCTGGATTGCTTGATCTCACCAATCTGGCCGAGTTGTACCTCGTTTCCAAATCCGGTCAGCACCTGGTTGTTTTGAGCAAGCTGGCTCAGATAACCATTGCTGGTGCGAGGAAGGACGTAGAAAACAATCGGCGATGCCACGCTGATGCTGATTACCAGGACTACGGCCGCAATCAGAAGCGAGCGGGCCAGCACAGCTTGGTCTGGCATTTCGCGCGCCTGCGCCGTAGCGGTTTCTGCGGAGCGTTTCATCTCCATGCTGAGAAAGGTTGTGGCTGTCAAAACGAGAAACAGCAGGAAGGCAAAAAAGAAGGTGCTGTCTACGGTAAGCACCGCTGCCGCCAGTACCATTAAGAACGCAAGCAGGGCGAGATAGAAATTGTCGCGCTGGCGATGCACAGAAAACATTTTGACCACCATGCTGAACAGCACCAGGTGCACGGTGGCATTAACAAAGCTTCCAGATATCAAAAAGAAATCGGCAACGTAAAAAACCACGTACACGAGTGTGGCGTAATTGGTGTAGCGTTCCGAGATCTTGAATTCCCGCCCGCGTACCAGCAATGCCCCCCGAACAATGAGCGCAGCGGCGACGAACAACACAGAGAGCATATCCAGCTTGCCGGTACCGGCCAAGGTAAAAAAACCCGTAGCAATCAACAGGTAGAGCGAAGTATCAAAGAAGCGTTCGATGGCCAAAGGCGCCCGTAAGCGCAATGCTGAAGCGGAGGACACAGCATTATTGTACCCCTTACGTTAACCATCTTTTTTGTGCTGCGGTGGGTCATCCCTAGGTCATTTGATAAAATCGTCTGTCAGGCATTGGGTCCCGCGCAACGCAATCCCGCCAACCCCGCCAGGTCCGGAAGGAAGCAACGGTAACGGGCTCGTGCGTGTGCAGCGGGTACCCCGGTGCCTGGCAAACTGGCCCTCCAGGCAATAGATTCCACACGCAGCGAGTTTACGAAAGCTCGTGTTCTTCTTGGTAAGGGTGAGCTTTTGGTGAGCGCCGTGCCGCGCGAACCAAAAGCGAGGGCGCAGCAGCGGAACGCAGTGCAGCGTTGCGGAGCCCTTAGATAACCGGGTGAGCTTTTGGTAAGCGCCGTGCCGCGCGAACCAAAAGCGAGGGCGCAGCAGCGGAACGCAGTGCAGCGTTGCGGAGCCCTTAGATAACCGGGTGAGCTTTTTGGTGAGTGCCGTTCCGCGCGAGCCAAAAGCGAGGGCGCAGCAGCGGAACGCAGTTCAGCGTTGCGGAGCCCTTAGATAACCGGGTGAGCTTTTTGGTGAGCGCCGTTCCGCGCGAGCCAAAAGCGAGGGCGCAGCGGTTTACCGCGGAGCCTTATATAACTGGAGATATTAATTTTGCAAAATCTATTAGGCGCCAAGATTACCGCTCTGGGAACCTATGTCCCGCCCAAAATTCTTACCAACAATGATCTTGAAAAAATGGTGGATACCACCGACCAATGGATTGTCGAGCGCACCGGCATTCGCCAGCGTCATATCGTAGAAAAGGGAGTCGCCTCCAGCGATCTGGCAGTTGAAGCGGCCCGCAAAGTCCTGGCCGAGCGTGGAATCACTCCTGGAGATGTAGAAGTCATCATTGTTGCCACCGTCACGCCCGATATGATGTTTCCCGCCACCGCTTGTCTGGTGCAAAACAAACTGGGCGCCAAAGGCGCATGGGGCTTCGACGTATCGGCCGCCTGCTCGGGTTTTGTCTATGCTTTGCAGGCAGGCGTGCAGTTCGTCCGCACGGGAGCCCACAAAAAAGTTTTGGTCATCGGTGCGGACGTGATGTCTTCCATCATTGATTACACCGATCGCGCCACCTGTGTAATTTTTGGCGATGGTGCAGGGGCCGTGCTGGTAGAGCCGGCGAGCGGTGATGAACCCGGCTTTATAGACTTTCTTCATGAGGTGGATGGCTCCGGCGGAGCCGCCCTCAATATGCCGGGAGGCGGAAGCCTGCATCCTCCATCGCACGAGACCGTAGATAAGAAATTGCACTACGTCCATCAGGATGGGCAGGCCGTATTCAAGTTCGCAGTGCGTAAGATGGTTGAGGTTTGCGAGACCATCTTGAAGCGCAACGGATTGAAGGGCTGCGACGTGGCCGTATTCCTGCCTCACCAGGCCAATCTACGGATCATCACTGCCACGGCGGACCGAATTGGGCTAAAACCCGAGAGCGTGATCGTCAACATTGATCAGTTTGGGAATACTACGGCAGCAACTATTCCTTTAGCTATGCAGACCGCGCGCGAACGAGGCAAGCTAAAGAAAGGCGATCTTGTACTTCTGGCGTCGGTTGGCGCAGGATTTACCGTTGGAGCAACCTTACTGCGATGGGCCTATTAGGCAATTGCTATTCAACACTCCCGATATTTTGCGCCATAACAGCTCTACCGGCCAGGATTTATGTCTCGGAAGCATCAGATTCGTGTCGTCCTGTTTGACTTGGGCGGAGTGCTCGTGGAGTTGTCCGGGGTCCCGACCATGCTCGCGTGGATGAGCAACCGGGTTTCATCGGAAGAGCTTTGGAAAATGTGGCTTACCTCTCCGGTAGTCCGCGCATTTGAAACCGGCCGAGCTACCCCTGAGTGGTTCGCCGATCAACTTATCGCGGAGATGGGCCTCCTCATCGGAACACGTCAGCTTCTGGACGAGTTCGCAGGTTGGCCGCGTGGTCTGTTCCCGGGCGCCCTTGAACTGATTGGCAGGGTTCCGCGGCGGTATACGCGGGCTACGCTGTCCAATTCCAACGCGCTGCACTGGCCTCGTCTGATGGAGGAAATGCAACTCGCCGAGGCCTTCGATCAGTATTTCGCCTCGCATCTGATGGGCAAGATCAAGCCCGATGAAGAAGTGTTCCAACACGTGACTGGCACACTGAACTGCGCCGCGGACGAAGTCTTTTTTCTCGATGACAACAAACTAAACGTAGAGGCGGCGCAAGCCATTGGGATGAATGCGGTCCAGGTCAAAGGAGTAACGGCCGCGGAGCAAGCCTTGATCAAAGCCGGGGTGATGGAAATTTGAAGGTTATTTCTTCTTGATCTCTTCTCGATGTTTAGCTGCTTCTTTCGGCACCTGTGGCTCGGTCATGTTCACAGGATCAAGGATTTCAGCAATTTCTTTTTCCGTCAGCAACTTTTTCTCGCGGGCAATATCTATGATTGATCGCCCCGTCGCCACGGATTCTTTTACAATCTCCGCCGCCTTGGCATACCCGATATACGGATTGAGCGCCGTTGCGAGGGAAACCGTGCTTTGCGCATAGTAGTCGCAGCGCTTCTGGTTGGCGGTGAGTCCGGCGACGCATTTTTCGTTGAAGACGTGCAGCATGTTGGTCAGTATGGTGATGGATTGCAGCACGCTATACGCCATCGTAGGCATCATGACGTTGAGTTCCAGTTGCCCCGCTTGCACCGCCATGGCCACCGCAACGTCGTTGCCGACAACCTGGAAGCAAACCATCGCCGCCAGCTCGGGCATGACCGGATTAATTTTTCCCGGCATGATCGAAGAACCGGGCTGCAATCCGGGCAGATTAATTTCGGCAAATCCTGTGTTGGGGCCGGAAGAGAGCAGCCGCAAGTCATTCGAGATGCGAATAATTTCCAGCGCGAGATTGCGCAGCGCGCCGGAGACCGCCGCCATGGCAGAATTTGACTGCATTGCCCAACGCATGTCTTGGGCAGCAACCAGTTTTTGACCGGAGAGGCGTGCCAGATTGGCGATGGCCTTTTCGCGGTAATCAGGATGCGTATTGATGCCGGTCCCAACCGCCGAACCTCCCAGCCCAAGCTCGCGCAGCTCACTGCTGTTCTGCCTGATGCTCTCGATTGCCTTGCGCACCGAGACTGCGTAAGCGGCAAACTCCTGCCCCAGGCGAATCGGCACAGCATCCTGCATGTGCGTGCGGCCCGACTTCATCACATCGTGGAATTCCTTTGCCTTTTTCTCTAACGACGCTGCCAGCGCGTCCAGAGCAGGGTAGAGTTTCTCCAACTCCAGCAGCGTGGCAAGACGCATGCTTGTAGGGAAGACATCGTTGGTAGATTGCCCATAGTTAACGTGGTCATTGGGATGCACCGTGTACTCGCCCAGCTTGCCGCCCATCAACTCAGTAGCGCGGTTGGCGATGACTTCATTGCTGTTCATGTGGAAGCTGACGCCGGCCCCGGCCTGAAAAACATCAACCACAAATTCTTTGTCCCACTTACCCTCGGCAACCTCCTGCGCGGCCTGGATGATGGCGTTTGCGCGTTGTTCATCTACCAGCTCCAGCGACTTGTTGGCCTCGGCTGCAGCTCGCTTCACCAGGCCGATGGCGCGAATCAGCGTGGGATGCGCCCGCATTCCCGAAATAGGATAGTTCTCAACTGCTCGCGCTGTCTGCACGCCATAGTACGCGTTTGCCGGGACCTCTTTAAATCCAATGGAATCTTTTTCCTGCCGGGTTGCATTCATGGTTGCTGTAGCCATTTTGGAAGGGCTCTCTCCTTGTGTGAATCTGAGCAAATGCCAAACAGAAAATTATAACAACCGCCGGTGAGTTATATAGCGACAGCTAAACGCTAATAGCTGCTACCCATGATTTAAAATCAAAGACAATGCAAGAGAAGCTCGACGTTATCGTTATCGGAGCAGGCCCCACCGGCATGGCCTGCGCCATTGAAGCGCAGCGCGCCGGGCTGAGCGCCCTGCTGATTGACAAGGGCTGCCTGGTCAATTCGCTCTTTCACTATCCCGCGAACATGGTTTTTTTTACAACGCCTGAGCTGCTGGAGATCGGCGATATTCCTTTTCCCTCCGCTAACGTAAAGCCGACCCGGCCGGAAGCGTTGGAGTACTACCGCAATGTCGCCCAGCACTACCAGTTGAAGATCCGCCAGTATGAAAGGGTAGAGAAGATCAGCGGTAAAGATGAGGAATTTCTGATTGATACTACTCACGACCAGCGCTGCGATAAATTCCAATATCGCGCTCGCAAAGTCATTATCGCCACCGGATACTACGACCTGCCCAATATCATGAACGTGCCTGGTGAAGAGTTGCCCAAGGTTCTGCACTATTATCGCGAACCGCATCCGTATTTCGATACCGACGTTCTCATCGTCGGCGGCAAAAACTCTGCTGCCATTGCCGCGCTGGAACTATGGAGGCGCGGCGCCAGGGTAACCTTAGTGCATCGCGGCTCGGGCATGCATGCAAACGTAAAGTATTGGATTAAGCCTGATATCGAAAACCGTATAAAAAATGGGGAAGTTAAGGCTTACTTCGAATCTACTGTACGCGAGATTCGTCAGGATTGTGTGCTGCTAAGCACTCCCGCGGGCGAGATCCGAATCAAGAACGATTTTGTCTTTGCCCTGACCGGCTACCATCCCGATTACGATTTCCTGCGCAGCGTGGGTATTCGCCTTAACGAGAATGACTATCGCCCCGAATGCAACCCGCAAACCTTGGAAAGTAACGTACCGGGAATTTATGTGGCCGGAGTGATCGTGGCCGGCTCCAAGACCAGTGAAATTTTTATTGAGAATGGCCGGTTCCACGGCAAGCAAATCGCTGCAGACTTAAAAAGAAAACTTGCCACGGATTTACACGGATAAACACGGATTAGAAGCTATCTCATAAATGCGCTGTCCGGCGGTTGCTGGTGAAATGGCGATGTTACGCTAACAACTGACTGGGGGAGACTGAGTGTAATTGAGAGTTAATGCCAACTATCAATCGCACCTAACTTTCCACTTGCAGATTTTGGATCTTACTTGGAATTGAGCCGGGCGCTCGGACGTCTATTCAGGCGCATGTTCCTTCGGTAGCGGATGAAGTTGCAGGAAGGCGGCTGCGGCGTCGCGGGCACGTACCGCGATTTCGCGGGGGTTTGGTCGCTCGGCGACGCCGAGCAGCAGGCTGACTATCAAATCGCCCCAGAGCAGCCCCGCGAACTGCTGGCCAAGTTCGGCAGGACGCCCTGCGAGCAGTCCGGCCGCCTGGGCCCGGACCATGATTTTACGCAAAGCGGCGCGGCTTGCCTCGCGTCCTATAGAGTTGAGCGCACGCGCCACTTCGGGGGCCTGGACCGCCTCGGCGATCGCCAGTCGGAATACCGCAATGACCGTGGGATCGCTTATCTCGCGGACGAGCTTCGTCCCGAAAGAAGCCAGCACCTGCTCCAGGGTCTCGCGATCGCGCAGCGCGGGCAGGTCAGCGGGCACGTCAAATCGCTTGGCGCGCTCGCTGATGCAGGCGATCAGCATTTCTTGTTTGTTGCCAATTAGCGCGTAAAGCTCTCGCTTCGAAACGCGCGCCCGCGTCGCGATCTCAAGCATGCTGGTCGTTGCGTAGCCGCTCTTCATGAACGCCGCAAAAGCCGCCTCAAGGATGCGCGCGCGCACCGCAGTTTCGTCCCCGCCTTCCTGGCGGCGTTCTGACACCGATGTCGTAGCCATCATTCTCTCCTTGACGAAGCTGGTACCATATAGTACCATTACCAGTGAGTGGTACCCAATGGTACCAAGTCAAATTTCGTAAGGAATCAAGGAGATGAACAATGAAGATTGAAATGTTCTACCTGCTGCTGGCGTTCGCGACGGTCCTGGCGCCCATGGCGCAAGGCCAGTCCACACCGCCGCAGCCCAAGACCACTGGCGTGCTGACGATCCTTTCGCCAAAACCGGGGGTTACTCCCGAGCAAGTCATGAAAATCATGCCCGCCGAAATTCGTGCGACCGTTCCCCTGTATCTCGACGGCAAGATTCAGCAGTGGTTCTCGCGCGGCGACGGCCGGGGCGTCATCTTCATACTGAACTGCACGGACGTGGCGGAGGCCCGGGCCCTAATCGAAAGCCTGCCTCTCTCGAAGGAAAACCTCATGGACGAGCAGTTCATTCCGGTCGGGCCACTCTTGCCGCTCCGGATGCTATTGAGAGATAGTCCGACCAGTAAGTGAACTCGGCCACTGCGGCCGGGACTGCTATGCAAAGCCTTGGGCGGAGGCTGGCAGTCCTTCCCGCTGGAAGTCGACGCTGGAAGTAACGGCCGTTCGACGGCGATGGCTGAACTTCGAACGCCGAAACCATACGCCGCGTTGGGAGCCGTGATTTGCGGTGTAGATCTTGCTCTCGTCAGATGATGTATGTCATCTAACGGGAAGCCGTCAATCCGATAGGAGACCAAATGTCGCCGGAAATCATCTTCAATCTGCATCTCATTCTAGGTTATGTCGCGTGGCTGCTTTGCTTCGGCGTTTACGTCATGCCCAAGCTAAAGTCGATGGACATGGTCGCAGCGCAACGCGCCATCGCTACTCTGCACAGCTTCCGCTTCTTCGGGCTCGTCTTTATTCTTCCAGGTGTCGTCGGCAATCTGCCCGCGAGCTTCGCCACGTTTGCCGCCTACTGGGACCTAGCAACCGGGGTGCTGGCCATCCTTGCGCTTCTCACAGTAAGAATACGTCCGCTCTTTTGGCTGTTCGTGGTCGCCTTCAATCTCGTGGGGATAGTCGATCTCATCCTCGACTATTACCACGCCATCCAGGTTGGCCTTCCTGAGCTGGCGGGGCAGTTGGGCGCCACGTACGCGATCCCGATCATCTACGTGCCCGTGCTGATGATCACGCACGTCGTCGCATTCTACTTGCTGCTGCGTCCTCAGCCCAAGGCGGTTCGAGGCCTCGCCGGCGATGCGGCGGCATCTTAGAGTCACCGCGTGTGTGTTCAGAAGCAGTTGAAGCTAGAAGAGCCGCGCCTGTATGGGAGTGTCTAAAGTGACCGGCGTCGCGGACTCCGCACCCTCATTCTGCGAATTGTTGAGCTTCGTACTGACGGGATAGCGCCGCATTTGAGCTGCGTCGTAAACAATTTTCCACGTGACGGGCGACGGGCAATACGGAAGTAACTGTTGAAAACAGGCGATTACACCACCTATGTTGGGCGCACCTCGCAGAGCTATTTATGAGATAGCCTATAGAAACACCGAATAAGTGGCGCTTATTTCAGGCTCACTACCTGCTCACCCAATTGTTCGTTGATCAGGCGCGAAAGCAGCGTCTTCAGGTCTTCGCCGGTCTTGCCCAATACAAACGCATTGGCTGCGTCGGACCAATCCAGCTTGAAGCTTGTGGAGAGGGCTGAGATCCAGATTTGTTTCACTGGCGCATTGGGTGAAATTACAAAAATAGCTGGCGGCTCTTCAAAGTTGACTTTAAGAGCGCCTCCGCTCTCTTCGACTTCTATTTCGGCGGAATCTTCTGCGCGAATCAGGCTTTGTTTGAGCGACTCCAGTGCAGAATCGGCGTGTCGGCGAAATTGCTGTTCGTCCATGGGCAGCTTCGAGTTTCCAGTTTCAAGTTTCGAGGCAGGGAATAGTTTAAATCATGCCTCCTGCTATAGAACAGAAACTCGAAACTTGAAACCAGGAACTGCATTAGAACGGAATATCCTCATCCGTAATCTGCGAAGCCTCGCTGAACTCTTGTTCGGGTGGTGTCGGGGCATTATTGCCCGCTGAGGCGCCGCGTGAGCGCGAGCCGCCGCCTTCGTGGTCGGCCTCGCCGCCGCGTCCGCCCAGCAGGACTAAATCGTGGGCAATGATTTCCGTGCGATACTTTTTCTCGCCGCTCTGTTTGTCTTCCCAGGAAGAGGTCTGCAGGCGTCCTTCGATGTAGATCTTGTTGCCTTTCTTCACGTACTCGCCCACGATCTCCGCCAGGCGCTGCCAGGCGACAATGTTGTGCCACTCGGTGCGGTCCTGCCATTCGCCGGCTTTGTCTTTATAGCGTTCGTTGGTCGCCAGGCTGAACTTGGCCACTGCCGTGCCGCTGGGAGTAAATTTGACCTCGGGGTCCTTTCCGAGATTTCCGATGAGAATAACTTTATTCACGCTTTTTGCCATGGCTCTGTTGCTCCTGGGTACTGAAGAAATGTTTCGATGCAATATACCACCTTCGCTGCTTCTTTGCCTGCTTGCCGCCGGGCTTGCATTCATTTAACTTAAAAGTATTGGTTGACTCCCATGAAAGCGTGCCTTCTATGATATCCCTCCAACCGTGGGAGAAACTGAAGCCAGAGTTGATGGCCCTGAACCAGCGCTTGCTGCTTTGGCAGCAGCAGGTCAAAGATGAACTGGGCAGGTTACTCGATCCCGTTAAGGCTGCCGCTGGCGAGTACAAACACGAGCAGCAGCACGAGGCCTTGCGCCATGCTATGGCCAAGGCTGGAGACGGTCCTCGGCACGATTTGAACCTGGCCGTTGACCAACTCTGTAGCTTGTATCTTGGTGCCACATCCAAGGAACGCGAAGACATCCGTTTGTTTCTCGGAAAGCAGCCTTACATCCTGCATGACCTTTGGGGATACCTCCATCGCGCCGCCGAGCAGGTTCGCGCCGGGGGCCCAGCCGGGAGTGAAGAACAGTGGCTGCGCTTTGGAGTGGCCGTTGCTTCTATGGAAGACCTGCGTGGCGACTACCACGACACGCTTGCCGGGCTGGGAGATTTATATATGGCCGCAACCGAGGCTGGATTGCATCCTGATCGGGCTTTTCAAGAAATCGCGGAGCTCTCCAGCGAGGCGCCAGTTGCGGAAACTTCCATACGCGGGCTGCTGAAGATTTTTGAGAAGACTGAGTATTTCCTGCAAGAGATTCAACCGCAACTGGCCCGGCACGCTAACCGAAGTTAGCGGTTGGTCACTGGGCCTTCTTCGGCCGGAGACTTGGCGAACATGATTTCCCCCACCAGCAGGAGCGCTCCGATCACAATGGCGCTGTCAGCGATGTTGAAAGAGGGCCAATGCGAATTGCCCAGATAAAAATCCAGGAAATCAACCACGTGGCCTGCGACCACCCGGTCCCATAGATTCCCAATTGCTCCTCCCAGGATAAGCGAGAGCGCAATTCCTGTGGAGTTCATGGCGTGGCTGTTCTTCCAGAGCAGGATAGAGACCACCACCAGCGCCAGCGCCGAAAAAGCTATTAACGCTGCCCCCCCGCCACTCGGAGGGCGAATCCGCAAACAAGCCGAAGGCTGCGCCCTGGTTCTCAACGTGGGTGATACGGAATAGCCCCGGAATAATACTGATGGTGTCGTGCAGTGAAATATTTGTCGCCACCAGCCATTTCGTAAACTGATCGGCGAGCACAACAAGAGTTGCGATCAAAAAGTGGTATTTACGTTTGGCGTGGTTATTTGAAGCGGGTTTCAATTTTGAGCCTTGTTTCCTATTTCATCTTCGTTTCGTGGGCCAAACATCTCGGCCAAAGCCTGGCTGCAGCGTTCGCATACCGTCGGATACTGCTTATCTTCTCCCACATGCGTCGAGTACGTCCAGCAGCGTTCGCATTTTGTCCCCTGCGCTGGAGCCACCTTAACATGGATGGCCGCGGCCCCATTCCCAGAAGTTGCCTTTTCTAATACAACACTAGAGACCTTCAAAAGTTCCCGCAAATGCTTGCGATTGCGTTCCAGCACCTGATGGGCATGCTCTGCCGCCGAGATGGTAACCTGCGCCTCCTCACTGCGGCCAATCGTCTCTTTCTTGCGCTCTTCCTCCAGCGCCTTCAAGGCAACATCACGCACCGAAAGCATCACCGCCCAATCGGCACGGAAAGCCGCGTCATCCCAATTGGATGCTCCGGCAACTTCTTCCGGTGCTGGGAACCGCGCCAGATGCACGCTCGCCGGCCAATCCTTGCCCTGGGGCAGGTATTGCCAAACCTCCTCGGCGGTAAAGCTCAGGATCGGTGCTGTTAGTTTGACGAGCGCCGAGGCAATTTGCCACAACGCAGTTTGCGCCGAGCGGCGTGCTTGCGAATTGGTGGCCGCCGTATAGAGACGGTCTTTAATCACGTCAAAATAGAAGGCACTCAGGTCTACCACGCAAAACTGGTTCAGCCGCTGATAGATTTTGTGAAAGGCAAACTCCTCGTACCATTGCCGAAGTTCTTTTGTCAGGTCGGCGGTCAGAACCAGCGCATACCGGTCAAGTGGTTCGAGCTTGGAAAATTCCACAGCATGCTCGGCTGGATTAAAGTCGTAAAGATTGCCCAGCATGTTCTTGAACGTATTGCGTACCTTCTTGTAGTTGTCCGCCACCCGTTGCATCAGCTCTTCGGAAGCATGCACGTCTTCGCGGAAATCCACCGACGCCACCCACAGGCGCACAATCTCGCTGCCCAGTCGCTTGGCGACATCTACCGGATCAACTCCGTTGCCCAGCGACTTTGACATCGGCCGCCCCTCGGGATCGAGCGTCCAGCCGTTCGTAATCACCATGCGATAAGGCGATTGATTGCGCGTGCCCACCGCGCACAACAGGGAAGAATGGAACCAGCCGCGATACTGGTCGCTGCCTTCCAGGTACAAATCAGCAGGCCAGGGAAGTCCGGGCTCGTGGCCCAGCACCGCAGCATGGCTTGAGCCCGATTCGAACCAGACATCAATGATGTCCATCTCTTTGCGGAATTCTGCGCCCCCGCATTTCGCGCATTTGGTGCCCGCAGGGATGATCTCTTTGGCCTCGTGTTTGTACCAGGCATCTGCGCCCTCGCGCGCAAATAACTCGACCACAGCACGATTGACTTGGGGCGAGCGCAGCAACTCGCCGCAGCTCTTCTCTCCGCAGAAAAATACAGCGATAGGCACACCCCAAACCCGCTGGCGTGAGATGCACCAATCCGGACGCGTCGCAATCATGTTGGAGATGCGCTCTTCACCCCAAGCCGGGTCCCACTTTACCTTCTTGATTTCATCCAGCGCGCGTTGCCGCAGCGTGGAACCCTCGAGTGGACTCTCCATACCGATAAACCACTGCTCGGTCGCGCGGAAGATCACGGGATTATGACAGCGCCAGCAATGCGGATACTGGTGCTCCAGCTTTGCCTGGGCCATGAGTACGCCCCGCTTCTTCAGCAACTCGATGATGGGTTCGTTCGCCTGAAAAACAGTTTTGCCTTCGTATTCGGGAAGTCCGTTGCGCATTCTGCCGGCTTCATCCACGTTGCAGGTCTGGTCGAGCTTGTACTTCGTGCCGGTATAAAAGTCGTCCGCGCCGTGGGAGGGAGCTGTATGCACCGCGCCCGTCCCCTGATCGGTCGTAACGTAGTCGGCCAGAACTCCCAGAATCTTTCTATCCAAAAAGGGATGCGCAAAAGTAATGTTTTCTAGCTTGCGTCCAGAGAAGCGGGCAATGATCTGCGCCCCGGTCAGCGAACAGCTTTCGATAGTCGCCTTAGCCAGGGCTTCGGCCACAATGTAAACAGAATCGCCAGTTTCGAGAGCCACATACTCGATCCCCGGATGAAAAGCCACCGCCATCGAAGCCGGCAGGGTCCACGGGGTTGTAGTCCAGATGATGGTGGAAACTTTCTTACCTTTCAGAGCAGGGTCAATGGCCGCGGGATCGCTGGTCAGGGCATACTTTACCCACACGCTCGGGCTGGTATGCGTTTCATACTCAACTTCCGCCTCAGCCAGTGCGGTTTTATCGAAGATGCACCAATAAACCGGCCTGAGCCCCTTATAAATGGCATCCTTTTCCAGGAAGCTAAAAAGTGTCTCTACGATTACCGCTTCGTAGTCCGGCGACATGGTGGAATAGGGTCGGTCAAACCGGCCAAAAACACCCAAACGCTGGAATTGCTCACGCTGAATGTTGAGAAAATTGTCGGCGTAGGCGCGGCATTCCTGCCGGACCCGTAGCGGGTCCATCTCCAGCTTTTTCTTGCCCAGTTTTTCATCTACTTTGATCTCAATAGGCAAGCCATGGCAGTCCCAACCCGGAACATACGGCGCATCGAATCCTGCCATGGTCTTTGACTTTACGACAAAATCCTTCAAGCATTTGTTTAAGGCATGACCAAGGTGAATCGAGCCATTGGCATACGGTGGTCCATCATGCAAAACGTAGATAGGAGCACCTTTTCTGGCCTCACGGATACGCTCATAGATCCCCGTCTCCTGCCAGCGAGCCAGTATCGTCGGCTCTTTCTGCGGCAGGTTGGCCTTCATGGCAAATTCCGTGCGGGGAAGGTTGAGGGTTGATTTCAATTCCACTGGGCGGTCATTCCTTTTATGGTCGTTATGAATCTGTATGTCTGGATTCTAATTATAAGTGTTGATCCCTGTTCTGCGTGTAATGAACCTGGAATCAATAAACATTAGACGATTCTGACCATAGGAACGGTGCAAACTGGGGGATCTTGGTGTGTCCGGGGCGAAGAATCCATTCATTTTTGCAGGTTCGCCACTCTTGCCTGAGTGCAGCAGCAGCCCGGAGGGATAGGACTCCCATGCGGGCAAGTCTTAGGATGCCCTAAGAAGGTGCATATCTTGTCGGTGGCTTCGAAAGACAGAATGTGCTCGAATTTACAAGCCTGTTGCTCGACCTCAGCCTCATTCTCGATGTGCAAGGTTTCCATGAACAGCCGCTCGGCCAGCCGGTGCCGGCGGATAATGTTTGCCGCCCGCTGCTCGCCGCGCGGCGTGAAATCCACCATCAGGTTCTGCTCTTCGCTGACTTTGGCGCTCTCCGAATAAATCATCTCATGGCAACGGTTCAGTACTTCTTTGTGGCCATTTTCAGATTGTGCGCCGTTCAGCACCTGAAGTAACCCCATCTCTTTCATCTTCTCAACCGCAATGGTGACAGGCAGCGGACCGGAGACGTGCATGCGCCCAACCTCGGCGGGCACCCCATTTTCCTTGAGCGTCCAAATCTCTTCCAGCACCTCGTCGAATTGTTCTTCATCGGAAAATTTGAAGGTCTCCTGTTCGGCGATGCGGCCGTGGTGCAGCTCGACCTTGCGGTCTGCCAGCCGCGCTACTGCCGGGTCGTGGGTCACCATCACGATGGTGCGGCCTTGATTATGGAATCGCCGCAACAGGTGCAGGACTATTTCTTCGTTTTGCGCATCCAGATTCCCGGTAGGTTCGTCGGCCAGGATAATCTGCGGATCGTTGATGAGAGCGCGCGCTATGCAGACACGCTGCTGCTCACCGCCGGAGAGATGCGCCGGCAGATGCTGCGCTCGTCCTCGCAATCCAACTCTTTCCAGCGCAGCCAGGGCCTCAGCTTCATCGGTCATGCTGTGGAAGTATTGCGCCAGCATCACATTTTCCAAAGCCGTGAGGTAGGGGATCAGGTGAAACTGCTGAAAGATAAACCCGATCTTCTCGGCACGAAAGCGGTCGAGCTGTGCCGTTGAATATTGCGCCAGGTTTTCTCCGCCGATCAGAATTTCTCCCGACGTGGGCCGGTCGAGGCATCCAATAATGTTGACCAGGGTTGATTTCCCCGAACCTGAGGGCCCCATCACCGCCAGCCACTCTCCTGTGCTCACCTGCAGGGAGACCCCATCCAAAGCACGAAGCACGCCTCCGCCCTCGGCCTTCGCCGGATAGAGTTTGCTGACGTTATCAATCCTGATTGCCATTCTTACTCGCCTTTCAAAATCACCGCCGGTTGAATGCGGTTCAGCATTGTAATCGGTACGATGGCGGTGACCAGCGTCAATACGATGCTGCCTATCAGTATTGCTGGAAAAACGCTCCAACGCAGCTCGATGCCGGCGTGAAAGTTGATTCTTCCAATCAGCGCGGCCAGTCCAATGCCGGCAAAGTAACCCAGCAGCGCTCCTCCGGCTCCCATAAAGGCAGATTCTCCGGCAAAAAGCAGATTGGCTGTGCGCTGCGTTGCTCCCAGGGCCTTCATCACGGCGAAATCTTTTCGCCGGTCGAGCACGGAAGAAGTCAGCGTCGCCAGCACACACAAGAACGAAGTCACAATAATAAGCGCAACCGAGGCCAGAAGGGCCGCACGAGTCTTATTAAAGACCCGGGCCTCACCTTCTACAATCTGGCGCACCGGCTGGACCTGGGCCGAAGGGATCTGCGCTGCCAACCTGCTGATGAGGTCTTCGATCTCTTGCTGACCTCCTACTACACCGATCTCAATGACCGAGGGTTGCAATCCTGTCCAGCTCCTGAAGTCGTTTTGCGAAAGATACACACGGCTGTCTTCGGCGCCGCCGGTATGCAGCGTGCCGGCAATGGAAACGTGCACAGTGCGTCCATCAAAAATGAGATCGAACGGCTTGCCCTCAGGCGAGAGTGCCTCCAATGCACGCGTCCCTATCAGTATTGAATTCGGCTCCGAGGGCCACGCCGTCACCGACCACCACGTATTCAGTTTGCGGACGCGCTCCATGTCAACCGCTGCCACCACTACCGACGAACCATCAGGCGTGCGTGCGGTTGCATAGGTACCCGGAACAGCCGTGCCCCGATTGGCAATCTCGCGATCAACTACGGCAAGCGCATCTGCCGGCAGGGAAGAACCCTCT
>Ga0207130_1201_pt1 | contig 17227 bp, 20 predicted proteins | sample Alteio_BWMinHeat_16_FD_153545 | JGI IMG/M metagenome (GOLD analysis project Ga0207130, IMG submission 153545) | Enriched cells from forest soil in Barre Woods Harvard Forest LTER site, Petersham, Massachusetts, United States -... | ecosystem: Environmental > Terrestrial > Soil > Temperate forest >... | reverse complement strand
TGCTTTCATCCTTACCCGCATCGATATAGATATAAATATCCACCTGTATCGTCACCGCTTCGGGTGCTGCCTCGCTGGCGCGCGCATAATTTTCACTGCGCTCCACCATAAACAACGCAGGCTTCTGTGATGACGCAACGCCGCTCCACAGTTTGAGTCGCCTGCTTGCGGTCGCAAAGGATGCCGATGCGGAAACAAGATTGAACAGCGCCGTGATAATGGCTTCACGATTCATATTAAACTCCGTTCATTATATCATCCAACGCATCCGATGCTCCTGACAGAATATCGTCCTGCAACTCCTCAAGTGCAGAGCGCAGGTAGGAATGTTCGGGGATTACCGAGCCCGGATGGTTGATTCGCCGGAAGAACGACTGTTTGCCCTGGGAGTTGAAAGCAAGCGCCCTGCCTTGCACCGCCACAATGACATGCGCTTTGGTATCACCACCATATTCCTGTATCGCGGCATAAGGTACGTCGCCTGAAACAAATACGCTGGCGCTGATGCTATCGGTATCGCTTTCCAAGGCGCTTGCTATGCTGTTCTTGAGCAGGCCGGTTCTTTCGTTCAGCACGCCCCCGGAAAGTTTTGCGTCGCGTACATTTTGCAGCAGGGTGCCAGCAAGCGCCTGGTATTTTGTGAGCAACGCAGTATGCAGTCCGTTTGGAAAACCGGCAATTCTCTCTGTCAACTCATTGATATTAATTAAATAAATACTCAACATCAAACGTTCACACAATCTTCATATAATGTTCATACCCTCGTCCGGAAAGAAGAGGCATAATAGCTTGCAAGATAATACCTTATAAGGAATGGGCTTATGGCCGACGATTTCAGGGACGATCCGGATTATAAAAAAGCACGCGGCGGCATGTTCGGCTCGCGCGTAAAATCTTTCATTTGGGGTGCAGGTGCGGTACTGCTTGCCTCCGCCGCAGCCAGCGCAGTCAGCACTATAGGTATCATCGCGTTAGCAGCCGGCGCACTTTTTGCCGGTTATAAAGCGTGGTCGCATCACACCGATGAAAAAGCAGCCCTGGCGGAAGTCGCAGCACAGCGCACCGCTCATCACATCAATAAAAATACGCAGACGCAAAACGTGCCCACCATTGAGCAGGATCAGGGAACGCCTGATACCCGCTGGCAGAAGAGCGTCGATGCACGCCGCGTCGAATCCAAGACGCAGACGCAGGGCGCACAGCACTAATCCGTTGCGTCATACCTGCACTACCCGCTTATAGGGCTGCAGCAACGTGCGGATATAGTCCGGCATATCCTTCTGGCTGAATGCCATCGTCTCCTGCCCTCCCAGACTTTTTGAAATCTCACCGATACGATTCCGGTAACGATAGCGTTCGCCCACAAGCTCCATGCACGCATGCCCCACATCGGATGGAACGTAACTGTAACGGATGAGCACTGCGGCACTGGCATCGGCACTTGAGAAACCATACGTGCCGGCGCTCACGGTATATTGACCTTGCACGGGATTGGTGGCAACCGCAGTAAGCGCTGTGCCGTTGGCATAGGTTACTCCCTGATCTACCGCCCATGCGCCAGATGGCGCATTTGCCGTAACCGTGTGCGCGCCGGATGACGCAACGGTCTGCGGTTCGTTCTGAACGACAAACCCCGCCGTATAGGCGATACTGATATTGCTGTAACCGGAACTGTACTCATAGCCGCGCAGGCTTAATGCCTGCGGACGCCCCGGCGGCAAACCTTCCCACGGTTCGAGTATGTATCCGGTGCCGCCCGCCGCCGCCTGCGCGGGAACGGAAACGTCATCCACCATTATGAGCGCCACAGAAAGCACCGGCCAATGGCGCAGGATAAGCCTGTGACCTCCCGTGCCGTCATACACGTCGCTGAAGATATACTGAAACAGCGTCGGCCGCTGGAGGTAGCTCAGGATAAACCGGCTGGTGTCGCCGATGATCTGCGTGAGCAACGCATCATCATTGGACGTCGTAACGCCCGCCCAGCTTTTTACGCTGGCAAGCGTCGTGAGAAGATTGAGGGTCATGGAATTGGGTACCGTTTGCGTTCTTGGGAAAAGAGGAAGCGCGGCCGTAGCGATAGCCGCGCTTCCCAAGTCAGGGGAACCTTAGCCGTTTGCTATATTGGTGATGACACCCAGACCGAACGTCGCATAGACCGCGAGCACCTCTTCCACATAGACGCCGTATTCACGCTGGCGGGTGCGCGGCGGCCAATCCATGCGGTAGTAATCCCGGCGCGTGAGCACTTCGGCGACATTGGGCACTTCGTTGTTCTGGTACCATTCGGGCAGATGCTCGGCATAGGCGATAAGCGTGCCGGGCGGAAGATCAGGGTGCACCTTGATGGGCATTTTCGTGCCGCCGTCGGAGGCGAATGGATTGAAGTAAAACTCGATCGTGCCGCCCGCCACTACTCCATACGGCAGACCGCCGGTTGCGCCCGCGTCGTAACGCAGCAGCGAGCCGGTGCCCGTTCCCAGCACCTTGTTGGTGATGTTTTTGAGCTCCTGGCTACTCACGTACAACACGGTCGGGCTGATGCGGTAATTGTCCCACATGCTTTGCAGCATCGTGTCTATCTCCGCCACCGAACCGCGGCCGGATGCGGTAAGCGCGGTGCCGGTGCCCGGTGTGCCGGTCGCGAGCGTATTCACGTAGGCAAGGTTGCTCGGATTAAGCGACTGGGTAAGCAGCCCGTCAAACGCGTAATTCGGATTGGCGGAATTGTCGCCGGTCACGACCGACGCCACCTGCCTGCCGCCGGAAAGCGGCGCGCTGAAGGCAACACTGTTGAGCGTACTTATCGCCTGAAGCGTTTCGTTGCCGGCCGCACCCACGAACCAGGCATAGGCCACCGCTCCCTGCAGCGCCGCAACCGTTGCAAATAGCGATTGCCCAAGCGTTACGGCCTGCGTGACGTTGCTCGACTTGTTTGAGGAGCCGCCGCTCAGCACGAAGGTCTTGCCGTCCGCACCGGTGATCGTTTTGGTGGTCGCGATGCCGCTGGAGAGCGATGCGTTTTTCCAGCCCTCAAGCGTGAGCGCCACCACAATGACGGAATAGGTTGCGGCAGGAAGCGTCGCACCCGTACCGGATGCCGACAGTGTCGGGTTGGAAGGCGTTCCAAGCATCAGTGACGCATTGCCCGCGAGCAATCCGATCTCTTCCTTGCGCATCATCTTCTGCAACAGACGCAGGGTCACCATCGAATTTTCATCTTCAAGACCCTGCGCAGCAGCTTCGGCTTCGAAGGTCAGATAATCTTCTTCGCCGATAGTCACATACGCTGCCGATTTCTGGGACGCCGTATACGACATCGTGCCCGAGCGCTGGCCTTCAGGAACCCAGCCCATGGAATCATACCCCGATCCGGTAAGGGCGGTTACCTGCTTCCAGCGCGCCGCATCGGAAGCATTCATGCGCTGTACGCGCGGAATGGAATTACGCAGCGGCGTGATGACGGGATAGATGTTTTTAGAAGGAGCCTGCAGATCGTACCAGGTAAGGCCCGTCGCAATAGTGACGCCTTTGGAAAGCGCCCCTCGCCCGTTGGCAAGCGAATGCCGCGTGAGCGCCAGGGTTTCTTTAGTCGGGTTAATAAACATTTAACACTCCTGTGTGGTTGATAAAAAACGTTTTGAGATACAGAAAAGCTCATCAGAACACGCTGTTGCCAGAGTGTGTGATGACTGCATATAATTTTAGGAAAATGCGTTGCACCGGATGCACGCAGGAATAGAAAGCAGGCACTGTTTTGATAAACCTGCTATAATAAACCCCGCATGAATAAAAAAACGGCGGACACAATAAGTACATATTCAGATATAAAAATACGACGCTATTCGCCTGCAACGCGTGGATTCACGCTGGTTCAGGTGGCGATCGTGCTGATGATTGCCGGACTGCTGGTGGGCAGCATGTTCATGGGCGAAGAGCTTGTGGTTATCTACAAGGTGCATGCGCAGATATCCCAAATTGGGGCATTCGACGAAGCGGTCGCCACCTTCAACGAGAAGTTCGAAGGGCTGCCTGGTGATCTTCTGGCCGTCATGGCAGAAAGGCAAGGCCTGCCCGCGGGCGATGGAACGCCAAGCCACGGTGACGGTGACGGGAAAATATCTCCCTGCAATCTGGGCTGGCAATGGCATCTGGGATGCGAAACGGCGTTATTCTGGTCGCAGCTTTCCGTCAGCGGCATGATCCCCGGAAACTACACCGCCGACAGCCGATTCACCGACAACCGCCTCAACCACGTCAATGCAATGGACCCCTATCTTCCGCGCTCTCCCCTCATGGAAGGGGTATATGTCGCGATATGGAGCTCCGTCGCGAACCAGCCTTCGCCCAAGCCCCAGCTGCCTTACGGCAATTATTACGAGATATCGCGAATCATGGGCGTGGCGGATGAGAAATTCGTCGACGATTCCAAAGCGCTCACGCCCGAGCAATCCTACGATATCGATCGCAAGATGGATGACGGATTGCCGCTGTCGGGTCGCGTGGTCGTAAACGGAGAAGCCGACTGGCCGAAAGATGCGTGGGGCACCTATGCCAAGCCCGGTGTCTCCAGCTGCGTGTTCACGGACGAAACCTACAACACCAGTTACATCTTAAGGGCGCACGCCCCGCTCTGCCATATTGCTATTGCGCTTGAATGCTGCAAGAAGCAGGAAGACGGCACCCAGTCTAAGCCGTAATAGGATTGGCAAGGGCAACTTTCATCAGCTCGCGCGCACGCTCCGCGGGATTTAATCCGGCAAGCCATTCACCTGCCTGCACATGATCGTCATCTTTTCCCATAGCGCGCACTACGCCTTTGGGCGGCAACGGCTGCGCTTCAAGCCGGGCAATGCGTTTATGCAGCGTTTCGATCTCCTGGTGCAGTGACTTTGTAACCGGCTGAGCGCTCAAATGATCGCCTTCGTCTTCTTCCTCCAGATAATTCTGCAACGCCGCAATATGGGCAAGCAAGCCGACGGCACCTATCGCCTGCACATGGGCAGCAAGCCACGCCAGATCGCATAGCAGTTTGGCCGTGCGCGATTGGCTTTCGTTGCCATCCGCTTCTGCCATATCGCCGCTTGCAGGCTGCGCGTCACCTGTGCCGAATTTACGCAGTTCGACGCTGCCATCCTGCTTGATAAGCTGGAACGTGGCGGTAGGCACGGCCGGATTATCGACGAGTGATACCTCGGAAAGCACCGGCGTATAACGCATGAGCTGCGGGTTCTGCTGATCGGGCCAGCGCTTCGCATAGCCGCCGCCGATCGAGAACCCCGTGTAAACACCTTCCACCACTTTCCGCCATTCGTCATCGTCGATGATCTTGGCGACACCGTCGATGCGTTTACCGGCATCATCAAACTGGATGTCCGTGAGTTTGCCGGCTGCGACCGCACCGTGCATCGCACGCACATTGCCCAGGCTCTTGCCGCCGGATGCCGCATGAAACTGTTGCGACCATTCCTCGAAGGCGGGTCTGGCGCTGGCGTAGTCGAGAATCTCACCTGCCTTATCGGGCACTTCCTCGCTGATAGTGCCGTAGACCAGTCGCTGCGCTACGTCGATTTTGGTAATAGGAAGGAAGAGGGACATTCTGACACTCCCGTGTGAAGGTTGGATAAAAATAATCGCTGAATCGGCAGCCTTACGCAGGCCGGTACTTCAGCAGAAGCAGGCCGAAACCGGCAAACAGCGTGCCGATGATGCGGTTAAACAATGTCTGTACTTTTTCTCTCTGCAAATAGCGGGAGATACGGGTGCCGCCCACCGCATACGCCATATACCACCCCAGCTCGATCCAGACGAAAGAACCAAGCAATATGCAAAACTGCGGCAGCTGCGGCACGGCCTTGTCGATGAACTGCGGAAAGAACGCTGTGGCAAACAACAACAGTTTGGGGTTGCTCACGCCCACCATGAAACCGCTGCGGAAATGTTTCATAGGTGTTGCGGCGGCCGGAATATCCACTGTCGTTTCCGAATCAAGCGGCGCGCGCGTGGGCTGAAATGCTACTCTCACCCCTAAGTAAATCAGATAGGCTGCGCCCAGGAAACGCAACAGGTCGAACACCCGCGGCGCGGCTTCAAGCAGCGTACCCATGCCTGCAGCCGAAGCGGTAGTGATGGAGAGCACCGCTAGCATACACCCTGCCATCGTGTAGAAAGTAGGGCGCAGCCCGTGCCGTATCCCACTCGCCATCATGTGCAGCATGTTGGGGCCGGGTGTCGCAGAGATAAAGAATGTGGCGATTATAAACGTCCACCAGGTATGAAGCGGCATAAGCTTGTAGTTGCTTTCCGAAACAGATGTTAATAGCACATACGCCGATTATCTAAGCACTGATTTGAACAAACAACTGTCGTGCTATTCGTCCAAATGCAGGCAATTGATTACATCAATTTTCATATCACTAGGCCAATAATGCTTTATGGACTGACCGCCATGAGAATATCAGATGTATCATTTTTCTTTTGGCATCTTACAGTCGAGCCTGGAATAAACTCCCACTCTTCATCCTCCGGATTGTAGTCATCCGTTGGCAATATCTTGAACAGACCATTACCTAATTCCATTGCCTTGGTAGGCCTAGTAACGTCCGTGCCCTCATTCAGAAGTCGAACATGAATAGATATATTATTAATAGTCATATCCAGCTTTTCCTATATGCAATATTTCTTTTGTTATGTCATCTCTAACTAATGATTTGCCAGTTTTAGGATCAATATATTTTGTTGCAGTATTTTCAGGATGAACCCTGTTTGGAGCAGGGGCCTGCTCTCCGTTAGCTATTGTTTCATCAATTTCTTCTAGCGTCCAGCCCCGCCCTGTCATTTGATTCTGCCATCGCTGCTCTGATTTAAAATCACCTAATTTCCAGTCATATACATTTTCTATCGGCTCAATTGTAGACGCGGATACGGTATTACCTACTCTCGCCGTCGTAGCTGTTGCATCTGCACCGACAACGATCTCAGTGCCCACAAGACCTATTGCTCCCGCCGCCACAAACGCCGGTATCAGCACTCCTCCTATGGGGTCGGAATCAATCGCATCATCATGATACTGTGGATTATCCTTCACCTGCCTTCCAGCGGATATAGCAGAACTTACCGCTACGATGCTCGCTGAAGTGGTTGCATTGGAAACCGCCGCGAAACGGCCACGCTCATCGTGATGCGGATTGTATTTATTGACGACATCAGCGGGTTTCGCAATTGGCGCCAGCCCCATATTGGCCCGCACTTCGTCCACCGTGAGTATCCCCGCACCCACATACGCCACATCGATGCTTGCGGCTTCCGCCGGGTTCTGCGCCCGGCTTTCCACCCACGCAAACTCCAGGTCGGGCGAAGCAAACTCCGTCGCTATAATCCGGTTCATGAATGCGCTTACGAAACGCATGAGCGGACCCAAGCCTTCATCCACAGCCCGGGAATGCGACGTCTCGGCAGTGGCACGGTTCACCTGTCCCACAAACGGTTCAGGCGAAATGGAGAATACGAAGCAGATGATGCGCGCCAAGAATTCATCGTACGCATCTTTAAGCGGCGGCGCCTTGGTCTCCTGGTATTTGAAATCACCCGGCATGAAACGCACGCGGCGGCGCAGCCCCAGATTTCCCGACAGCATCGCATCAAAATGTTTCTGGAAGGCAACGATCTGATCGTTCGTCCATTCCTTGGGCAACCCGATCAGCGCATCCGGCGAACTGCCTTCGCGATAATATTCCAGCTGATGCAGCGAACGGCGAATGAGAATATTGACCGTCACCAGCACCTGCTCCACATGAGAGTAGCCATACACCTTATGGCTGCGCGGATTATGCACGAGATACATCAGTTCCTCGCGCGTGTAATCCGCTGCGGGCACCCCCTTGAGCACCTGCTGATAGGCAGGATCGGGTGCCACGGGCAAGCGGCCGCCATCGTCGAGCAGTATCTTGATCGTCGCCGCATCGATAATTTCAAGCGCATAGAGCCCACCTGCGCGATTGCGGCGTTTATAAACCGCCACGCCGTCGATGACGAACATGTCCTCCAGTATCTGGCGCAGCCACTGGTCGAATCCCCGCTCCTTGTCTGGGCTCTGCAAAAACACCACGATCGAATCAATCCGGCGCTTCTGATCGTCCGTGGGCAGTGGAATATGCGATGAATTGTTGCCCACCGTCACACGTACCGTCCATTGTTGCGCCTCTATCTGATCCTTGCGCGTTTCGATGACCGACCGCAATATGTCACAACTGTCGGCAAGCGCACGCAGATCGGAAAACGATACAGGCTCCGCACCGCGCGGCGTATAGGTAAGATTGTAGCCGGTCGGGTAGTCGAAGCGCCGGCCCGCCACATCCGGCGGCGCCATTGGCTGCAACGGCTGCATCGGGCCGAACCACCCGTCCGGCGCAACGCCGCTGATGACGTAGCGCGCGGCTTGTGTGATTCGGCCCATGAGGCCGGAACTGATCGGAGTCTGTGTCATGCTCGCTATGCCGCTCTAGTTAAGGGCTTCGATGAGGAGGCTGTTTAACACCACATCGCTTGCGGCGGCGGTGCCGGTCTGGCCGGTGACCTTGATGGTGATCGCGTTCGTATCCGTTTCGGTTCCGGATATCGGCAGGCTGATGCCACCATGAGCGGTCCCGATAATCGGCGAGTAAAACCCGAGCTGGGAATTGCTTGCGGTTTTCTGCACCTGCAGGCTCACCTGCCAGCCGATGTTGGCGCCTGTCTGCGCACCCGTCGTGGCAACGATGCTCGAGCCGAAATACAGCTTCGCCGTTTTGCTGTGCGCATTATTGGCGAATGATCCCGATGCCGTAATCTCCAGAGTACGGCCAGCCACGTCTAGCGAGCCCGCAGGCAGAGCGAACGTACTGAGCGTATCCTCCGTCGTGTCGTTGCCGTTACCTGTGCCGGTGACAGACTGGTAACGGAAGATGATACCTGTATTGGCAAAACTCTGCGTGCCGCCACCAAAATAGGTGAGCATGCTCGAAGGCTCGACTCCCACGCCGGGCACGACCCCCGCCAGCACCCAGACGGCGGCCCCTGTCGCCGCCGACTGGCATATCCACGCACGGTTGCCCGTAATGTTAAGCCAGATACCGCCGGGACCGTAATCCTGCGTATTGTCGTTGGATACTGCCGGGTCGGCCGTGGCGGACAGGTTATCGACCGACTGCGGATTGCCCGGCAGCGGCAAGGCGCCGGACTCTATCAAATCCACGATGTCGCTGCCGAGCGCCACATTGGCAAGCACGCCGTAGGCATCGGCTGCGTATTGCGTGCCTGCGCGCGTCTGAAATTGCTGGTACGGTTTTGCAAGTAGTTTGACCATGTCTTTCTCCTTTGAAAATGAATCGGTTTACTCTTCCGCCCAGGCTTTCTGCGCGTAATAATCCATATAGCCGTCACCGGGCGTGCGCAGTTGTGCGAGGGCGTAGACCAGGCTATCGCCTTTATCGGGGCTGCGGTGAATGCGTCTGATGATATCGTCCTTGCTCTCGATCAGTACGCCACGCGCGGTGATGCGATAGCGCGGGGCCGCCAGATCCGACAGCAATTCGCGATCCGGCGGCAGGGCAAGTTCATCTCCCATGGAAGGATCGAGCGCTTCGCGCAACGACCACCACCACTCGGCGCGCCGATTGATGAATCCGAGCGTGCCGGTCTTATCCCTCGCATCACTGCCTTGCGCGGCATTAAGCGCAGTGACCTTCTCGCCGATGTGGCGGCGCAGCGCATCAAACACGCTTGCACCGACACCGATGACGTCGACATTGACCTGGCAAACCGATGCGCCACGCGCCGCCAGTACCAACTGCGCCACCGTCTCGCCGTCGGGCGTGCTGCTGCCCGGATAGATGCGTTGCGGAGCAAACCAGTTGGCATGGCGCAGCGTAATGACCGTGCGGTCGCGACCGCCGCGCGCCACATCCACTCCGATGCAGGAGACAGGCTCGTCGGATTTCGTGCCGCATTCGTAGCGCCTGATCGCAAGCTCCAGCCATTGCGTCGGGATCAATTGGAAAGGATTCTCCTCGACGCTTACGCTGAAATCGCCGTAGAGCAACTGGCTGCGCAACGGCTCCGGCATCGCCTGCAGCGTCGCCTTGTAACCGGACGCCATGTAATAGGGATTGTCTTCGATGCGTGCCGGAATGAACGTACGGCTCTTGGGAACGATACGTTCGTCCTTATATTCAAACGGCTCGCCGTTTTCGACTTCCTTCTCCTTGCCGTCGATAGTCGTATACCAACGCAACTCACCGGGCCTTGCGGGATGCGCATGCGTTCTGTCGAGCCACGGCGCAAAGAAACGGATTATCCACTCGCCCTCGCTGTCGGTGGGCGGATTGCCGGTCGCGAGCACGCGGCAGCGCTGCGTGGGATCGGCGCTGCGCAGCCAGCCGCACAGCGTGCGGAACTGTGCTTCGCTGAAATGCGCCAACTCGTCGAATGCCTTCAGATCGTGCGGCCGGCCCTGATATTTGCGCTCGTCGCCGAAATGCTGCACGGCGCCGAACTCGATCATGCGACCGTCTTCCAATGTCCAGATCATCTTCGCCTTGTTGAACTTGCCGAAGTCGGTGAACAGTTCCGTAGTGCGATCAATGATGGCCTTAAGCTGCGAATACTCGCGCCTGAATAAGATGCTGCGCTGATGCCGGGTGAACGCAGCGCCTATTATCAGATCCGTTTTACCGCCACCCGCTGCGCCTCCGTAAAAGAGGATATCCGCAGTGCTGCGCAATGCGTCGCCCTGCGGCCCGGCAAGCGGTACCCAGAGCGACAAAGATGGGGGTTCAGAAGGCATGGATAAAAAGATTAAGACTCTGATATTTTCTTCACATGTACCGCACCGACCGCGAACCGCGTGCGCCCGTAAAACACCTGGGCGGCGCGGCGGATGATAGGGGCGGAAACGCCTGCAAGATCGCAGATATATGCAAAATCGGTTTTGTCCCGCAGCAGCCAGCGCACCGCTTCGTCATACTCTTTGCCCTGCGTTATGCGCGTATCGGGACGCCTGCCCGATGTCGGCGCGGAAATCGCGCCCATATCCATGAAGGCCTGCGCTATCACGGCGCACCATAGATCGCGCTCGCCGTGAGTGAACGGATCGGATGAGGCATTTTTGGCATTGGCGTAGGCATAGCAAAGGCCGTCGAATCCCGAATCGACGCTCATATTATCTGCGTGCGACTGCATGGAACATCCTTGAGAAATCAAGTGTAAAAAATGGGCCATTACCCAAAAAAGAGGGCAATAAAAAACCCGCTGCGGCTGGGCCGGGCGGGCTGGTCAGTCAGAGTTATTGACTGTGTGAAAGAGGGTACATTTCGTTCACGTGTAAGTCAATAGGTGAAATATATGCGGATCATATTTGTATCGTCTCCGCTGTTTTTTCTTGCGCCGATTTCTCCATTTCGCGCTTGAGATCGCGCATGCGCACCAGTGCATCGCCCAGCGCATCGAAAGCGGCACGCACATATACGGTTATGCTGTTTACCGGCAGATTCATTCCCCTTCCCGCTTCGATCGCTCCCTGTTCTTTAAAACATATCCGGCCAATCAGTTCATGTTCGCGCGGACGCAGAAAACTCATCACTTTATAAAATTTATCTTCCGCGCTCATGCGACTTAAATTGATCATTGCGAAATCCGGCAGGCGCATAAGCTGCCTCGGCTCGTATTGCGCCGCTTTCAGGAAAGGGCGGCTCGCGATAGTCCACAGCGTGATAATCTGCATCCCGTACAGATGCTGCATTTCGTCGATTATTCCGTTCCTGAGCAGCTTATCAATACGCAACGGATCTTCCATCCGGGCGATATTGCTGCGGATGATAATCCCGCCGTGATTCATGCGCTCCAGGGTGGGCAGATTCAGGCTTTTTTCTTTGGCCGGGCCTGTGAGTTTTTTCTGCTTTTTTTTACGCGCCATAATCCTCTCCCTTGTTTTTCTTTAACTTTCCGACCCTAATAGGGGAATATTCCCATAATGTAGGGGGAATATTCCCGCGTGACTACCTGGGAATTTTCCCATACACTTTTTCTATGGAAATCAATCGCGACAACCTTCTTACGCTTATTAACTCCGGTATTGAGCGGGATAATCTGGGTATAACCAGCCTCGAAAAACAGGCGGGCGTGCCCAAGGATACGGTGCGCGATTTTCTGCGTGGTAAAACCCAGATTTTGCGTGCCGATAAATTGCAAAAAATCCTGCGTATACTGGAGCCGGGACATAAAGTGCGTATTTCCGGCTATGTAGGCGATGGGGCCGAAATCACTGCCGTCAACACCTCCGATAAAAATACGAAAGACGAGGTGGATTGCCCGCCTGGCTTTGATCCCTCTGACGTCGTGGCAGTGCGGGTGCGCGGCGACGCTATGCTTCCGGTGTTCCACAACGGCTGGGTTATCTATTACAGCCACCGCAATGACATCCGCATTCCCGCTATAAGCGGCGGATGGCAGGTGCCCTATACCAAAGCCACCAAGGCACGCCAGGAATCGTTTGCCGAATTCGTCGGGAGACCCTGCGTCATAGGCCTTGCAAACGGCCGCGTGCTGCTTGGAACCTTAAAGCGCTCCGCCACGTCGGAAAGCTACAGCATCACCAATCATAACGGATCGGATATTCGCAACATCAGACCTGAATGGGCTGCAAGAATCGTATTTATAAAAACGGAATAGAGGGATTTATGACGCATAAACTATCCATCGTGCTTGCCTTACTCGTACTGTGCGGCTGCGGATCAGAGAAAAATCCTTATGCCAGTAACGGAAGTTACGGACAGCTGGACAACGACAAGGAATTCGGCGTCATCGTATCCGAGCGGGAAAGAGAAAGCGCCAACGTAGCGGGGCATGGCCAATGCAGTCGGCGGCGGCGCCGGCACGGTAGCGGGTGCCGCCGCAAGCGGAGCGGCAAGCGGCGCGGTATCCCAGAGCGGCATATTCAGTCCCCTGGCGAATCTGTTCAGCTTTGGAGGCCCCAGTCAATCCACTCCGGATACGCAAAGCGTCGTGACCATACAATATGTGATACAGAAAGACAGCGGCCAACGCATTACGATCGATCAGCAGCCGCAGGCAGGGGAATCCATACTTTATCCCGGCCAGAGGGCAATGATACAATACAACAACGGTTATATGCGTGTATATCCGGGAGATGTGGAAAACCGGTTCCACTGATAAAATGCCGGATACGCATCACCCATGACTCAGGCATTCGTCAAGATTACCCGTTCACGCGCCGCCTTCATCACGGGCCGCCAGTCAAGCAGATCGGACTGGCGCAATGCGGTAACGCAGGAGTACCAAAGCGTTGCCTCATTTTCCAGCACAGGCCAACGGTAATTGCATCCTTTGGGTAAAAGCAGAAGCGTAGGAACGCCCAGCGCCCCCGCCAGATGCACGTTGGAGTTATCGATGGTGACAACCTCATCCATCGCAGCGATGAGAGCAGCCAGCCCCTCCGCATCCGCCAAGGGGTCCACCGTCACGTCCACCGTAATGCGGCAGCCATGCTGTTGACAGAACCGCGCGATGTCATCCGCATCGGCATGATGCTGAAGCGAAACGAAATGGCAGTCGGGCACAGACAGAAGCGGCAGCCATTCCTCCAGCGGGATATTACGCGTCATCTCACGCGTGTTGGTGGTATGCCATGAAATGCCGATGCGCCTGCCCTGCCCCATTTTACTTAAGCGATCACGCGTGGCGGCAAGACGCGCCGGATCGGGAATAAGGTAAGAGGGCGTCTGCCGCGCCGGAACATAGCCCGGCAGGCCATACACCAGCAGATCACCCATGGGAGCTGCAAAATCGAACAAACCGTGACGCTGGACATAGTCATAGGACGCCCTGAGCGGCTCCAGGGAAAAAGGCACCGAAGCATGCCGGGACAATGTCTCGATATGCGGAAGCGCATGCATCACTGAAGGAGCAAGCGCATGATGGATTGCATCGTCAATCGACTCCACTTCCACCTGGGGAAACGATCGCTTAAAAAGCGTTATCAGCTTGGGAAACATGCCAAGCGCCACGCGGGCCGGACGGGCATTCATCAGATGCGGCAGAAAGCCCGCGAACATGATGATGTCACCCAGGCCCTGTTCCGCCCATATATACAATTTCTTCTCGGTTACAGGATCACCGCGCCAGCGCGCAATCGGCAGGCCGCGCCAGTCCGGACCGCTGTTTTCCGTTACGGCATCAAACCTCGCCTCATATAAATCGCGGCCCTGCGCAAAGCCGCTACGCATCATGCGCATTTGCGCAAACGCCAGCCGTGAGAAGGGAAAGTCGGGCCTGCTTTTAAGGGCGCGGGCGTAATATGCTTCGGCGCCGGCATAATCGCCTCGTATCTGCGCATCGTATCCCAGCAGGTGCAATGCTTCAAAATGCTCGGGCACTACCTTAAGCACCAACTCGCAGGCATCTCGCTGCTCGGCGAGAAATCCTTCCGCATGCCAGCCGCGCGCCTGATCCATCAGCCATTCGGCAATGGCGGCATCCAATGCGGATATTTCATGAAGAGATTGTGCGTATGCCACCGCCTCCGCTCTTCCACCGCGTACGACAATCGCCTGCAGGTGGCCGAGAGGTTCAAGCGTTTGGGAATGATCAGAGGGCATGACAGTTCAGCTTTGTGTAAGACAAGATGAGTCTGCCTCAACTTCGTTCCTTTTTCATATAAAAAAAAAGAGAGGCGCGATAATCATCGCGCCTCTCCGGTTCTTAAACTCCCGTCAGGAGCTAAGACTATTGATGATGCTCGTCGTGATGCTCTTCATGGCGTTCGTGACGATGTTCGCGGTGCTCGCGATGCTCTTTGCGCTCATGACGATGTTCGCGGTGCTCGCGATGCTCTTTATGCTCTTCGTGCCTGTGATGCTCTTCTCCCGGAGTTTGCGCCATAACAGGGTTTGCCAGCATGGTGAGGGCGATAAATGCGGTGGTGATAAGACGTTTCATGGGGGAAATCCTTATATGAGGTTATTATTGTCGGATACGGTCATCTCCGTACCATTGAACCCTAGCATAGCCTATATTAAGGCTGTCTCCCCTTTACATTAATTCTTTGCAATGATCCTGCCTGCGCCCCTTTTCAGGTCCCGCTGGAATCAGCTCATAGTCAAGATAGTATAAATAAAACCGTTTTTTAATACCGGGCCGCGCGAATACTTTCCTTTTTTGTATCGTATTAATACCGTTAAGTTGGTTGATACGATTTACCCGTACTATAGCGCGCAAGCTCCCTTTCGCCTTAGTACGGGCGGTGGGGGTCTTCTCACACGGATTCCCCACCCCCAGACCTGGCCCCCCCAGGTCTGGGTCAACCGCTTAACGGATCGCGATACAGTAGACGGCCAAGGGATAAAATGAAGACATACAGAGCATTACCGGCAGCCTTCTTTGCAGTTCTTCTGATTCTGCCCTCATTCCTGCATGCCATCAAGCCGGAAGAACGTCAGGATCAGTCACAACTGGAAAGGCTGATCTCCCAGCTCCCCGTAGAAAAGCGCAGGCTGTTCGATGACACCATGAAACGGACGGACCGGCAAAACCGCAAACTGCTTGAAGAAAAGCACAGGCTTGAGGCGGAGCTTATAGCGCTCCTGGAAGCTCCCGAATTCGATCAGCGGACTTATCTTGATAAAAGCGCCAAATTGGGTAGGCTTAGGGCCAAGATGCACGCCAACATGGAAGATGCCATTGCCATGGTAGCAGCACAATTTACGCTGGAAGAGCGTAAGATACTCGTAAAAACCCATACCTTCTGGCAAATGCATGGCGAACACGAACGATGGTCGCACGACGATGATGGGGAGAGCAATCATCCGCCAGCGGCAGACTAATACCAAAGTGGTATCTCTGTTTCCGCAAGGCACAGAGCCCACAGAAGAAAATGCAGAGAGTGACGCACTGCTGCTTGAGCACATAGCAGAAGGTGACCATGGTGCTTTTGCGGAGCTTGTGCGCCGCCACACCGCACGTTTTTTTCGTGTGGCATATCGTTTTCTGGGCAACCGGAGCGAGACGGAGGATATAGTGCAGGACGCCTTTTTGAAGTTGTGGGAAAGACCCGGATTATGGCAATCGGATAAAAATACGGCGTTTACGACCTGGTTTTACCGCATCGTGGTCAATCAGTGCCTGGACTTCGTCAAGAAAAAACGACCGCTGCAGCTTATAGACGACAGCTGGATTGAAGACGAACGGCAAACACACGAAAAGAATATGCTGGAAAATGAGAAACAACGACTGTTGGAACAGCAGATTGCCAAATTGCCGGAGCGCCAGCGCACCGCACTCAACCTGTGTTTCTACGAAGGACTTTCCAATAAGGAGGCCGCCGATGTCATGGGTGTGCGCCTCAAGGCATTGCAGGCGCTGCTGATGCGCGCCAAAACCACCTTGAAGGAAGGATTGAAATTTATGTCTGGAGGTACCGAACATGCCTAATCGAGAAATACGCCTGCGAGAGCTTCTTGCCTATTATGGCTCCGATATAGCGAACTGGCCCGAAACCGCCAGGACATGGGGACTCAAAGCGCTTGAACAGCCGGAACTTGCCGCGCTCGTCCGCGAGGAGCAGCGATTCGAGCAGCTACTGCTCAAGCGTCGCGTTCCTGCCGCTTCCCCTACGTTCGCCGAACGCATTATCGCCGCTTCGCAAATACGCAGTCAGGCGCCGGGATTTGCGGGGTGGATTCCCGAGCTATTGGCCATAGTGCGCCCCTCGGCACTCGCCGCCATGCTAGTGCTTGGCTTTACCATCGGCTTCGGTATGCTCACCTCTTCACCACACGGTCGGGACACAACATTCGTGCAATCAACTTCCGACGACGAAGGGGCCATCCTATGAACCGGCGCATTAAAATCGCACTCGCCATTTCAGTGGTGCTTAACGTGCTTTTAGCGGGAATGTTGCTCGGAGACGTATCGCATAGTTATATTGCACCCGCCGTTACGGCATTCAACCTTGAGACACAGCTGGCACAGCTGCCGCAGGATAAGCGTGCTTTGTTCGACACCATTATGAAACCCGCCAAGCAAAAAATGGACGACGAGCGTGCGCAGATAGACAGCGCAAAGAAAGAAGCCATCCGCATACTCAAAACAGAGCCTTTCAATAAAGAAGCCTACCTGACACAGACTCAACATATCAACGATATGCACGTAGAGATGAAACATCATCTGGCGGAAT
>Ga0207130_1198_pt1 | contig 17557 bp, 15 predicted proteins | sample Alteio_BWMinHeat_16_FD_153545 | JGI IMG/M metagenome (GOLD analysis project Ga0207130, IMG submission 153545) | Enriched cells from forest soil in Barre Woods Harvard Forest LTER site, Petersham, Massachusetts, United States -... | ecosystem: Environmental > Terrestrial > Soil > Temperate forest >... | reverse complement strand
TGGATGAATTATTGCGCGTTCGAAGTCCGACGCGTCGGGTTCGCCCAAGGAAATGAAGTGGGAAAATTTGTTGCTCACGAAAGCGTCGCCGGGATCGGCGGCGATGCTCCGCGGGATCAGTCAGAATCTCATGGTGCTGGCCGCATCGGCGAACCCAGTGATGTGGCCGATTGTGACGGAATATCAACAAATCGCGCAGCTCATGGCGGGCAGCAAGCGGGCGGGCCTGACCCGCCGTCTGGCCCGATTAAAAATTACTCGGGCAAAACTCGTGGCGCGGATGAGCCAGATCGATGACTACATGAACTGGTTTGAAGCGACGCAATCGAATACAAAAAGCGGAGTGTTTGCCGATTATTTGAAGGCGGCGGGCGAATCGGCCGAGCCGCGCAGGCACGATGCGCTCTCGGTTTACCTTGATGCGATCGAGGAGCAGTTTCAAAATTGATCTGTAATGCGTGAATCTTCGCCGAATCCGATCGCGTCGCTGGCGGTTTGATGAACCACCTCTCCGTGGTTGCATGCCAGCGGCCCATTTGCTCGCGCGAAGGTTGCTGCTTATCATAGGCGGGCGCGCAGACTGCGCGTTGGTTCATGCAAAAGATTGGATTTGCCGAAGCCCTTGATTCGATTGTGGCGAGCGACCCGCGCTATGCGCGCGACGCTTATGTGTTTTTGCGCGATGCGCTCGACTTTACGACCAAGCAGCAAAAGAAAATCAAAGGCACCAATGTGCGCCATGTGGCCGGCCCCGAGCTGTTGGAGGGGGTGCGGGTGTACGCCTTGAAGGAATTCGGTCCCATGGTCGTGACGGTTTTTTCGTCCTGGGGGATCAACTGCTGCGAAGACATTGGGCATATGGTGTTCAATTTGATCGGCGCCGGAATTTTTGGAAAAACAGACGAAGACTCAATGGAGGATTTTAAGAGCGTCTATGATTTTGAAGATGCTTTCGTAAAGCCATTCGCGCCGGCGAGACCACTGCCGGCAAAGTTGCCACCGGGATTACCAGAGCCGAAATCTCTATGATCGACTTGGCGCCCCGCCTGGTCTTTTGCGGCGCACTTATGTTAAACACCGCTAATTTGAACGCCGTGCCGGCTAGTGATCCTTCCGTGATTAATTTCCCGCCAAGCTCGGCGCAGAAATGGGTTCTGCCGGATGGGCTAACCATTATCGTAAAAGAAGATCACAGCGCTCCAGTAGCGAGTGTGCAGGCGTGGTGCGCCACCGGCAGCGTCGATGAAGACGATCATCTGGGCGCAGGTCTGTCGCACATTCTCGAGCACATGCTCTTTAAAGGCACGAAGACGCGCTCGACGAATGAGATTGCGCAAAAGATCCAGGACGTGGGCGGCTACATCAATGCCTATACATCCTTTGATCGCACCGTTTTCTGGATTGATGTGCCCAAAGCGGGTGTCACCAGCGCGCTCGATGTTTTGGCTGATGCGATGATGAATTCAACGTTGCCGCCGGAAGAGTATGCCAAAGAGCAGGAAGTGATTCGCCGGGAATTTGCCATGGGATTTGACGATCCGGATCGCATGGCCGGACAGCTCCTTTTTGCCACAGCCTACCAGCGCCACCCCTATCGGCTGCCCGTGATCGGTGAGCTGCAGATTTACAACCAACTCACCCAAGAGCAAGTCATGCAGTACTACAAGACGCGCTATGTTCCGAACAATCTTACGTTCATCGTGGTGGGAGATGTCGATGCGGAAAAGGTGCGACAGCAACTGACCGATTTTTTCAAGGCCTATCCCGAGAAATCGCTAAAACCGGTTTTTATCCCGGACGAACCTTCCCAACTCGGACGCCGTGAAGTACATCAGGAGTTTGCTACCGAACTGACGCGTCTTTCGCTGGCGTGGCACGTCCCCGAGGTCACCCATCCGGATGTGCCGGCGCTGGATCTTCTTTCGGTTATTCTGGGGGATGGGCGCAGCTCACGCTTGTATCGGCGTGTGCGCGAGGAAGCGGGTTTGGCCTACGCCGTGTCGGCGTTCTCCTACACTCCGGGCGATCCCGGCCTGCTCGGCGTCGATGCCACGGTCGATCCAAAGAAACGCGAAGCGGTGCAGCAATTGGTTCTGCAAATCATCGACGAAGTGAAGCAAGCCGGCGTCACGCCCGAGGAATTGATGAAGGCAAAGAAAAAGTCACTTAGTCAACATCTTAACTCACTCACGACCATGCGTGGCCAGGCTTCAGACACCGGATCGAATTGGTTGCTGACGCGCAATTTGAATTTTAGCCGCGACTATCTCGACGCCGTGCAAAAAATAACGCTCGATGATATCAAGAGAGTCGCGGCGAAATATCTAACGAACGAAAATCTGACCGTTATTTCGTTGAATCCAAAGGACTCGCTTGTCGCCAAGGCGGAAGGGGTAAGACCCGTGACCGCAGGCGAAGTTCAAAAATTCGAGTTGTCGAATGGCTTGCGAGTGCTTGTGCGGGAGGATGAACGGCTCCCGCTGGTGGCGATGTCGGCGGTTTTTCGCGGCGGACTTTTGGCCGAAACCCCGCAAACGAATGGCATTACGCGTTTGATGGCGAAGACACTCATAAAAGGAACCAACACGCGGACGGCGGAGCAAATTGCAAATCAGATCGAAGCCGTCGGCGGCTCGATCTCGAGCGACGCTGGCAACAACAGCTTCAATGTCGGGCTTGAGGTCACGAGCCCCGACCTGAAACTCGGAGTCGAATTACTTTCCGATGTGCTCCTGAACGCGACCATGCCCGATAAGGCAGTCGCGCGGGAAAAAGAGGTCCAGATCGCGGGAATTAAACAGGAGGAAGAGCAACTCACCACCGTTGCGCGCAACATCATGCGTCAAGCGCTTTTCTCGAACTATCCTTACGCTTTGCGGACCACTGGTTCGGTCGATTCTGTGCAACGATTAAGCCCGAAAGATCTCCTGGCGTTTCGTGATCGCTACCTTGTCGCCAAAAACGGAGTCATATCGGTTTTCGGGAATGTGAAAGCGGTGGAAGTTAAGGAACTGTTTGAACAAATGCTGGGCTCAATGAAGCCGGGTGAGCTCGCTTTGAAGAACGCGCCCAAGCCGCCGCCTCTCAAGAACAGCGAAACGGTTGAAAGCCATAAAGAGAAAACCCAAAGCGTGATCATGGTTGGTTATCGTGGCTCGGATGTTTTTAGCCCGGACCGACATCCACTGGAATTGATTGACGAGGCGAGCAGCGACCTGGGTTCGCGCTTTTTTATCCGCATTCGGGAGCAAATGGGATTGGCCTACTACGTCGGCGCCAGCCAGATGCAGGGCCTGGTCGCAGGTCTCTTTGCTTTTTATCTCGGAACGGATCCGCAAAAGGTCGAGCCGGTGAAAACAGCGTTATTCGAGGAAATCCACAAGCTGGCAACTGATGGCCTGACCAATGAGGAGTTGGCCCGGGCGAAAAAGAAGATTATCGGGCAGCAGCAGATCGCGAATCAAAGCAACGACACCTTTGGTTTTCAATGCGCGCTAGACGAGCTTTATGGGCTCGGCTTCAATTATTACAAATCGCTCGAACACGACATCGAGGCGGTGACGCTCGAAGATATAAAGCACGTGGCGGCGAAGTATTTTCGCGATCAACCCTATGTTCTGGCAATTGTGCGACCCCCAGAGAAGGCCGCAGCCGCGAAAGAAAAGTAAGATATGGCTGAAGTTCAAACCAACACGCAAACAGGCGAGCTCGCGCAACGGTTCATTGAATTTGTTATGATGCATGCGCAGAATGCCGCGCTTTTTCTCGGGCAAATCCCAAATCCAAAAACGGGCCAGGGCGAGGTAAACCTGGACCTGGCGAAACTGTTTATCGATCAGCTTGCCATGATTCAGGAGAAAACGCGCGGCAACCTCACGAATGAAGAAGCGACGGTTTTGCGCAATGCGATTTCGAATTTGCAAATGGCGTACGTGGAAGTGGCGGAGCACGTCTCAAAAGGTGGGCCACAACCTTCCGAGGCAAAGCCGGAACAGGCTGTTCAACCGCAAACATCGACAGACCCCGAAGAGAAAGCGAAACCGGGCGAGCCTATTTCGACGCCGCCTTCCAGCGAGTCCGAATCGAAAAAGAAGTTTACCAAGAGCTACGGGTCTTAGTGGTAACTGTAGCGGTGTCTACGACCGTCGCACGAATTGCTCAGACGCCCGCTTTTCCATTGTCATCCCGAACGGAGTGAGGGAGGCCGCAATCGAAGCTTTCGGTCGCGCTTTCGACTGTTGAAGGCACAATCACCCTTTGAGGGGTCCCTCGCATCCGCTCGGGATGACCACGCGGGTGTGGATGATGCTAATGTAAGCCGTCCGCAGGCCTCTACTGCGATTGAATACGATGCCCGCAAACACCCAACACATTCGAAAAGAAAAGAAGAAGATTGCCGATCTGAAAATCGTCGTTGACCCGGTCGACGCCGCGGAGGAGGCGGGGCTGCGCTATGTCAGCGATGACCAGACGGGATACACGCGCAAAGGGAAAGGCGACGACTTTGAGTATTTTGACACGGAGGGCAAAGCGATCCGTGACGAGCAGCGACTGTTGCGCATCAAACGGTTGGCTATTCCACCTGCTTACACGGACGTTTGGATTTGCCCTTCACCCAATGGTCACATTCAGGCGACGGGCCGCGATGCGCGTGGCCGCAAGCAATACCGCTATCACGAACGTTGGCGCGTGGTGCGCGATGAAAATAAGTACGAACGAATTGTTATTTTTGGTCAAGCGCTGCCAAAGATTCGGAGACGGGTAAACAAAGACCTCAATTTACCCGGTCTGCCGCGGAACAAGGTGTTAGCGACAGTAGTGCAATTGCTGGAACGCACTTTCATCCGGGTGGGCAATGAGGAGTACGCGCGCGAGAACAAGTCGTTTGGCCTAACGACCATGAAGGACCGACATGTTGATGTGAAAGGTTCAACATTGCGTTTTCGATTTCGGGGCAAAAGCGGAATCAAACACGAATTGGACATGCGGGACCGCCGTATCGCGAAGATCGTTTCCAGGGTGCAAGACTTGCCTGGGCAAAACCTGTTTCAATATGTCGATGATGGCGGCGAAGTGCGCGACATTACTTCAGAAGACGTAAACAATTATCTGCGTGAGATCACCGGGGAAGATTTTACCGCCAAGGATTTTCGGACCTGGGCCGGAACAGTTCTGGCCGCGATGGCACTCACTGCCGTGGGCGCTTTTGAAACAAAAAAACAAGCAAAAGCGAACATAAAGAACGCGATTAGCGCGGTGGCAAAAATACTTGGCAACACTCCAGCGATCTGCCGGAAATGTTACGTTCATCCCGCTGTGCTTGAAAGTTATCTCGATGGGAACACGATCGAAGGGCTGAAACGGAAAACCGACGAAGTGCTCGAAAGCGAGGCGCTCGATTTCCGCACCGGCGAAGTAGCGATCTTAAATTTTCTGCAAGCACGACTGGCGAAAAAAGCGGTCTAGCGTTTGCTTCGAAGTGTCAATTGTAAGGCACCAGATGACATGACATCTCGGTCACTTTGACCGTGATAAGCGTTTTCGGGTCATCCTCTTTGTCGAAACGCATGGTGCCAGCTTATCTTAGGAAAAAAAAGAGTGACCGACATGTGCTGTCACTTGGCCCGTAAGTTGTGACTGCTAGCTCAGTTATAGGCAGTTTACTTTTCACGCAAGGCATCGAATCGCTATAATTTCTGTGGCCAGGCAAGACCGGAAGTTGCAGTAAGCACGAATCAAAAACAGGCGGATCCTCGACAGGGCAGGAGGCGGTGCTCGTCTCCGAGGAACCATTATTAACCAACCGTTCTTTCCTAAGGGACGGAACCAACCGGAGAATAAATAATCATAAAGAATGGTTCGATTATCACGAGATTAGCACTTCCTGGCCTTGTCGTTGTTACATTGGCCTTGTTCGGATCGTCTGCTGCTTGGGCGCAGAGCAGCGGCAACTTCGCCGCCAGCATCCAGACGACGCAATGCACAGTCAACACGTCACCCCTGCTGCCGCCAGCGCCAGGTAGCTTGGACAACCACAACGGGGGCATGTTGCTCGACACCTACATCCAGACGCCGAACTCTAAATTCACTACGTTGCTCATCACGCCTTCACTGGTAACAGGCCTGTTCACGAACACGCGGTGACGGCGGCTATGCCGAGCTCCGCGAACTCGGCGGCAGTTAAGGTGACCGTTACGCTGGACGGTAACCCGGTGCTCCCCGCGTCAACGGCCTCACCGAGCATCATTTATGACCAACGGTTCCAGCAGCTCAGCACCAATATCTTTAACGCGATCACCAGCTGTGGTACTAACCCATGCAATATTGATCTTATTCTGAGCACGCTGGCGGCACACAGTTTCAATTTCATTGTGCCTAACGTCGGCGGCGGTAACCATCATCTGGTAGTTTCGTGGGCGTTCGAATGCACCGATAACGCCGGTAATCCCACCCCGTGCACGACGACATACACGGAGAACACCGCAGGCGCTTGCGCCGGACCCGGGACCATCACGGTTCAGCAGGTCAAGGCGTTCAGTCAGTCGGGCGGAATCACGGTTGGGCCGTAGACCGAACGAACTTTATTCCGGTTCCCTCTCCCGCGAAAGAACGGGAGATGGACGGAACACCCGCTCTGCTCCAGGATAATGCGACGGTCATAGACCGCCGCTACAGCAGAGCCGATGAGGCTGCCGCCTCCGCACCGATTACCGTCTGGGTGTCGGACTTGGCTTCGCCTTTGTACTTTTACGCACGGTAATGGTCGCTTCGCCGGCGGTGGGTTTTGGTGATGCCTCCGGAGATTTTTTCGTACTGGGCCAGATGAGGCGCCACGGCTGGGCTTTCACCGTTTCGGTGAATTCCTTTATGTTTTGTCCGGCCGGAGCGAGATCTCTAATCATCGATTTTAATTTCTCGGATGACTCTCGAAAGTTCTGCAAGGTGACCTCGATGTTGCGATTGTTTGAGAGATCGTTGCTGATTTTCTCGATGTTATTGAGCGAATGCGAAAGCGCGCCGTCGGGAGCGGTCAAGTCGGAAAGGTGTTCGCCAAAAGTTTTAAACTGTTCCAACGCCAGATTGAGATTGGAGTTTTCATCCGTGATGTGATTGAGATTTTCCGCCGTCTGTTCGAGATCCTTCATGGTCGTGGTCGCTTCGGCGGCGACCGGCTTGATGATTTCGAGCATTCTGCTCGCCGCTTCGCTGAAATCGGGGGTACGCTCGCCGGCGAACATTTCACCATCCCGAGCGCGGCCGGCCGCATCGGTGCCTTGGGTGAAGTCAATGGCCATCTCACCGAGCAGCCCCAGCTGCATCATTCGGGCGTGCGCATCGCGGTAGACCTTCGCGTTCTTGTCCACCTGCACATCTATGCGTACTTCATATTTCGGTTTGCCGTCGGCCGGGCTCGGCGTGGCGTTGGGGTCGGGCGGATGCGAGGCGGCCGCAGCTTCTTGCGCACGGTTTTCCTCTTCAGGTGAAACTGGCGAAAACAATTTCTGAACCTGGCCGATTTTGCGGCCCGCGAGCATAACCGGAGCGCCTTGTTTAATTGCGGCCGCGTTGTCGAAGTAGACTTTGTAGGTCACAAGCGGCCGGAAAAGTCCGGGAGCGCCCAGTAAAATCAAAACGCCAACAAGCGCCGCCACCGTTCCGACCACCAGCAGGCCGGTCATGATTTCATTTCTTTGCAATTGCATCTTGGCTTCCTTCCAGAATGGGGCCTTCCGTGCTTCCGCTCAAGAATTGCTGCACCACCGGATTAGGCGATTTTTTGAACTGGTCAGGGGGGGCATCTTCAATGATTTTTCCTTGATAGAGCATGGCCATTCGTGTGGCGATCCGAAAGGCGCTGCCCATTTCGTGCGTCACGATGATCGAGGTGACTTTCGATTTTTCAGTGAGGCTGATGATCAATTCGTCGATCACAGAGGCAATCACGGGATCGAGACCGGCGACCGGTTCATCGAAGAGAATGAGCTCAGGGTCCATCACGAGGGCGCGGGCGAGGCTGACCCGTTTTTTCATGCCGCCGCTGAGCTGGGACGGCATCAGGTACTTTGCATCCTTCATGCCGACGAGCTCGAGTTTTTCATCGACAATCCTGTCAATTTCTTCCTGCGACTTGTCAGTGAGTTCTTCCAGCGGCAGGGCGACGTTGTCTCGCACATTCCGGGAGCTCAGAAGGGCCGAGTATTGGTAGACCATTCCGATGCCGCGGCGGACCTGCTGCAGTTTGCGACGACTTAACCGTGTGATTTCGAATTGCTTAAAAAAAATGGAGCCGGAATTGGGGGGTAGAATTCCCAAAATCAAACGCAGAATTGTGCTTTTGCCGCTACCGCTTTGCCCCAGGATGACGAGACGATCTTGCGGCTCAACTTGCATTGAGATTCCATCGAGCACTTTTTTCTCGTCGAACTGCATGTGCACATCGCGCAACTCGACAATGTGTGAGGGCGGTGCGCTCACGTCGGGAAAAAGACCGTGTAAACTATGTTGTAGAGCGTATCGACACCAATCACGGTTGTGATCGCGGTGACGACGCTCGACGTCGTCGCTGTGCCGACGCCGGCAGCGCCGCCGGTCACTGTCAATCCTCGGTAACAAGCAATTGCGCTGATGAGCAGACCGAACATGAAGCTTTTTATTACGCCCGTGATCAGGTCGCGGATGAGCAGCGCATCTTGCACTAGATCGACAAAGTAGACGAAGGCGATATTGAAATAGAGACGCGAGACAAGGCTGCTCGCGAAGATCGCCGAGATGTTTGAGATGGTGGAAAGGCACGGCATCAACAAAACCAAAGCGACCATCCGCGGCGCCACGAGAAAGCGCAGCGGCCCGATTCCCATGGCTTCAATCGCCTCGACCTCCTCGTTAACTTGCATGGTGCCGAGTTCGGCCGTGTAAGCCGCCCCGACTCTTGCCGCAATCATAATTCCAGTAAGCAAAGGGCCAAGTTCCCGTGTGAATCCGATCGCGACCAAACCAGGAACGAGTCGCTCGGTTCCGAAGCGTTGCAGCTGGTAGCCGGTGAGTAACGCCATGGTTAACCCAAGAAAAAAGGAGACCAGACTAACGAGCGGGACGGAATCGACCCCGGCTCGCTCGGCGTGCCGAAAAAAGCTCGCGGCGCGGAATGGACGCCGTCCAGCGCGGACGTTCTCCATGGTTTCGCTGATAGTGGTGGCGACGAACCAAAAAAGGCTGCCGACTTCGCGCAGGAAATCACGGAAAAGCTCGCCGATTCCTTGCACGACGACGACAGGATTGGCCGGCAGCAGCTCGCTTGTTGACTCGCTCTGGTGCGAATTCGCCATATTTACGGGAAGGTGCTCCAGTTCGGGATGCGGAAAAAGGGAAAGTTAAAACGTCAGAAGCGTTTCGAATTGTTACCTTTTAAAACGCCCGCAATCGGTCATCCACGCGTCGCGAAAAGCGTCGTAAAGCCCTTTGGGCTCAGGTTAGCAATGAAACGTTCAAGCGATTCAACGGAAAGCGATCGGAGTTGGCCGTCCTGCGGATAAGCGAGTGAGAATTGCCGATTTATCAACCAATCGATTAATTCGGTGGGGCCGCGTCCGGCACATGCTTGCGCCTGGAGATTAAACTCGCAGAAGAGGGTAAGGTCGTGGGAAGCCGAGATGGTTTGCGCAAGGCCCGACAAAACGTTCAGCTCCCAGCCTTCGACATCGATTTTGATCGCATCGACATGATCGATCCCTTTTCGTTCCAGGAATTGGTCTCCGATGACTACTTTGGCATCAACAGTCCGCATCGTTTCACCCTCGCGGTAGGCGAGATGCGTTGCCGGGTACTTCTCTGAAAAGCAGGCGACCCCATGGTTATTGCCCGCGAGGAAAAGCGGAAGGTCGCCATTACTAGAGGAGAGCCCGAGATTGTAAGTGTTGACTTGTTTCAAGCTGGCGACGTTTTGTCTTAACAGGGGATAAATAAGTGGATTTGGTTCGAAAGCGTGAACCTTTCCCGTCGGGCCGACTGACTGCGCGAAGAACCGCGTGGTATAGCCGACGTTGGCACCTGCATCGATAATGGTTTGGCCAGGCTGAAGAAAACGAGACATCAGGTCGAGTTCTTCGGCTTCGTAACGACCGGTCAAGATGCGCAAGCGGTTTGGCAAATAATCGCCACGAGCTGTTCGAAATCCGGTCAGGCGTTCTGCCCAGGGAAGTGTCGCTTCGAGGAGCGGTTTTCCGAACCGGCGAGCAGCGTGCCGCAAGATTGAGTTCATGGAAAGAGGTCTACAAACTGCGGAGAAAATCCTGAAGCGAGTTACGGTCGACAATCATATCTTCGTTCTCCATCGCACGAATCGACGAACTTGTAGTAATGCGTGGCTGTGCTTCGACAAATCGATGACGAACACCGGAGGAAACAGCGAGATTAAGATAATAATCTCTGAATCCAAGTCGTGTGTTGATCTCGGCGAGCAACGCGCCAGGTTGACAGAATACGGTGTTGGCCAGGGCAGCGCCGTGGGGAGCAAGCACGACTTCCGCGCCTGAAAATATTGCGACTTGTTCCATCCAGGAGCACAATTCCAACTCAACTGCGGTGAACCGAGCGTCGTGCAAGATTTTTTCGAACTCGGGTTCGTTGATAACCCGCCGGACCGCGGCGCGCTTGCGCGAAACATAGAGCCTGCTCGGGTGAGTGCTTTGCGCCCGCGGCAACGAATCGCGCAGCGCGCGTAACCTTTCGATTTTCCAAGGTGCGATCACTTTGGAAAAGTGATCCATCGAAGGAATTATCGCCTCCTCAATGTGGAAGCGATCGCGCGCATCGACATAAAGAATCTTCTCGGGCCGGACGCCCAGCGCTCGAAGTGATGCCTCTTCATAATGAGCGTGCGATCCGTTAATGAGGAGACCTTCAAAAGATTCGAACCCACGTGATGATCGAATTAGGCAAACCCGCGGTAGCAGATCGATCAGCCAATGATAATAATTTCCCGCCGCTTCCGGGGTCACCGCGATCGCAGTTTGACCGCGTAAAGGGCGTGGCTTGGGCAAACGAAATTGCGAAAAAATGGGGTGATTTTCAATTCCCCAAACTTCCGGCGATAGATCGGCGAGGAGACAATTGTCAGCCGTCACAACCGATCCGCCATAACGGCCCCAAAAGTCGATCTCCTTCAATTCAAAAACCCAGGCAGGCTTGGAAAGCGCCGCCGCTTGTTTAGAATCCGCCTGAGGATGGGGCAAAGACGGCACACGTTCCGCCGAATGAATCTGGCGTGCTCCCATCAATGATACGCCGGCGTACTGGGCTGTTGACCTGGCAATGGTCGGGGGTTTTCGGAAGAGAGCCACGGCCGAGCGTTTCAGATTTCGCCAAGGAAGCACCGCGCGCTTGATTGGGCGCAGCCGCCACTTATGTCGTCGGACGAGATTTCTTAGCTGCATCCTTTAGAAGAAAGGGTAAGAGCAAGTTGGCGGTCGCTCATTTCGCAGGATAACAATAATCTCGATGTCGAAGTGCTTTCTCATTTGCGCACTCTCCGCGGTGGCTGCATTAGCTGATGCGCCGGAGCAGGGCAAGACTGAGCATCCGCCGTCCGTAACAAATAAAGAGAAACCGATCGCGATGAACAAAAGTAAATTTGGCCTGGTGATTCATGGTGGCGCCGGAACGATAGAGCGCGGGAAAATGACACCGGAACGCGAACAGGAGTATCGCGCCGGGCTGGAACGCTCGCTCAAGGCGGGTTTCGAGATCCTGCATCGGGGCGGTTCCAGTTTGGATGCGACCGAAGCCGCGGTGCGTGTGCTGGAGGACGATCCACACTTTAACGCGGGCAAGGGCGCCGTCTTTACGCGAGCCGGAACGAACGAGCTCGATGCTGCGATTATGGACGGAAAGACATTGAACGCCGGCGCGGTGGCCTGTGTGAAACACATTAAAAATCCGGTAAGTCTTGCCCGGCTGGTTATGGAAAAATCAGGGCACGTTATGATGGACGGGGAAGGCGCAGAAGCTTTCGCAAAAGAAAACGGCGTCAACCTTGTTGATCAGAAATATTTTTTCACCCAGGAGCGATGGGATGCGCTGCAAAGGATTAGAGAAGCAGAAAAGGCGGCTGTAAGCGGCGGGAAAAGGTTCATCATCTCCGATAAAGATCGCCATGGTACTGTCGGCGCCGTGGCTCTGGACCAGAAGGGAAATCTGGCGTCGGCGACTTCCACCGGGGGAGTGACATACAAGCGGCCCGGACGAGTGGGCGATTCTCCCGTGATCGGCGCGGGGACTTACGCGAACAATGCCACGTGCGCCATCTCTGGAACGGGTGACGGCGAGTATTTTATTAGGGCGGCCGTGGCGCACGACATTTCGGCCTTAATGGAGTATCGGGGCATGTCCTTACAAGAGGCAGCGCAAACAGTTCTCGACAAAGCTGCGAAACTTGGTGGAACGGGCGGGGTGATTGCGATCGATAAGGACGGCAACATGGCTCTACCTTTTAACACTTCCGGGATGTATCGCGGATACGTCGACTCCAGCGGCAAGATCGTAGTCGATATTTACAAATAGGTTTTAATTTGTTTGATGTAGAGGCGCTCGCCACGGCCAGCGCCTGTCTAACAAACGTGCGGCTGCGCACGGCTGCCTCTACACTGACGTCCGATGCTGCCGCCTTTTTCGCTCATCATTCCCGCTTTTAATGAAGCGGACCGCATCGGCCAAACAATCCGACTGACGTTGAAGTATCTGGCCGACGTGGCGCCGGACGCAGAATTGATCGTGGTAAACGACGGCTCAACGGATGCGACCTCCGGTGTCTCCCGTGAAGTTTTGGCCACGGCCACGGTTCAGACGCAGTTCCTGGAAAATTTTCCTAATCGCGGAAAAGGCGCAGCCGTTCGGCGCGGATTGCTGGCGGCGCAGAAACCGATCGGATTGTTTTCCGATGCCGATCTCTCTACACCCCTGGAGGAAACGCCCAAGCTGATCGAGCCAATTGCAAAAGATGAGGTCGACATTGCATTTGGGTCACGTGCGCTCGATCGACGCTTGATTGGCAATCATCAACCGTGGCGACGCGAGCAGGCTGGCCGCGTTTTTAACTTAATTGTACGGCTTGCCACCGGCCTGCCCTTTTGGGACACGCAATGCGGATTCAAAGCATTTCGTCTCGATGTTTGTCGCCCGATCCTGGAGCGCGCACGTGTTATTGGGTTCGCTTTCGACGTCGAACTCCTTTATCTCGCGCGACGCGCTGGGCTGCGCATCAGGGAAATTCCCGTGCGGTGGAACCATCATGAAGGAAGCAAGATTCGTCTGATTCATGACAGTCTGCGCATGTTGCGCGAAATTGTGATGTTGCGCGCACAGGTAGAGGCGATTGACCCAATCGCCCGTGGCGAACTGAGGGAACCGCGCAAATTGTAGTGCGGCGATATTCGCCGCCGGTTCTTAGATTCCGGCGGCCAATATGGCCGCCCTACAAAATCGTGATCCGTACGCAAAGCGGCGCGCAATCTTGCGATCGCGCGCCTGCTCGAATTACGCGGTCCGTTATTTTTTAACGATCTCGGCGTTCTCGATCATGGTAAGACCGCCGCGCTCGGCGACCTTGCCTTTGACCGTGATCGTCTTGCCTGCATAGTCGGCGAACTGATCATTCATCGGCTTATGGTCGCCGACGATGAGATATGTTTTGCCTTCGGTGGCGATGCCGACGGGTCCGCCTCCCTTGATGCACTTGCTCGCGCAAGCAGCATGTTTATCACCGCTGGCGTTGTGATCGACATAGCACATGAGGTCGACAACTTCGCCCGTAACGGTTTTGTCTGCGGCTAGCGCGTCCTTGCCGTGCTCGTGCTCTTGCGCGAGCGCTAACGGCGAAAGAGCCAGAGCCGCGGTAAATGCGACAGCAACCGCTACTTTCAAAACAGTGGGTCCTTCTGAGTTAAACATGAGCGAATCTCGGACTATTTCGTCCAGGGTCAATTTTCCCGCGATAACCTATAAGATTACTTAGCGGTCATCCCGAACGGAGTGAGGGATCTCACAATCGAAGCTTGGATTAGTCTGTCGTCCGTTGCGTGCCTTATCATCCTGTGAGAGATCCCTCGCTTGCGCTCGGGATGACAACGCGAAAAGTGTGAGCATGCGTCGAAACCAAATATTTTGGCGCGCTCGGAGAAGGTCCCTACCTGTTCTTCTCGATTAGCTCGGCAAACTGGGTGAAGAAATACGAGGCATCATGCGGACCGGGCGCGGCTTCGGGGTGATATTGCACGCTGAAAATGGGCAATTGCTTGTGCCGCATTCCTTCGACGGTCCCGTCGTTCAGATTCACGTGAGTCACCTCAACGTCTGATGGCAGCGAATCCGGATCGACGGCAAACCCGTGATTTTGCGACGTGATCGCAATCTTGCCGCTGCGCAAATCCTTGACCGGCTGATTCGCGCCGCGATGGCCGAATTTCAGTTTGAACGTCGAGCCACCAAAAGCAAAGCCGAGCACTTGATGACCGAGGCAGATGCCGAAGATCGGTTTCTTCCCCATTAAGTCGCGCACGGATTCATGCGCATAAGGCAACGCCGACGGATCACCCGGTCCGTTAGAGAGAAAGATTCCATCGGGATTGAGCGCGAGAACTGTCCGCGCGGTCGCCGACGCGGGAACAACGGTCACGCCAAAGCCCTTCTGTCGAAGCAGGCGCAAAATATTTTGCTTGATCCCATAATCGTAAGCCGCGACGCGGAATCGGATTGGCGGAAGCGATGGTCGGCCACGCGTCCCTTCGTTTCCATTTGCGATCGTCCATGGTTTACTCAGTTCGTCGTTGGGGTCCCACTGATAAATATCAGGCGTGGAAACCTCGCCAACGTAATCCATGCCAATTACGCCTTGGCCTTCAATTGCACGCCGGGTTGCTTCCTCAGGCGAAATCTCTTCGGTCGTCAAACACGCCTTCATGGCGCCGCGCGTGCGCAGATGTCGGGTCAACGCACGCGTATCAATGCCTTGGACGCCGGGGACATTCCATTGGCGCAGGTATTCATTAAGCGATATCTCCGATCGCCAGTTGCTGGGGATTTCACTCAACTCTTCGATGACAAACCCGCGGACGTGAGGCGAAGCACTTTCCTGGTCGAGTGAATTTGTTCCGTAATTGCCGATTAACGGATAGGTCATGGCGACGATTTGCCCACGATAGGATGGATCGGTCAGCACTTCCTGGTAGCCCGTCATGGAGGTGTTGAAGCAAATTTCACCGACCCGTGTGCCGGTGGCGCCAAAAGATTCGCCCTCGAACAATCGTCCATCCTCAAGGGCGAGAATTGCTTTCATTTGTTTCTTGATTCTATCATCACGAAGCGTTTGCTGCTTGGCGAAAAAAATGCCCGGAACGATTTCGCTCCGGGCATTCACAAAATATTACCCCGCCGGTGCCGTTTAGGCGGATATCCCGTTCCCTTTTGGTAACGGGCGGATGACCGTCGCCGGAGCATCTGACTTCCAATTAAGGCATGTCATTTTCTCCATGCGACCAAGCCTCCTCTGCTAATCAACTATCGGTTCGGGAATCTCACCTGTAATCTCGAACATCGCAGGGTAAATTTGTCGAGAGCCGTTGATTGAGAGTTGAGAGGTAAGCACTGGTTTCCTGCCCAACCCTCAATAAACGGCTCTGTCTCAAAGAACTATTCACGCAAGTCCGCACCGAGTTCGCGCTGCAACCGCTCGCGAATCTTTGCGTGGACTGCGCTTACTTCCTCGTTTGTCAGTGTGCGACTTCTATCGCGGTATGTCAATCGGTATGCGAGCGACTTTCGGCCAGGGCCGACACTGCTGCCTTCTTTACCCACAAAAATGTCGAACAACTGCACGCTTTCCAAAAGCGGCTCATTCGGTTCGGCAATGACGCGGATAACTCCTTCATGCGCGATTTCCTCCGGCACGATCATGGCAATATCGCGAGTGACCGCGGGAAATCTTTCGATTTCGCGAAAAACCGGATTGTCACCGTACGCGCCAAGAATCAGATCGACATTTAGCTCTGCCACAAGCACGGCGCCCGCGGCGTCGAGAGCAACAGCGTTGAAGGATGCGAGCTGGCCGGCGACACCGATAGCGGAGTTTCCCGACCGAACTTCCATGGCCAAAGCAAGATCTCGGTGCTCGATCCGGCAAAATGATAATCTTGACACAGCGATCGATTCGATTGCGCCTTTAAGATCAACGAAATCGAGCTGACGCTTCTCAGCGGAACGCCAATGCGGTTCCCCGGCCAGGCCGCCCCAGAGAACAATCCCGAGCCGTCGTTCTTCCTTTCCGCTGGGCGGAAGAAACACGCGACCCAATTCAAAAATGGCTACTTTTTCTGCGCCCGCTCGCACATTGCGTTCGAGAACTCCGAGAAGACCTGCCAGCAAACTCGGCCGCAAGGCTACGTGATCTTCGCTCAGGGGATTGCGCAGCTCAATTGCGTTTTCAGCGAAAGGCATTGACCGGCGCGGAATCAACTTTGAAGTGCGCGCCTCCGCCAAACCGCGCGCCGCCAATCTCGCCCGCAATATCGACTCAAGATCGTGTGAGCGATCGGCCGGACTCGCGGGGGTGAAGCGGCTACGATCCGTGCCGGCGATTTTTTGGACACCGTAGGCCCGTGCGATTTCTTCGACTAAATCGACATCGCGTTGCAAATCGCGCCGGTAACTCGGGATCTTCCATGTTGATTCGGCCTCTTTTTTCTTACCCTTGCTCTTGCCCAGGCCAAACCGACGCAGAATCTCATCGACGGTCCTCTCCTCAATCGCGATTCCGAGGACTTGATGGCATTTCATATAGCTCAGTGAAACATCCTCTGGGTTCGATGGGATTTTGCCATCGCCGTTAATTTCCCTTGCTGGATCCCCTCCGGCAATTTGGCGCATCAACTCCGCGGCGCGCTGCGACGCCGGCAAAATCATTTCCGGATCCACACCCCGCTCGAAACGATAGCTCGCGTCACTCGGCAGGTTCAGCGTCCGCGCCGTCCGGCGCACGCTCGCTGGCAAAAAGTAAGCGCTCTCCAGGAGCACGTTCCTTGTTGATGTTGTGACAGCAGTTTCTTCGCCCCCCATGACACCGGCGATTCCAACGGCGCGCTCTGCATCGGCAATGACGAGATCTGCCGGAGTGAGCGAGTATGTTTTGCCATCAAGGGCAAGAAACTTTTCGCCCTCGCGCGCCAACCGTACGTTGATTCCGCCTTTTAATTTGTCGGCATCAAACGCATGCGTGGGTTGGCCGACCTCGAGCATCACAAAATTGGAAATGTCGACGATGTTGTTGATCGAGCGGATGCCAACGCTCTCGATTTTTGCGCGCAGCCACTCCGGGCTCGGCCCGACGGTGACATTGTCGATCTTGCGTGCGGAATAAAATGGGCAGTCATGCAGCGCGGAGATCTTGATGCCGCCAGGGCGGCCATCCCGCATGAAGTCGGGGGTTCCCGTAGCGTTACGTTGCGTCTTGCCGCCAGATTCCTCTACCTCGCTCCCCTGCGCTCGGAATGAGGTGCCGGACAGCGCCGCA
>Ga0207130_1197_pt1 | contig 17658 bp, 11 predicted proteins | sample Alteio_BWMinHeat_16_FD_153545 | JGI IMG/M metagenome (GOLD analysis project Ga0207130, IMG submission 153545) | Enriched cells from forest soil in Barre Woods Harvard Forest LTER site, Petersham, Massachusetts, United States -... | ecosystem: Environmental > Terrestrial > Soil > Temperate forest >... | reverse complement strand
CCTGCCTCGTCATTTTGGCTCTGTTTCGTTGTCGCGATTCTCCCGGTGTTGGCGATCTGGGCGCAAGAGCCGCCGGATGTCCAGTCCAATGCCGCGCTGGAACGGGTCTTAAAACTAATGGACAGCACTGCGGCGAACTTCCGCTCCACCGAAGCGTCCTTCGTCTGGGATCAATACACGAAAGTAGTGAACGAATCCGATACTCAGAAGGGAAAAGTATATTTCCGTCGAGCTGGCAAAGAAACGCAGATGGCCGCCGACATCACCGAGCCCGATCAGAAGTCAGTGCTATTCACCGACAGCAAGATTGAGGTCTACCAACCACGCATCGACCAGGTTACGGTCTACAACGCGGGCAAGAACCGGGAGGCATTTGAGAGCTTCCTGGTGCTGGGTTTCGGGGGCAGCGGGCACGACATGCTGAAATCCTTCGACGTGAAGTATCTGGGCACGGAACGGGTCGACGGGACCGACGCCGTCAAACTGGAACTGGTGCCCAAGTCTCCCAAAATTCGTAACAACTTCGACCGCATCCTGCTGTGGATCGACCAGGCGCGCGGGGTCTCGGTGCAGCAGCAGCTTTTTGAGCCTTCGGGTGATCACCGTCTGGCGAAATATTCTGGCATCGAGTTGAATCAGAAGATTCCGGACACGGTGTTCAAGTTGAAGACAACCGGGAAGACCAAAATCGTAACGCCATAGATCGCAGGGGCCAAAAAAGAAGATAAAAGCTGAAAAACTGGGCGCGGGGCGTTATACTGCGAGGGCACGAGTTCCTCTGCGAATACAACTGAAGATTCCACTGCACGAGTACCCTGTTTTTCATGGCTAAAGTCTTCACGATCCCGGTTCCACCTAAGATGGACCGAAAGCGACGCGAGCGCGCTTCTGATCCCCGGTATGTCGACGGTCAGCGCTTGCTGGTCGAAGCCATGAGGTATCTGGCCCAATCGGATCCCGTCGCGAACCGCGGCGCCATCGAACTCCTGTCCGAGCACGTAAGGACGCGCTTCCGCATGACGGATTCGCCTCTGACGGAAAGTTTCTAGAGGTCTTTGCCGCGCCTCCAAAAATCAGATTGAGCAAAGCAAAAACAGCATAACAGCGCGATTGTTAGCTGATAAAAACGTTTTGGAAGTGACTTCCAGTCAACCTCCGTGCCACATTTTTCTTGATAGTTCTCCATCAGCCCCGCTAAACTTTTGGCCCATCACACATCCGCACGCCGATCGCAAATCGGAGGGACCATGGCCGTCAGCCGAGTTTTGCGGTGCACGTCGTTTCTACTTCTAGCAGCCGTATTCACTACGCTTCCGTTGCTCGCCCAGCGGATCACAGGCGATATCTCAGGCACGGTACTGGACAGCACCGGTGCGGCGGTCAAAGATGCGAAGGTGACGGCTATCAACGTCGCCACGGGTGAAACCCGCTCGGCGGTCACGTCGGATGCGGGTTTTTATCGAATTTTAGAGCTGCCGCCCGGCAATTACAAAGTCGATGTGACGGTGCCCGGCTTCAAGAGGGAAAGTCGCACGGCAGAAGTCGCGATCTCCTCAGTAACTCAGTCGGATTTTCGTTTGCTGCCCGGCCAGGTTTCCGAGATGGTTGAGGTGCAGGGCGTCGCGCCCCTGGTAGAAACCACAGAAGACCGGCTCAGCACCTTGTTTGTGGAACGCCAAGTAGCCGACCTACCCAACAACGGTCGCGACTTCAACAATCTTTTGGATGGCGTGCCGGGCGTACAACGCAGTCCCGGAGGCGGTTTCCAGAGCCTCAACATCAATGGGCAGCGCGCCACCTCAAACAATTTTGCCGTGGATGGAATTCCCAACAACGACCGGTACTACGGCGAGTCCTCTCTAGGGCAGGCAGCGATCGCCGGCACAGCCGCTGCTCTGATTCCCCTGGAAGGGATTTCCGAATTCAACGTTCAATCCAATCCGGGCGTGGAATACGGTGTGCGCGGGGGATCGGTGATTGATATCGGCTTGAAGAGCGGCACCAACGCTATTCATGGCAGTGCTTTCTGGGATCGTCACACCGATGCATTCGACGCGCGGAACTGGTTCGCCTCGCAGGTCAATCCGTTTCGACTGAACCAGTTTGGCGCTTCGGGAGGCTTCCCCATCAAGAAGGACAAAGCGTTCATGTTCATGTCCTACCAGGGGTTTCATCTCAAAGACGTATTCCCGTCCGCTGTGAATTTGCCGGCGCAGGCCGAGATCAACGATGCCTTGGGCTGCATCACGACAGGAACCAACCCCAACAGTGTTGGGGATCCCACTCCCGCTGCTTGCCTCAATAGTGCTCCGACACAGGTCAGCTCCATAGGAAAAAACCTGCTTTCGTTCGTTCCCCTCGCGCCCAGCCCGGGAGCTCTAGTCAATATATCTGCTAATAACGCATTGGATCTGAATAACTTCCACGTAAAGTTCGACTACATCTTCAACCAGTCGCATCGGGTATCGGTAAAGTACCTCTTTGGCGACAGCGTGAATAATCAGCCGGCGGCTCCTGGAGTACCCCAGTCGGTCGGTCCGTTCGCCACGGGCCCAAGTATGTGGAATTCGGTCGCGCCGTCGCGAGCTCAGTTGGCAGGTCTCAATTACACCTGGACCATCAGCCCTACCAAAGTACTCGAGAGCCGCTTTGGGTATCAGCGGTTCAGCCAGCGTATCGGGATTAACAACCAAATCGATCCCAGTGCGCTGGGCCTAAACACCGGTCCACTGGGTGCTGGTCCGCAGGACAAGGAGAATTTTGAAGTGCCAACGTTGTACAACTATTCGTTCGGAAACACCGCATACGCCTTTGTCGGTGGCATCCAAGGATATCCCATAGTCACGCGCCCCGATGCTTCCTATGATTGGCAAGAGCACTTTACGATGATCAAGGGGAACCACACGATCAAAATAGGCGGACAATATCAGGACGCTTACACCAAGTCGAGGCGAGACCGGGCGCATACCTCACTGTACTTCGGCTACAACAACTATACTGGCTATAACTTCGGTGCTACCGCTACTACCAGCGACGCTGAGAATTTGCGAGTGGCGACTCTCAATGAGCTGCTCTTAGGTATCGCAAGTTCGGCTGGAAGATCCTTCGGGGTTACCAACCGGCACATTTTCCAAAAGTCGCTCGGTCTTTACGTAGCGGACACCTGGAAGGTCAAGCCGAATTTCACACTTGAAGCTGGCGTCCGTTGGGATGTAGCCGGCGCCCTGGGTGAAAAGAATAACCTGGGCTCGAACTTTCTTCCGGACAGCCCCAACGCAGATGCCAACGGCTTTGTAAGCCTGACCAAACAGCCACTGTACAACGTCGATAAGAATAATTTCGGCCCGAGACTCGGCTTTGCCTGGGACATCTTCAAGAATGGCAAGACGGTGCTGCGCAGCGGATATTCTCTGAATTACGACTTGCCGAACTTCGGCACCATCGCTGCGCCGCAAACCTATCTCAACCAATGGAGCGGAACTCGCTCAGGTTTCTATACTCAATTCGCTGAGGGCATTTTTGCCGTTAGCATAAGTTCCACACCCACTGAAAACTTGCCACTCTTTCCCGCCGCTACTCTGCCTTGTGGGTCCTTCCTTTGCATGGCGCCGGGAGTGAATATTTACGGGGCGAGCAGTGGTTCGAACCCTCCGCCACCCTTTAACGTCGTGCAGGTAGTGCGTGATTTCAAGACGCCGATGAACCATGCCTACAACCTGACAATTGAGCAGCAATTAACCAATAAGACGGCTTTTAGCATTGCATACGTGGGCACGGCTGGCCGTGATCTAGTCAACTGGCGCGATCTCAATGCTTGTCCGATCAGTACTGCGGCCTGCGATAGCTCGCGGCAGCCGTTTGGTTCCCGTTTCCCGCAGTACGACCACATTTTGCAGCTAAACAACGACGGTTATTCGAACTACAACAGTTTACAGCTCGCATATAAAGTTCGGGACATGCATGGCCTGACGGGACAGGTGAATTACACGTGGTCGCGGGCTTTTGACACTGGATCGGCCAATCGAGGAGGAACCTTCCTGTCGGATTATCAGAATCCTTACAATGTCAATAAGGGTTATGCGCCGTCGGATTTTGATACGCCTTGGAATGTGAACTTCACTCTGGTCTATGACGCGCCAAGGATTCACGCGCTGCCCAGACTAATTGGTGACGGCTGGTCCATTAATTCCCTCTTCCGCGCTCAGGACGGGCGTCCATTTTCCGTCTTCGTCAAGGGGGACCCCTCCAATCAAGGATTGAGGGAGACCTACGCTAACTACAACGGCGCACCACTTGACTATAATTTCCATATCAAGAACGCCACAGATACCTTTTTCAACATAAACGCGTTCTCACCACCGGATCTCGGAACACTAGGGAACATCACCCGCAACCGCGTGCGTCAGCCAGGGATTGCGCAGCTTGACATGGGATTATTCAAGAGTTTCAAATTTGGCGAGCGTTTTTCCGCGAAATTTAAGTGGGAAGTATTCAATGTTCTAAATCATGCCATGTTCGCCTACTCGACTGGACAGCAAGGCGCTAGCGGGTTCGGAACGCTCTTTGCCACGCCCGACGTAGGCCTCGGCTTTAACCCCGTTCTGGGGACGGGCGCCCAACGTAATATGCAGTTCGGCATCGAAGTCGACTTCTGAAACTAAACGGGACCGAGATCGCATCAGGGAGTTTACCGATGGTAAACTCCCTTTTTGTTCTTATGTGTCGTTCCAGGTTACTTCTCCTCCTCATAATCCTTACCGCTAGTCTCGCTGCGCACGCGGAAGCGCCCAACATCATCCTGATCACCGTAGATACCACGCGGGCCGACCGCATGGGTTTTCTAGGCTCGAAACGTGGTCTTACGCCGAATCTCGACGTGCTGGCGCACCAAGGCGTGGTTTTTGAAAAGGCGTATTCCCAGGCGCCGCTGACACCGGTTTCCCATGCCACGATCTTTACTGGCGCTTATCCCCAGTTTCACACCGTCACCGACTTCGGCCACCCCCTGCCCTCGTTGTTACCGTTCGTGCCGGAGATTCTGCACAAGAGCGGATATCACACCGCAGCATTCATTGGTTCCATCATCCTGGATCCGAAGGGCAACATGGGACCGGGGTTTGATCGCGGCTTTGATTTTTTCGACGCTGGATTTCACATGAAGCGGGACCCGGACGAGAGCCGCTACGACAATGTGGAGCGGCGCGGCGGGGATGTGGTCGCGCGCACGATTGGATGGTTGGGCAAGAATCGGCAATCGCCGTTTTTCATCTGGGTGCATTTGTATGACCCGCATGCGCCATATGATCCCCCATCACCGTACGACAAGCGCTTCGCTGATGGCTACGATGGCGAAATCGCCTATGCCGATGCGTCTCTCGGCAAGTTGTTCCAATATCTGCGCCAGCGTGGCCTGTATGACCGTGCGCTGATTCTCGTCATGTCCGACCACGGGGAATCGTTAGGAGCGCACGGAGAGAGCATGCACGGCATTTTCCTGTACGACGAAACCATCCACGTTCCGCTGGTTTTCAAACTTCCCGGCGAACTACTTGCGGGACACAGAGTAGCGGGTCGAGTGCGGCTGGTGGACGTCGCCCCAACTCTTTTAACTATGTTGAGCCTGCCGCTGCCGCCAACTTTTCAAGGGGAGTCCCTGGTGCCGCTGATGAAGTCGCCGAGCGCTGCCACTGACCTTCCAGCGTACTCTGAAACGGATTATCCTCATCGGGCATTTGGCTGGAGCGCGCTCCGCGCCATGCGCTCAGGGAAATACTTGTTCGTGCGCGCTCCCAAGCGCGAACTATACGATCAATCGCAGGACAAGGCTGCGGAGCGCAACTTAGCCGCGTCTTCTCCCGCGGTCACTGATACCCTGCAATCTCAGTTGGATGAGTTTCACAGTCAGACGAGCAGCTTTCCCGACAAGGCGGAGCAAAAATCGCTGAGCTCCGAGCAGAGTGAAAATTTGGCGGCGCTGGGTTACGTCGGTTCGAATTCCGCAGCCCAGTCTCAAGACCCTCTGCAGGGCGCAGACCCCAAGGACAAGATTGAGATATCGAACGTCTTGCAAGAGGGCATCATTGCCGTTGAAGATGGACGATATTTGCAGGCTATTCCGCTCCTTCAGCACGTTCTGCAAGACAGTCCGTTGGTGTCCGCCGCTCATGTTCAGCTTGGTATCGCGCTTAGAAAAGTGGGGCGTTACCCCGAGGCAGTTACTGCCTTGCGCCAGGCGGTGAAGCTTTTGCCGGATTCCACTGAAGCCCAATACGAGCTAGGTCTTGCCCTGTACGAGACTGGTGCCTGGCAGGACTCGGCGCCGTATTTTGAATTCGTAGCCAAAAGACGGAAAAATTTTCCCGACGCACAATACTCGTTGGCAGCGGTCTATGCGCGCATCCAACGTGTGCCCGAAGCCGTCGAGCTGCTGCGAGCAGTTCTTCAGCTCAGTCCCGAACACTTCCGCGCCAACCTGCTGCTAGGACGAATTCTTAGCCTGCAAAACAGGTCCGAGGAAGCCTTACCTTACCTGAAGGAAGCGGTTAAAGCCGAGCCGGCTAACTTCGAGGCGCATGCGTTCTTGGCTGACGCCTATGAGCAGCTCGGGGATATTCAGGATGCCACCGCCGAGCGCAATCGCGCCGAATCACTGAAGCAGAAGCCAAGACAATAGCCTAGCGTGCTCGATAACCCAGACTGAAACTTAGAAATCAAGATTTCTGCCACGAAATTTTTCCCCACAACGCGGAGGCCAGGATAATCACCACCGGATAGCATTCCAGGGTGTAGCGCGGCTCTGGATTTTCCAGTGTGCCCAGAAATGCCGATCGCAAAACGACGAATGTAAGTAAAAGGCCGAGATGTTTTATCGGTTCTCCCCGCACCAATCCCATCCCAGCTGCACCGACGTAAAGAAGGCCAATTACGCCGAGTCCCACCGCGAGCGCTGACCACTTCGGGTCGTCATTGAACTCCCACCAACGGCTATCCGAAGGCAACGTCTCGGTGCGCGGACGCAGCCACATGTCGACAATGCGCAGCAGGGGCAGCCAGACGTAGTAGCGCAAGGGGGCATTGTGGATCCGTTCTGCCGCGATTGCCGCAAATCTGGCATCCAGTTCCGGATCGAAATGGAGTTCGTTGTTGTAGTCTGCCAACGCCTCCACAGTTTCTTGCCGTTGTTCCGGTGAATCAAAAGCACGGTCCGGAAGTTTCCCCACATCTAGCGCGTTGCCCGGCGCCGGCCAGTAAATTTCTTCTACGGAGGTATAGTCGACGATCCAGGTTTTGATCCAGCGATTAAATCCCATGGGAACGAATTCGTCTTCCTCATTCGCATAGCGTGGCGCCAAGGGTTCAAAGCGGCCCATGGTGCGGAAATTTCGCCAAGTCCAGGGAACCAGAGGCGCGAGCGCGACACAACCAAGAACCAGAGCAGCTAGGACTATGTGTCGTGCCCGCGCGCCGGACCGCCTCTTGAATGCACGCCTCAGCAAGATGAGTAGGTAAGCAATAATTGCAGCCAGCAGCAGCCCGCCATCCGGCCGCAGCAAGATAGCCGCACCCACGGCCAAGCCGCATCCAAACCAGGGATGCAGCATGCCCATATCCAATTTCTCGATCCCGATAATGGCGAGATCCAGAGCTAGGGTGGTAAAGAAGACTTCCAGCGTTTCGGTCAACGCGGCGGCGACATAGCTGGCAAGAAACGGGCAGAGTGCAGTCAGGAGGAATGCGGCCTTGGCGGCGCGATCTGAGATAACTCGGCGGGCCACATCTGCGATTAGAAAGCACGTGCCGATGTCCACAAACATCTGCACGACCAATGCTGCACGGTAGTGTTCGATCCCGAAAATAGCAAACACTGCCACCAGAAATGCGGGATAACCGGGCAATCGCACATACGTAGGGGAGATCTCTTGGCCGCTTAGACCGAGAATGCTGTGCTGCAGCCAATTCTTCGCAATGTCGCCGTAAACGAAGGAGTCAGTGACTACGCCCGGAAATCGGAAAATAAACAGCAGGCGCAGGGCAATCGCTGCCAGGATCGCAAACAAAAAGAACCGGAAATGTTGGCGCACGAGTTTGCGCACGCTGGGAATATAGCGCGTTTCGACTGGATCTCCACTTCTGGTCGGCTTTCACTATCTGTGCCAGCTGCGCGTTTGACCCCTCACGATGCACCGCTTAGGATGAGAGCGGTACAAGATTTTCATGGCGAAACCCGTCTTTTTCGATCCCCGTCAATCGCGCTGGAAGCGACTGCGCCGGCTCTTCGATGTGCTCGGAATCACTATCAGCCTGCTAATTATCTTCTTTGTTTACAGTGCATTGCGAAGTGAGCCGTTGCCGGATCTGCTGTTGCCTGTGCTGAAGCGCCCATTCCACGCGCTTTCGGAAAAGGAAAAAGCGAAGGCTAAAGAGCGGCGCCGTCTGGCGGCCCTGCAGCGCGGCCATCGCAAGTCCAAAAAGGCGCCGTCGCAGATAAAGCTCAACTCCGAGGAAGGCATTCGCGCCGCCTTCTACGTTCCCTGGGACGCCGCCAGCTTTTCATCCTTGCGCGAATACGCCCGTCAGATCGACTTGCTTTATCCCGAGTGGCTGCACGTCCTGACGCCTGACGGTCGACTGCAGAGTGTCGACGAACAAACCAACAAATTCTTCGACGTGGTGCAAGGTTCGAAAGTTCGCGCCGTAGATGACAAAGTCATGCCCTTTCTGAAATCGGAAGAGACGGGCATGGAAGTTTTTCCCATGGTGAACAACTTTGATGGAATTGACTGGATCGACATCAGCGCGTTCCTGAACGATCCTGGCGCCCGCGCTCGTTTCCGCCAACAGATCGCGGCCTTCCTCGCCACGGACAAGTTTCGCGGCCTGATGGTGGACTTCGAAGACTTTCCCAGGAAGGGGCAGCCCGGTTATCTGGCGTTGCTGAACGAGCTTTCCGGAGACCTGCACGCGAAAAGTTTGAAGCTGTACGTCAGCGTGCAGTCTCGTAATACAGACTTCAACTACCCCGCTGTGGCCGCTCGGGTCGACGGCGTGGTGGTCATGAACTACGACGAACATTATCCCGGGGGTACACCGGGGCCGGTTGCTTCCCAGGACTGGTTTGTCGCTAATCTGCAAGCGGTGAAAAAAGTAGTACCGCAAGACAAGCTCATCTGTGCCATCGGCAACTATGGCTACGATTGGCCTCACCGACTCAAGAACGGCAAATTGCCGCCGGGGGTCAAGGACACCAACGTATCCGTGCAGGACGCATGGCTTACGGCACGTGATTCGGAAGAAGACGTCGATTTTGACGGCGAGAGCATGAATCCCCATGTCAGCTACATGGACGATCACAACTTGCGGCATGATATCTGGTTCCTTGATGCAGTGACCGCTCTCAACGAGATGCGGGCCGCACAGCAACTGAGCATCCAGACCTTCGCGCTGTGGCGCCTTGGTGCCGAGGACCGCTCTCTATGGCGGGTGTGGGATATGCCCGGCGATCCAACCGCCGCAGACAAATTGAAGGATGTCCTTCCCGGCCAGGATGTAGATATGGAGGGCCAAGGCGAAATCCTCCGCATCGAAGCCCGCCCCGCTGACGGCAAACGTGCGATTACAGTGGACGAAGCCTCAGGTCAGATCACTGACGAAACCTTGGATCCCTTGCCCGAACCATACCGAGTGGCCCGCTACGGGGCGAGTCTGAATAAGGTTGCCATCACCTTCGATGATGGTCCCGATCCCGATTGGACACCAAAAATCCTGGACGTGTTGAAGCGGGAACACGCGCCCGCTACTTTTTTTCTAATTGGAATACAAGCTGACAAGTTTGCCGATGTCACTTCGCGGGTTTACCGCGAGGGGCACGAGATTGGGAACCACACGTTTACCCATCCTGACATCAGCAACATTTCGCGCAGCTACATGAAGCTGGAGCTCAACCTCACCGAGCAACTCTTCGCGAGCCGCCTGGGCATCCGCACCATTCTGTTCCGCCCACCCTATTCCATCGATGCTGAACCTGATACCGAAGACCAGGTTCGGCCGCTCGAAACCACCCAGGACATGGGCTATACCACCGTCGGGAACAAGATCGATCCTAATGATTGGCAGGAAAATCCGCATCATACTGCCGAACTGATTGCCGCTGACGTAATGGCTCACCTGCCACCCTGCGCCGTCAATGACACGCGCTGCGGCAACATCATTCTGCTGCATGATGGTGGCGGTAACCGCCAGCAGACCGTGATCGCCTTGCCCAGGATTATTGAAGGCATACGAGGCAAGGGCCTGCAGGTCGTTTCTCTCCATCAGTTACTAGGCAAGACCCAAGCGGATATCATGCCTCCCATCCCCGCTAACGAGCGCTGGGCGGCGCGACTGGACTGGATTGGCTTCGCCCTCTTCGATTTCAGCATCAAGGCAATCACCTGGATCTTTTTTCTCGGTGACTTGCTCATGACGGGTCGTCTGCTATTTATCGGCGCCTTCGCCATCTTCGATCGGCTGCGTCAAAAGCGATTCGGCTCCACGGCCGACGCCGAATCCTACCGGCCGCGCGTTGCTGTTCTAATTCCCGCCTACAACGAAGAGAAAGTCATCGAGCGCACCGTTCGGGCAGTGCTGAACTTGAATTATCCCGATGTGCGGGTGGTTGTCATCGACGACGGATCTACCGATAAGACTCTGGAAGTGGCACGCTCGGCTTTTGTTGCCGAGGAAGCCTCGGGCCGGGTTCTCATCCTAACCAAACCCAACTCGGGCAAGGCGGATGCTCTGAACTTTGGCCTGCAGCATCTTCAGGGCGAGGAAATCTTCGTTGGCATCGATGCCGACACAGTGATCGCTCGCCATGCGATTTCCCGCCTGGTTCCTCACTTCCTCAATCCCAAAGTAGGCGCAGTCGCGGGAAATGCCAAAGTTGGCAACCGCATCAACCTATGGACCCGCTGGCAGGCGTTGGAATACATCACCAGCCAGAATTTTGAGCGCCGCGCGCTGAACACGCTCGGCGCAGTCAGCGTGGTGCCAGGAGCCATCGGCGCTTGGCGCACCTCCGCAGTTCGCACAGCCGGCGGATACCATACCGACACTGTGGCGGAAGATGCGGATCTGACTATGGCTCTTTTGGAACTCGGCTATCGAGTAGAGTATGAAGACCTGGCCCTCGCCTATACCGAGGCGCCGGTCAATGCGCGCGGCTTAATGCGCCAGCGGTTCCGCTGGTCGTTCGGCATTCTGCAGGCAGTTTGGAAACACCGTGCGGTATTCGGGCGTAAAGGAGCTTTAGGCTGGGTTGCGCTGCCCAACATTGCAATCTTCCAGATTCTCCTGCCGCTGGTCTCGCCCTTCATCGATCTGATGTTCGGAGTGGGCGCCGTCTGGTATCTAGTGCAGAAGTCGTACCATCCCGAGTCAACCGACCCTGCCAGCTTCCAGCGCCTGGTAATATTCTTCGCCGCGTTCCTGATCATTGACTTCATCACTTCCGCCATCGCATTCGCGCTCGAACGCCGCCAGCCCGAGGCCCGTGAAGATGTCTGGTTGCTCAGTCAGGTCTGGCTGCAGCGTTTTGCCTATCGCCAGTTGTTTTCCGTCGTTCTTTTGAGGACCCTAAAACGAGCCCTCGAGGGCCGACGCTTCGCCTGGGACAAGCTGGAACGTACTGCTGCCATGAGCTACAAGCCCGTCGAGGACCATGATTCGGTAAAGGTGCCGTAGTTGTCATCCTGAGCGCAACGTCGGTTCGCTTGCGAACAGATGATCCCTAGCCTTCCCAATTATCGACGCGCCAGCCGAGAATATCTTCGAGATTCAGCCGACGGAAGCTCGTTAGGGATTCTTCGACTCTGTAGCCCGCTTCGCGAGCGAAGCGGCCCTCTGCGCTCAGAATGACAAATATGAGCGTTTCCCGCGCATGCTTCCGGCAAGGCCCTTTTTCCAGTGCTACAATTATGTGGTTCTTTTCCCGTTCCCACGCGGGACGCATTTTCTCTTCGAGGTGCTCTTATGGCAACCGTTGAAGCCCCCACCCGTCCGCATATTCGCCTGCACCAGGGCGCTTTCGTGAACGAGCCGCTGACTGATTTCAGCAAGGACGAAAACGCACGCAAGATGCGTGAAGCCATCGAGAAAGTGCGAGGTCAGCTGGGCCGTGAGTACGAGCTCATTATCGGCGGTAAGCGCGTGAAGACACAGGACAAGATCAAGTCCATCAACCCAGCGAAGGCGTCACAGATTGTGGGGCTTCACCAGAAGGCGGGGAAAGAGCACGTTGAGCCGGCGATGAACGCGGCTCTGACCGCGTTTGAGTCCTGGCGCTATAGCTCTGTCGAAGAGCGGGCCAGCCTGCTTTTTAGGGTGGGTGATCTGCTGCGCGAGCGCAAATTTGAATTTAACGCCTGGCTGGTTTTCGAAGTCAGCAAGAATTGGGCCGAGGCCGATGCCGACATCGCTGAGACCATCGATTTTTGCGAATATTACAGCCGCGAGGCACTCCGCCTGTCGAAGGTTAAGCTCGAGGCGCAGATGCCCGGAGAGCGCGACTCACTTTTTTACATCCCGCTGGGTGTGGGCGCCGTGATTCCGCCCTGGAATTTTCCCTCCGCCATCATGGCGGGAATGACCCTGGCATCGATCGTTAGCGGTAACACCGTCATCCTGAAGCCATCGAGCGATTCGCCGACCATCGCCGCCAAGTTCGTCGAACTACTGGAAGAAGCCGGCATGCCTGATGGCGTGGTGAACTTCTGTCCCGGCGCAGGAGCCAGTTTTGGAAATGCAGTTGTCGCCCATCCCAAGACCCGCTACATCGCTTTCACTGGCTCACGTGAAGTTGGTCTCGATATCAACAAGAGCGCTGCCACTCACGCTCCCGGCCAGCTCTGGATCAAACGCACCATCCTGGAAATGGGGGGGAAGGATGCCATCGTGGTGGATGCCGACGCTGACCTTGACTCGGCAGTCGAAGGCGTGGCCCAGTCCGCGTTCGGCTTCCAGGGGCAGAAGTGTTCCGCCTGCTCTCGCGCGATTGTTGACGAGCGCATTTATGACAAGTTTCTGGAGAAGCTAAAGACGCGGGTAGAGAAAATCACGATCGGCGATCCTGCGGAAAACACTAACATGGGGGCGGTAATCAATGAAGGCTCGATGAAGACGATCCTCGAGTACATCGAGCAAGGCAAAAAAGATGGACGCGTGATCACTGGTGGCGATCGCGCCTCCAACGCGGGCGAAGGATACTTCCTGCAGCCTACCGTCATCGCCGATATCCCGCCGAAATCGAAACTTGAGCAGGAAGAGATCTTTGGCCCCGTCCTGACGGTCACTAAGTCCAGGAATTTCGACCACGCGCTGGAAATCGCCAACGACACCGAGTTCGGGCTTACGGGCGCGGTGTACACAAAATCGAAGGAGAAAATTTCCCGCGCCATCCGCGAGTTCCACGTCGGTAACCTCTATATCAACCGCAAGTGCACAGGTGCGACGGTGGCCGCGCATCCTTTCGGCGGATTCAATATGTCCGGCACCGATTCCAAGTCTGGCGGGCCCGATTACCTGTATTTGTTTACCCAAGGCAAAGCGGTTGGCGAGAAGATCGGTTAGAAAATGTAGGCGCGAGCGTCCTCGCTCGTGCCGAGCTAGGCACGAACTGCGACGCTCGTGGCTACACTGTGAAAGCTGCTTTAGGCGGCTTTCGCCTTCCACAATCCGAGTGCTGCTCCCGTCGGATCGAGAATAATGCTGAACCAGCCCGCGCCCATCACCTCGGTAACGTCTTTCATGACCGTAGCGCCCAATGACTTGGCCTTTTTGGTCGCCGCGTTAATGTCGTCCACTTCGACATATGCCAACCACGCCGATGGCGCGCCGGAAACCGGATGATTCATCATTCCGCCACCGGTGCCCTTGCCGGGCTTGATCATGGTGTAGGACCCGCCGGGCATGGGGACGTCTTCGAGAGTCCATTCGAATAGTTTTCCGTAAAAAGTCTTTGCCTTGTTGATGTCGGTTGTGTTGAGTTCAACATGTACGAACGGATTTGCCATGACTTTCTCCTCAATCGATATTTGCGAACGTAGATTTAAAGCCAGAAATGGAGTCTCCCTTAAAGAATCTTGGCCAAATAGTCTTGGTGTCAAAAAATCTTGGCGAGTTGGTCCAGGCAGCCAGTCCAGCCGTGACTGTGTTTGTCCCGCTCCTCGAGGTTCGGGAGGCGCTCGTGAGTCAGCACGATTTCAGTCGATGGCCCCAGATCGTGGAACTCGACGGTTACGAGCGTCTCGCTGGCCCCGGGGCCTGATTCCCACTGCCATGTGAACGCAAGTTTTTGCGGTGGCCTTACTTCGCGATAGATTCCTTCAAGCCGGTGAATGTTGCCGCTGTCTTTGTGATGCATCTCCAATTGGTACTTGCCCCCGACCCGCAGGTCGAGCACGGGAATTACGACGGTGTAATCTGTGGAAGGGAAGAACCAGTGGCGCAGTTCCTCGGCGTTAGTCCAGGCGCGAAAGACCCGTTCCCGAGAGGCCCCGAATGTTCGTTTTACCTGGAGCGTGGTTTGCGATAGGGGGTGTGCCTGGGCCATCTTTTAACCTCCACAGTTTGCTGCCGCGAAAGATATCGATCGAGGGCGTCGAATTGCATCTCCCAGAACGCGCGGTATTGCGAGAGCCAAGCCGATGCTTGCTGCAAGGGTTGGACAGCCAGACGGCAGCGACGGACGCGCCCGGTCTTCTCTTGCGATATCAGGCCTGCCTCCTCGAGCACGCGAAGATGCTTCATAACTGCTGGAAGCGACATGCGGTGAGGTTGGGCTAATTCGCTGACCGACGCCTGCCCCGCGCAAAGCGAAGCTAAGATTGCACGCCGCGTCGGATCGGCTAGGGCTGAAAAGGTCACATCCAGATTAGGACGATACTTAACCATAAGGTTAAGTATAGGAAGCAGTACGAAGGTGTCAAGTGAAAAGAAGAGTTGTCGCCAGAAATTAATACGGCCGCCCTCGCAGGCGGCCGTGTTTTGTACCTGGCAAGCCTTACAATCTTACGACGCCACACCCGCTCCCGGCCCCGGCTGAGGCGTAATACCTGCTGCCGTCGCTGCTGCCGCTTCATTCAGAATGCGATGATGAATCGTAAACAACGCCAACTCGAGCCGGTCGGAAACGCCGATCTTGTCATACACGTTGCGCAGATAGTTCTTGATCACCTGCTCGGTGGTTCCGAGCTGGGAGGCGATTTCTTTGTTCTTATACCCCTGCACAATCAGCGCGACGATACGTAATTCCTTAGCGGTGAGGCGGTCACGCACCCGCAATCCGACCATGTCGTTTTCGGTCAGTTCGCTGGGTACGGCGATATCTTGCACCCAGGTTTCGCCGCGGGCCACTTTGCGCACGCAATCTACCAGCGCAGCGCTGGTCACATTGCGGTACACCACGCCATGCGCTCCCGCGGACATGTAACGTTGGGCACTTTCCCCGGTGTCGGCCAGCACGACGACCCGGGTTTTATTTCGGTTGGCGTTCTGGAGAACGCCGTTGAAATCGGAATGGAATCCGCCGGCAACGATCAGCACTGCGGCACGAAACTTGTCCAGGGCCATGAACATCTGCTCCTGGGTTTGCGCCTGGGCCACGATGCGCATTTCGTCTTCAACCGCCAGCACTTTGGCGATTCCCGCTCGAAAGATTGCCTGGTTATCAGCCAGAATCAATTTCAGCATTGCGTCAACACCTCGATTACGACTGGCGAACGAAATCGTAGGAATCAATCACGCAGGCCACGCCCCGGACCTCGGTGGGACTACCGCCCTCAGCGGGTTCGTCGGTTCGTACCACGCGTCCGTGGCATTGCACCACTACATTCTCTTTGGCTCCGGTCACCTCTGGCGGCAGGGTGATTTCAAACTCGACGTTCGAACCCACTTCCAGAGAGGCATCTGCCCGGATGTAGACTCCGGCGGCGCTAAGGTTTCCCGTCACACCGCTATGCTGCCCCCCCCTCTTCCGCTCGATGAATCTTGATGGGTAATTCCAAGGGGAATCGTTTCCCCGTCCGCGCTTCGGACACAAGACCTCCTCGTTCCTGGCCGTTCCTGCGTGCGAAAGCCAGCTCCATGTCCAAATCTCCCAATGGAGTCCAAACAAATATGCTTAGCGCAGGTTATATCACGGATGACACCCCTCGCAAAAGCCTGATAACTCTTATATTAACGGTAGGAACTAGGTTCCCCCATTTACGGAGAACGCGAAAGCTGGACAGAGTCCCCCAAGCTGGCGCCCCTCGTGGCTGAATATCGTGGGCGAATTTTCTCCCCTCCCGACTTTCTGGCACAATGTCTCAGCCCGTTCAAGGGAGCGCTTTTATGTTTGTTACACTTGTCGTTCCTAAGACTCTGTCCCGCACTTTTCTTCTTGGTCTTTGCTTCTGTATCGCGGCGTCGGCCCAGCAGACCAGCACGATACCCGCGCCGAAAGAGACCCCGCAAAAAAGCGCTCCGACCGCTGGCCAGGCAAAAGCGCCCGAGACTCGCCCCTTGGAACCGCCCCCGGTCTTGCGGGAATTGAATTCCGCGCTGCAATCTCTGGTGGCTAGAGTCTCGCCCGCAGTTGTTCAGGTTCTAGTGACAGGATTTGGACCGGCTCGGCCGAACAGTCGGACAGAGACTGCGCTGATCGTCCGCCAGCACGCGGTAGGCTCGGGTGTGATCCTAGATTCCGATGGATACATCATTACCAATGCCCATGTGGTCGAAGGTGCACAACGTATACGGGTGGCGCTGCCCATGCCGATGGAAGGTTCTCAGTCCGCTTTCGCGCCGGCCGCGAGAAGGTCGATCCTGGAGGCCAAGCTCATCGGAGTCCACAAAGAATCAGACCTCGCACTGTTGAAAATCGACGAAATTAACTTACCGACGCTGGCACTTGGCACTGCGCGATCCGCGCACGAAGGACAATTAGTATTCGCCATTGGGAGCCCCGAGGGCTTACAGAACTCGGTCACCATGGGCGTGGTCAGTGCCGTGGCCCGTCAGGCTGACCCGGAAAAGCCCATGGTCTACATTCAGACGGACGCACCTATCAACCCCGGCAACAGCGGCGGGCCGCTGGTGGATATGGAAGGATATGTGGTCGGCATCAACACCTTCATCCTGAGCGAGAGCGGCGGCAGCGAGGGACTGGGTTTCGCCATTCCCGCCCGCGTGGTCCGATTCGTTTACGAGAGTTTGCGCAAATATGGTCATGTGCACCGGACCGAGATTGGAGCCGGAGCACAGGCCATAACCCCGGATCTGGCGGAAGGTCTCCACCTGTCCCAATCCTGGGGCGTGATCATCTCTGACGTTAAGCCCGACGGACCCGCAGCCGCAGCCGGCCTGAAGGTGCAGGACATCATTTTGACCGCAGACGGCCGTCGTATCCAAACTCTACCGGCGTTAACCGCAGCAATGTATCTCCACCGCTTGGATGAGGTGCTCAAAGTTGAAGTCTTGCGCGGCAAGGAGAAGCTGACCCTCGAAATACCAGCCATCGAACATCGCGATCCGATGGACCAGGTGTTGGACACAACCGATCCGGAGAAGAGTCTGATCCCGCGCCTGGGAATTCTGGCACTTGATCTCAGCGATCAGTTACGCGCCATGATCGGAACTCTC
>Ga0207130_1196_pt1 | contig 17704 bp, 15 predicted proteins | sample Alteio_BWMinHeat_16_FD_153545 | JGI IMG/M metagenome (GOLD analysis project Ga0207130, IMG submission 153545) | Enriched cells from forest soil in Barre Woods Harvard Forest LTER site, Petersham, Massachusetts, United States -... | ecosystem: Environmental > Terrestrial > Soil > Temperate forest >... | reverse complement strand
AGCGCAGCAAAGCGCCAGAGGTAATCCGTCTGCCCGTCGCGTCGAGCATGGAAGGCGGGGAGGGCAAATCCATCCGACGCCGAAGCTGGCATCCTGAAGGTCACCAATACCGAGGTTCCTTGCTGAGGCTTTATTTACCGCCGCTGGGATTTCCAGTTCCTGTCACCTGATCGGGCGACCGCTTGGCCTGCCAGTCCAGGATGATCCGTCCCAACCGGAGGATGCCCTCGGTCTTCGCTTCATCTGCACTCGGGTAGATCCTGTCCAAAATGCTAATCGCGACAAGTTCGCGGTCGCGATAGATCAGCCATCGCCAGCCGTCCGACGGCGTCCTGACCCGCTGGACCAACAGCTTGAAGGGATGATCCATAGTCACGTGCACCAAATTGTCGGATGGTCCATTTTGTTCCTCCACAGAAGGGAACGAACTACCGGCATTTCGGTTCATGTGCGATGGAAGATACAGAGTCCAGGCGCGAAAGGCTCGTCAACCCCATCTGCGGTGGTCGGATAATTCTCGTCGACGTGTCCCCTCATCAGGCTGGGCCAGGGATCGACCTTTCGATGTGAGCTTCTTCGTAGGGTCGAGAAAGCGAAAGCGCCTGCCGCAGTCACGGCGCTGAATCGGAGGCGTGTGATAGTCATCATCAGAGACGTGCCGATGCCGCTCGCACGAACTAGGAGTGAAGGGTATCGCATGCCAATGATGCTGGATCGGCCGCCTTCGGGCGGCCTTTTCATTGGCGGCCAAGGAGGAGAGCCTAGGGCTTCGCTATGAAGGGTGCATCGTTGAGTTCGTCAGGGATTTGCGGCGGAGGGTGAATGCTGGACGGACGATGGCGGCGAATACAAGACGAACTACTTCTCCTCACAGCGGCGGTCAGGCAGCGGTCACGTCTTGGCGTGGCGTTGGCATTTGCCTGAACTCGATTTTGCCTTCGCGGAGCAACTCCGTGGCGCGCTCCGAATTCACCGGCCGGCTGAAATAATATCCTTGAGCGTAAGGGCAGCCGGCGGTGAGGAGAAAGTCCGCCTGAGCCTCAGTTTCTACGCCCTCGGCTATAACCTCAATGCCAAGCTCCTGGGCAAGGCGAATTGCGGCGCGCACCACCGTGGCGTTGCGAGCATCGGCGGTGACCCGGAAGACCAGCTCTTGGGCGATTTTCAGCCGGTTGACCGGGTAAATCGTAAGATATTTGAGCGAGGAGTAACCGGTTCCAAAATCATCGATTGCGATTCTCACGCCGAGTTTCCGCAGACCTTCGAGGGCGTCGCCGTGCTTCTGCGTCATCTCCATCAACACAGTTTCGGTTAGCTCGACTTCGATGTTGTCGGACTCGATGTTCCACCTTGCCAGGCTGGCGGCAATCTCAAGCTCCAGGTCGCTCCCCTTTTTGAACTGGACCCCAGAAACGTTCACGGCGAGGACTTGCGGCGCGATTCCCTGATCGCGCCAGTGCCTGCCGAAGCTTCGCAACGATCTCCTCGGCCTTGTGTTTCTTCCTCTGCATCAAAGTCCTCCTCCAGGACCATCTGATGCTATCGGGAATGTATCTCTCGCACTTGCATTGAAGGGATCGGCCTCGGCCGTGTGTCGCTGAGGATCGCCAGCACGTGCTATCCATCATCACCGAGATCACAGATGCGCGGGCATACAAGGACGAGTGAAGCGGCTAACGCATCGAAAGGCGGGACTCTCCAAAGCGATAGCGGTACTCGAGTATGTAACCCACAATGGCTGCCATGACGAGCGCAATTCCGGAGGCAATTCCGCCGAGCTTGCCGATATCGGCGAGCGTTATTCTGGGCTCGTCGGGGAGAGGCGGAATCTGTGTGGCTTCGGGATGGTTGCTCAAGGCTACCAGCGTGGGTTCAGCGTTCTCGCGGACAGTGGCCTTCACAGGCTGTTCCCGCTCGACGCGCCCCGATAAGGTGTGATGCGCAAGGAGGAGAAGGGCGGCGCAGAGGAGTCGTCCTCTGAGAGCCGACTACCGCCTGCTCAGCAAGTCAAGACCACCTTGGATCGCCAACGGAGCTCGAGGCCGCCTGACGCCTTCTGCTCCAGGAGCCGGTCAACCAAAATGGTCCGGCGTTGCCACGGTCACGGCGAGATCGATGGGGATTGATACGCAGTTAGCGACGTTCAAATTCCTGCCCAATAGCGACGGCTGAGGTAGCTCGTCAGAGCCCTGGTATCTCGACCCTCGACGACTGGACGCATGAACTTGGTTGGAGTGGTTGCAACGAAAAGGTCCGGCTGCTTCAGGACGGACAACCATGCCTCGGAAACGCTCGCACCTTTGAGCCCCGGCGAAGTGACATTCCGATGAAATTCCATATTCTCCTCGGGCACGACATGCACATGCCGATACGACGTGCAACCGTGGTCCGAGTGTTGGCAGATCAGCTGCGCCAATAACGTTTGCCGCATCAATTGATAGAATGGCTCGAAATAAAGGATTCTCGGCTCAATCGCCCTGAAGGGAGAATCGGCCGCTAAGATCAGGGAATCGTAGATCTGTTCACGCCGGGGGATATATTTGTCTTGCCGACTGTACGTCTCCGCATATTTCCACTCGATCAGGAACGCACGTCGTTCCCCATTTGTGAGGCGACCGATCATGAATGCGTCGACGGAGGTGCAGTTCGCACCTCGCGAAAACGCTCGCTCCTTCAGGTACTGTTTCTCACCAATGAATTCGAACTCAACGTAGCCGTCATCCACAACCTCCACCGCGATCACCTCAGGATCGAGGGCGCTTGGAAGGGCTCTCGCCAAGTCTGGGTGAATTTCGACCTTCGATGTCGCTGCCAGGTAGGCAAGTTCGTTTTCACAGAACTCGCCTTTGATCTCCTTCAACGCGTTCACCAGATCTATTTCTTGCGATTGGATCACACTTCTCTCCCCTATGCACATCGGGCCAAATCTTTCCGGATGGCTAGAGGCAGTTCTACCTCATCTTTCAATCGTGACCATCGGCGGCTCCTCCGAAAGTCCGATAGCGAGCTTCCTACCGCGCAACATGCTATTGGCCTTGCACATTCCACCTGCTTGCTGTAGCCACGCGCCCCGTTTTGGCGTGATTCGATGCCGGAGAAGCACCACTATTTCCCAATTTTCTACCAGAAGCGCTGGGCAGGCGCTGATGGGCGAGTGTGCGTCTACAGCCGCCCTTACAAGAAGGTGAAGCCGAACAGAAAGCATCCCGACAGCGTCGGCTTCCAATACGACCTCTACACAATCCCCGGCGTTGACTATGAAACGGCCAGCCATCTCGAACGGCGGTTCTTCCTACAAACTGACAACGACGCAGCACAGGCTTTGGCGCGTTTCGAGACCGACCCGCAGACTCCATTGGACACGAGACTCAGGAGTGGATGGTCTCGCTTTGTAATGTCTCTGATTCACCGCGCCCCGGAAGAGGTCGCGGCCTTTTTTGGCTAGGTCGCCGAGGATGTTCAGAAAGTCGAGCGAGACTTTGAGGAGAACTATGCGACGCGCAGACTCGCCGCCGACCCAGAGACGTTCGACGAATTCAAATTGCGTCGTCCTTCCAATCCAGCCGGCCGCGCTGCCGCCATGTTGATACAACGGGTGATCGACAGCCGGCTCGTTGGCAATCACCTCAACCGCATGATTTGGACTATCTTGTCGCCACCAAGCTCCTATCCGCTTCTTACCTCCGATCGTCCGATTATCATGACCAACGGATTGAATGATCCCGATGCGCATCTCGCGCTTCCCATCGGGCCGGGGAGGCTTTTTATAGCCTCAAACCGACAAAGCATCGTGGATAGAATCGCGGCCAGAAAGCCTGACGATCTCGCCGCCTTCAACAATGATCGAGTCGTTAAGCAGGCACGCCGGTTCGTTATCGGGACCGACGACCGGCAACTCCGGTTCGTCGAAAGTCGATTTGGAGCGCGCCTACCGAGCTCCCCAACCGAAACGACACGCCTGCCGGCGTCAATTAAATGAGGTAGGAGTTCGCCGCAGCACCCCCGATCGGTCAAGCGCGGTTCTCTCTCGCGGGAAATGATCCTTGGCGATCACCTTTCTTAAAGCGAAGCCCTCTACAGCGGTGGAATGCCCGCGTCTATCGACGACATTTTGCGAGATTTTTCTGAGCTCAGCGGAACGGACTCCGAGAAGGCGGTATGGCTCCGGAAGCGGCTTGTGATGTTCACCGAAGAGCTCGCCCTGGCAATCGAGAGCAGGCTGGTTGAGGATCCGACGTTTGTCGGAGAGCACCATAACCGAGCACTCAAGGAAGCGGCAGCGATCGTTCGGGCGGTGATATCTAAGTGAGGTGAGGACGTTTTCGAACCAGAGCCGCGTCCCCCTCACAGTCGGTTTCCTCGTATGCTCACCAGGGTTGATGCGAGGGTCTGGCTGGCATCGGTCGTGAGGGAAGGGACTTGGTCTGGCGCCAAGCTTGAACGTCGTGAGCACGCGTGTTCGATATGCCCGCGTTTCGAGGTGAAGCAGAAATGTTTTGCGAGATCTGAGCGCTACCGGTTGTGACCCATTTGAGACATACCGGGCTCAAGATTCCCGCACCGCAAACTGAACCATCCGCCCCATTTCGTTTGTCGCCGTTTCCTGTTCTGATGGCGCGAGAAGGCGAAACAATGCGCGGGGTCCGAGCTGGGAAAGCAATGCGATCACCCCTTTTGCAGGCGGTTAATTGCTCGCGCCTCACAGTGACACGATCGAATCCAACGTCTTATCTGCGGCGACGTAAAATAGGCTTCAGATGTTTCACATCCTCACTGACAGCTTGCTGGAAGATCACCTCAATTGTAACACTAAATCTTACCTGCGACTTCGCGGACAATCTGGACAGGCCACGGATTACTCGACTTTGTGTTCACGGCTCGACGCCCGCCACCGGTCCAACGCCTCGAAATGGCTCGCCGCTCAATCGGCGATATCTGCCCGTCATTTCGGAGGCGCGCTTCTGCAAGAATGCTTGACGACTGGCGATGAAATAATCTTGGACGCGGTGGGTGTGGCGAACGGTATGGAGACTCATTTTGACGGCCTCCAGAGAATACCAGGCGATTCATCTTTAGGTCCGCATCGCTATCGACCGATCCGATTTTGGCGCCATCTGCAACCAAATTCCGTAGTTCATTTCCTCCTAGCGTTCGACGCATTGATACTTGGGCAACTGCAGGGCGTTGCTCCAGACGATGGCATTCTCATTTGCGGTTCCGAGCTTAGGCGAATCCGCGTACGCCTTCGGACGCATCTCAATTCTTTGGTTACCGTTCTGACGCGTCTACGCCTCCAGAGCACCAGCAACAACGAACCGCCGCTCGTGCTGAATCGTCACTGCGAGGTGTGCGAGTTTAAGCAACTTTGCCAAAGTAAGGCCCTGGAGAAAGATAACCTCAGCCTCTTGAGAGGCATGACATTGAAGGAGATGACGCGTCACAATTCCAAAGGCATCTTCTCGGTCAAACAGCTTTCCTACACGTTCCGCTCAAGACGGCCGGCAAAGCGGCAGAAACAACAGTTCCACCACAACTTCGCGCTGCAGGCACTCGCGCTTCGAGAAAACAAGGTGCATGTGCACGGTACCCCGATTCTTACACTGCCGCCAACGCGCGTGTATTTGGACATTGAGGGGTTGCCGGATCGCGGATTCCATTATCTCATTGGTGTCCTTGTCGTGAAAGGTCTATCGCATCAGTGCCACTCCTTCTGGGCGGATGATGAGAACGGTCAGGTAGCAATCTTCGAGCAATTAGCAACGCTTTTAACTGGAACAGTCGACTGGAGGTTATTTCACTACGGCAATTATGAATTAAAGGCACTCCGTCGAATGCTTTCGCATGTACCCCAACCTTGCCGTGAAATGCTTGCGACAATGCTGGCTGACAGCACAAATATCCTTCCTATCATTCGCTCGCATGTTTATTTCCCGACCACGTCTAACAGCCTGAAGGAAGTCGCGGCCTTCTTGGGTTTTCGCTGGACTAGCGCAGAGGGGTCCGGGCTACAAAGCGTGGTTTGGCGTGAGCAATGGGAAGACACGCGTGACGAAGAGTTGAAGGCAAAACTCCTTCAATACAATCGTGATGATTGCTTCGCACTACATGCTGTGACCGATTTCGTCGCATTGACTGCAGCCCGTGAATTGGAAAGGCCTTCACATTTGGACGACGTTGTCTATACGGGCGACTTGCAGCCTGTGAGACGCAAACACAAATTCGGTAAAGCGGAGTTCTGTTTACGCGATTTCGAGTTCGTAAACAGATGCGCCTACTTCGACTATCAGCGGGACAAGGTCTTTGTTCGCAGCGGCAAACGTCCCAATTCAGGGAGATCGCGTCGCGCTCTGCGGCGACCGCGCCGTGCCGGAGTCAATAAGCGAGTCGAAGTTCGTTGCGAGCGATGTCCCGCTTGCAACAGCAGGCGACTGTCGAAAACCCGAGCCTTATCAAGGCGTACGATTGACGTTAAATTCTTCGGTGGTGGTGTGAAAAAGTGGGTAACTAAATATTCCTCGTGGAGGTACCACTGCCATAGATGCGGAAAAACCTTTAATCCACCGGGATACCCACAAACTAAAAGCCCTTATAGCGCTGACCTGGCGAACTGGGTTGTATATCAGAATGTAATCCTTGGTCAGAACTTGCTTAAGATCGAAAGGAGCCTTCGCGAGGTGTTTAAGTTGGAGGTTCCGCGAGCCACTGTGCAGCGTTTTAAGGCTGTCGTGGCGAGACGCTATAAATCGACAAAAGACGAAATTATTGTCGAACTGCTCCGAGGCCCTAGTCTGAGTATCGACGAGACCGAAGCCCGTCTCTCCAAAGAGAAGGCGCATGTGTGGGTATTTGCGGGGATACGTGGAGCCTATTATGAGCTCCGCGACTCCCGCAACGGTCAATTCCTGGCAGAGCGACTGAAAGAGTTCGACGGCGTGCTGGTGAGTGATTTCTTTACAGCCTATGATTCCCTCGAATGCCCGCAACAGAAGTGCCTAATTCACCTGATCCGCGATATGAACGAAGACATCGGAGCCAATCCTTACGATGTGGAACTGATGGAGGTCGTGCAGCCGTTCGCGGCGATTATGCGGCCTATTGTGGAGACGGTAGATCGCTACGGCCTAACCAAGAAGCGTTTGCAGAAGCATAAGTCGGCGGCGATGACGTTCTTAGAGAAAGTCATCGGGCGACAGGGTTCGTCGGAAATCGCTGCAAAGTATCAGAAGCGGATTGAGAAGTACGGCAATCGCCTATTCACATTTTTAGACTACGATCAGGTTCCATGGCACAACAACTACGCCGAGCACGCAATTCATGCTTTTGCTCGATACAGACGATTTGCTGATGGTCTCTTCACAAGGAAATCGGTGGGAGACTATCTTACGATCCTTAGCGTCTTTCAGACATGCGAGTATCGAGACTTAAATGTCTTGGATTTCCTTCTTTCCGGCAAAACAAGTCTCGGTCGAGGAATTGAGTAAATTGTTGCAAGCCGCGCACCGCCCTCGCTGCAGTGCGTGAGTCAGCTTCTGCCCAGCCCAGGCTCAATCCATCGGCGTGATCCAATGAGCATTGGCCGCCAGGGGATCAAACGGAACGGTATTCTTCTCGTTGGCGAGCTGATTAGCCGCTGAACGCACATCGAATTTCGAATGGAACCGTCCGATCATTGCAACCGTGATGCCACAGCTTCCCGAGATATCACGGATCTCACCGCCGTTGAGCGCGCCAATTTCATTCCAACCCGATCACGAAATCGCTCTCCATCCCGATCGGATCATGGGGCATGCCGGATTCTCGCTCGAGCTTCGAACGATGCCGCTCGATCTCACTGTGATCGTAGTATCGCTCAATCATTTCGAGCGAGGTCGCGCAGTTCGCGGCGACAACCTGGATCGGCATGCCTTCTTCTAGTGATCGCGTCACGTAGTAGTGCCTAAATGAGTAGGCAGTTCGGGCCAAACCATTCTTATCCTTTCGCAGCCCGAGCTCATCCAGCACCCGGCCGAACGAATGGTTAAACGATGCGATCGCAGTACCGTCGGAGTGCGAGAATATCGGATCATCGGATCCAGGCTGTCTACCAACCTCTTTGGCGAAGAGGCGATGCAGCTTGCAAAGATAATCCTCAAATTGGCGCAGCGGGATCGCTTGGCCGATCTTGCCTTTGCCGACCACCCGAATCGTGAGCCTATTTCTTTGACGCCTGTGCTCGGACAGGATCGGCATTCCGTCCTCATCAATTTCGATGTCTGGGGTTGGCGTGAAACCCGAAATGTCGCTCCAGCACAGCCGCATGAGAATGCCTGGCCTGATGCCTGAGAACGCGGCCATACCGCAGAAGCACATGAGCTTGATTCTGTCGGCCTTGACCCTTTTCAAATGCATAGCTGCGTCTGCGACGCGATTGGAGAGATGCCGCATCAACTGCTCAAATTCGGCATCCGAAAAGCTGGCGCGTCTGACCCGTGCACCTTCGCGCCGTGGTCGTCTCGGCACTTGGTTCTGACTGATGTGACGCTCATCGGCCGCAAAATTCAGCACCATCAGGAGCTCGCGCTCGATGCGATTGATCGTCGAGAGCGACAGAAGCTTGCGCTTAGGGAGGACCCTGATCGGCTTGCCAGCGCGCTTGGCATCGATAAATTCGATCGCCTTGCCTGGTCCTTTGACCCAATAGCCCTTTACGAATTTCCGAAATGCGTCGAGATCGTTCGCGCGAAGGGAATCGATTCCGCGCTCAACCAAAAACGGCTTCATGTAGCGCTCGACATCCACCGCACGCAGATGCTGGCGATTCGCACTGAGATTGCCGAGATCGACTTGCTCCTTTTCATGTTTGATGAAGCGATCGCAGATGTTGGCGACCTTCAACGGCTTGAGACCCAAGCCACCTTTGGCTCGGTTGACCGCGTCCATATAGATGCGCATTGCGGCGCTGTAGGCCTGACCCGGGTCGGTCTCGCCGGTGGTTTGTCTTCGTTGGCCATGACCACGAATCGTGTACCGAACATGCCAAACGTCAGACCGCGGCTTTCGAAAAAGCTGAAAGGGCCTTGATGGATCGCGTTTGGCCATGGGCGGGGAACGCGGGTTGATCGTTGCGACAGCGAGAAGGGAGCGAAGGCAAGGTCCACTAAACTTCTCATCCACGCAAGCGCATCGCACGCTTGGCGGGCTCGATCAGCGCAGCGGGACAGGGCGTGGTCGGCGAGAGCCGTTGCGTCAGGTCACGGGGAAGTGGCCCGGTCCAGTCAATTTGAGCGTGCAGGCCGCTGATTCCGTTGAGGGCCAGGCTCGCTATAATGCGGGCTCATGATCCAGCCGCAAACCAAAGAGTCGAATGTTGCGCAGGCCGTGGGCAGCGATGCCCAGCGTGCACCCGCGCCCCGCAAGATCATTCACGTCGACATGGATGCGTTCTACGCCTCGGTCGAGCAGCGCGATAACCCGGAGCTAAAAGGAAAACCGGTCGCCGTCGGCGGCTCAGAGGCGCGAGGCGTGGTGGCGGCCGCGAGCTATGAAGCGCGGAAGTTTGGTGTTCGATCCGCCATGCCATCGGTCACGGCCAAGCGCCGCTGCCCGGAATTGATTTTCGTGAAGCCGCGCTTCGATGTTTATAAGACGGCGTCGGCGCAAATCCGCGGCATCTTCGCCGAATACACCGACCTCATTGAGCCTTTGTCGCTGGACGAAGCCTATCTCGATGTGACCCACAACCGTCCCGGTATTCCGGTCGCGACCCAGATTGCCGAGGAAATCCGTGCCAAGATACGGGCCGCAACTTCGCTGACCGCTTCGGCAGGCGTTTCCTACAACAAGTTTCTTGCCAAGCTCGCTTCGGATCAGCGCAAGCCTGATGGCTTGTTCGTGATCACGCCCGCGATGGGACCTGGCTTTGTCGAAGCGCTGCCGGTTGGCAAGTTCCATGGCGTGGGTCCTGCGACCGAAAAGAAGATGCATGCGCTCGGCATCATGACCGGCGCCGACCTTCGCGCGCAGAACCTCGGATTTTTGTGTGCCGAGTTCGGAAAGATCGGGCCATATTTTTATTCCATTGCGCGCGCTGTGGATGACCGCCCGGTGCGCGCCGACCGTATCCGCAAATCCATCGGCGCCGAGAGCACCTTTGCGCAGGACCTGTTCACCGAAGGAAAATGCCGGGAAGCGTTGCGACCCATCATCGAGAATGTCTGGCGCCACTGCGAAAACACCGGCACGCGCGGCCGCACCGTCGTGCTGAAGGTGAAATTCAGCGACTTCCGCCAGATCACGCGCAGCCGATCCGTGCCCGAACCCGTCGCTTCGGCGGTCGAGATTTCTGCGGTGGTCGATGCGCTGCTTTCGGGGTGCTGCCAACTCAGCGCGGTATCCGGCTTCTCGGGGTCACCCTGTCATCGCTCGACAATGAGCCGCGCGAGCGAGCAGGCGAGGAACAGATGGGGTTGCCGCTTTGAGCGAGAAATGATCAACGCCAGCCGGATCATTTGCTGATCCCAAGGCTCATTCGCCCATCGACAACCGACAGTTGCCGGAGTTAGCTTCGATACGGGAAGGGATGGGCAAGAGCATGGACCCGTTGATTGAACGCGCGCTCCGGAGCATTGACGAACTGAAGGACCTGGCCGACTACAGAACTCGTCTTGAAAACCGACGAGCCCTCACTGCTGAAATAGAAAACGCCATAAGTTCCCGAGCAACGGAGATCGCGCGAGCAATCATCGCTGGGCGCACTGGTATTGAGCTTTCGCAGCTGACGCCGGCAGAAGAGCGTATCATCGAAGCGGTCGCCACCTATCTCTTGATCAAGAAGGGGCAAGGCACGGATGCAACGCGCACGCTGATCCAAATTCAGAACCACGGCTTAATTGGTGCCGCCGAAAGCGCCGTCGAGAAGCTAACCCCGGGCTTTCAAGAACTGAAGGATAGGAACCGGGAAGACCTCACCTACGAGCGTATCATCCTCGACAATCCTGAGGAGTTCTCCGATCGAGCCAAGTGGTTCGCTCGGCGCACGCTCGGCGAGTCAAACGCCAGCACCAAGCCACCAGCGAAGGGCGATGGCCCAACGCAGGCCCGCACCGAGACATTGCTCGCTTGGTTACGTGCTCGGGCCGATGTGGGCAACGGAAGCTGCTCAGCCCACTTGTTTGACCGAGAGGCTGCCCTCCGGTAGCGGCTTCAAAGTCGCCTTCGCAGAAATTGCATCGTCGAGCCAGCTTGCCCAATCGCCGCGTTCGAGAATGGCAATCTGGCGATCATGATAAGGCGCAACGTCGGGGCCGGGCGGCATTGTGAGCATGGTGAAGGCTTCGCCGACTTTGGCGTCGGCGCGCCGGATGCCCGCAATGCAAAACCATGGCTCGCCCTTTTTTGTGAACAGCCACTTATCCTTGCGCTTCTTTTTGGGATCTTCGGGCGTGGTGAATTCATAGAAGCCATCGGCGACGATGAGGCAGCGGTGCGAGGCGAACTCTCTTCCGTCTGAACGAAAATTATAGACCGGTTTTCCGCCTGGGCCCGGCCAGCTCCAACGCCGTTGAACGAGCTCGGCTGCGCCCGGTTCGCCTTCGATCCCGCGCACGATAGGCCCCGTATCCGTGATCTTGATATCATCGCGCGGCTGAAGGTTTGGCACGCCTTCAGAAAAGCGAATTTGAACCCGCAGCTCCGAAAAACCCTCCAGCATGGCGGCAGCTTCGACAAGCAGGCGATAATCATTGCACATGGGTCGCTTCCCTGTGGTTGAATAATGGGCTCGAGCCGTGCTTCGTGCGAGCAATTGGCGTGGATGGAATATGCAAATGAGGGCCGCGGATGAAATTTAACCCAACGGAGCAAGAAGCCATCATTCTCAACGCCGCATGGGCAACCATCGACGATATGGTCAACTACTCGATTTTCATGAAGAGCGAGAAAATCCACGACACTAATCTCATGCCTACCACGAGTGCCCATCTCCGCCTCTTCAATGTGCTGCTTGGCGACTTCCTCTCGCCGTTGGTCTCCAAGAGTGGAAAGCCCTTGCCGTTCGATTTGCCCAAACCAAAACCCAGCGGCTCGTTGTCCGATCACACCTTCCTGTTCTACTTGCGGCAGGTTTGCGCCGCGCCTCAGCTTTGCGCCGACGCCGAAACGTTGAGCAAGCCAGTCGAGGCCTTCGCCGCATGGCTTGAAGCGGAAGCCCTCGTTGAACACGTGTGGCTCGGAACCGCTGAAGCGGCGAAGCAAGAGGGGAGAGGGCACGGGCCTTAAGCCCCCTTCCTTGTAAACCGGCTTATTATCGCCTTGCATATGAACGCCCGTCACGCTGCCTTGCGTCCACAGGAATGCGGTTTCGGGCGTGAGCGGCAGATGTGTGCCGCGCGCCAGGGGGTAAGAATCGGGCTCGCGGTTCATCCGGTAGGCGAGCGCGATCCAGTTCGTGGATTTCACAATTTGAACGAGCTCAACCTCGGTTCGGTCGTTGAAGGCGTCCAAGGCACCGAGGATCTCTTCCTCTTTGAAGGCAGTGTTCTTGTGCACGGTCACCTTTTTCGGCGCGCGGCCAGAATGCCCAGCCTGATAAATCTCCAGGCTGCGCGACATGACTGCAAGCATCTCATTATAGGAGAGGTAGGGGTTACCGCGGCGGTCCTGCGTGTATCCGCGCGTGTCATAGGCAACAAACTGAAAACCCGTTCCATCGGGGTCGAACACTTGGCTACAGCACGTCGTGTAGTCGCCGCCGTCGGTGGCCTTCTTCATGGCATAACTGATCCCGATAAAGGCTTCGTCCTTATTCAAACCGGAGAGCTTCCACGGGATGCCGCTTGCCTTCGCGTAGAGCGCAACGCCGAGACCCCACATCACATTGGCCCGGCAGGTGCGCTGCAATGCGCTTTCCAGAACGATCTGAATGGGGATGCGCATCGGCGCGCAATAGGCTTTCAGGAAATCGTGCAGGTCGAAACCAGGGGATTCAAAACAAGCTTCCCAATCGTTCGGCAGATACATCAACAGCACATCGAAAGCGCTGCGGTTGACAGTCGCCTTTCCAATCGCATCGAAAATTTGTCGCGCCAGTTCTTGCCGATTTCCGGCCCGGGCCAGCGCGTCTAGATCGGCAGGCATCTCCTTGCGCAGCTCGCTGCCGTCCGTGGAAATGGGAACGCGAAATATTGCCTCGAAGCCTGGGTATTCGGGATAATAGTTCAGCGCTTCGCGAGGCTTGGCGGTGCGGCTCAATTCGCGGACGATTCCATCGAGCTTTGGCAACAGTCCCTTCGGCGCCAATTGAGCCAGCCGAACCCGCGCCGGAATGCCGAGGGATTTACTGAAAGGGCCGTGCTCGATGAGCCCCCGCAAGGGATGAAGATCGAGTTTTCCGGCTGCAAAGACAAGATGGGGCTCTGCTATCGTCGCATATCCGCTAAGTTCGGACACATGTGTCTTCATGCCACCACCTTGCGGCTGAAGGCGGTTCGGCTATTGATGACAAAACGCGGATGCGCGGCATCATCCGGCCCTTCGAACGGTGTCAGCACATGCTCCGATGCCTTTTCGGCATTGGGGAAGAGAAATCCAATCCAGGCCGAGAGTAGTGCATCTGCCTGCTTATTGAACCGGCCGCCGGTGCGCTTATCCAGAAAGGTCGCGGCCTGTTTCCGTGCGTGCTTCGGCCAAACCCACACATCGGGTTTCACAAGAAGCCAGAACTTGCCATCAATTTCTTCGACATCGAGTTTTACCGCCTCCGCCCACCATATTTCTTCCAGGCGCGGATGCTCGGGCGTCACCTCGGTCATCATGCCGGCAAGGCGGCCGTAGAGATCGCCGCCGACGCACCGCAAAATGTGCTTCGTCATCGCCGGGGATGGAATCGCGCGGTCCAGAATAAGCACTGAGCCTCCGCGCCATGTGCGATAGAGAAGGGGCTTGCCGCGAACGAGAGCCAAGCCGATGCCCCGTTCCAAAAAACCCTTCAAATGAAGATTGTTCGGCAGATCGCTCACACTGCGCTCGATCGACGCGCCGGTTACCGATTGCAAATCGTCTCCAAACGCATGCCGCAATGAAGCTTCATCGCCCCATCCCAGGATGCTGCTACCCTTGGTGCAAACGATTTTGTCTCGCGCCTTGACTTCCGCGCGATGAATATCTTCCCATTCCATTGCAGCGCGAAATGTCAATTCAAGGCAGGTGTGCGGGACGCTCGTGATGGGAAGGGCGTTCATCCGCAAAATCGGGCCACTTGTTCCAGGCCCCTGCAAAGGAATGAAGACCGACTGCGCGCCCGTTCGGCCGATCTTGTCGGCAAGAACCGAATCTTTGTTTGGCATCTGTTTCCACAGGCGCGACATCAAAGAGTCGAAGGTCTCAATCTCGACGAGCTCCGCTTGCACTCCTTTGGCTCGCGCAGCCTGCAGAAGTGCTGCCACGGCGGCAAGCGGTGCCCGCCCCTTTAAGCCCATCCAATAGAAGCCATGGGGAAAAGGGTTTGGGCCGTCCAGCACGCGATGCAACAGCAGCATGACACTTTCATCGCGCCCGCTATATCCCGCGACCACCATGCCGAACCGATTGCCCGCGCTGACGAAACAGTCTCCCAGCTCGGCGTTTTGTGTTTTGAGATCCTCTGCAAGATTCTTCAGGCTGGTGTATCGAAAATCGCCGTGAAGCTTGCAGTAGAGCGGGAACTGGTCGTTATTCAGCGCCGCCTTGGCGGCATAACTACCTTCGAGATGAAACGAAGCAATATCCCTTCCGGCGACTTCGGCTACCGCGCGCTCCACCACGGTATCGAAATTGGTCGTGAAGACAGCCTTGATGGCGCCCGATGCAATGAGACCTGCGAAGGCACGATGACCCAGTGTCAGGGATGAGTTCTTCTCCGAAAGTATGCCCTGGAGATAGCGACTCTGGCGATCATAGTCCGTGCCAAACACAAGCTCAAAACTGCGGGTATACGCCGAGGGATCGCTCGTCGCCGGAAAGCCGCGCGACACCATAAATGCGTCGATCTTTTCTTTGATCGCGGCATTCTGAAGATCGTTCGCGGATATATTCTGCTGCTCTTCCGAACAGTAATAGCGGCGCTTCAAATCCCAGATTACGTCAACGGCCGTGGGTAAGCCGGCGCTTTGCGACGCACCAGCGCCCAAGAACCAGGAAAGCATTCCGGGCGCCTCGGCAAAACGGCGAATGAAATCAGCCTGATCCATCGATTCGAGGCTACCGTTGCCGCGGGCGGGATACAACTATCGATAGAAAATCTCTGTGTGTTCGGGTTTTTTGAACGCCCGCGCGAACCTCACTCTTCTTTCTGCCCGGGTCTTCGCAGAGTTCGCAGCGGAACCGTCGGCACGACGCATTGCCCCTCGGGTGGCGGCGCATCTTCGCCCAGCCTGTAGGATTCAGGTATGGCCAAAATCGGAACCGGATCACCGCCCACACCTTATACATGGGTGCGCGGGCGTGAGGACTCGCCCGAACGCCGGTAGGGTTCTGGAATCCGCGAACCGCTTATGAAGGCGGGCGCTCGAAAGGGCCAAAAACGACGATTTTTTACACACTCACTTACACACTCCGTTTTAAGTGTGGAAATTCACCATTAAATTCAATAGCTTGCTGTAGATTCCCAGGGACTCAAAATCGGGTGATTGCATGGGCTTCACTGCCTTACAGCATAGGTCTCGGACACCTCTCCGATCCTCAGCTCACGACGTCGCCAAGCCGCGGAAATCCCTCACCCAGTTCGGTGAGTTGCCGAGCTGAAACCTCGATATTGTCCTTGGCGTAGAATCTTTGGATCATGTCGACGGAAGTTCCGCAGTTCCTGGCTATGACATAGATATTGACCCCGGCCTCGATCGCTTTGCTGATGTAAAAATGGCGGAGCGAATAAGCAGTTCGGCGCTTTCCAAACGCGTCCTTGAGCAGGCCCGTTCGCGTCAGCACATGGACCAGACCGTTGCGCAGCGATCTGATTTTCGTTCCGTCAGGATGCGCAAGTACCGGCTCATTGGGCAAAGGACATCGTCTTCGATCGTTGATCGTCTGCGCCAGAAGGATGGTCAGATAGCGGGCGAACTCGCTATTGGGGATGACCTTCCGTGGAGACTTCTTGCCATCGGCGTAGAGGCGCACCTCTTCGGCTCGAAGCATCGATATGCGGGTGGGGTCGGCGATCAATTGCACAGCTTCCATCATCGGGTCCAATGGCTGCGACCAGGAAAATCCCTCGATCGATCGCCATCGCAATTTGTAGAGATCTGTAGGTCGCATCCCGGAATGAGCCAGCATGCCGACGAAGCACAGCAGCAAAATGCGATCTCTTCGAATGCTTGCGTTCGTGACCTTAGCCGGTGAGCACTGGTCACGAAGTGCCTGGATGAGCAACGTCAATTCGGCACTGGAGAACGTCGGCCTCGGATTGTCGTCGGCCTTCTTTCTCGGGAACTCTGGAAGCTGGTCCTTGCGCAAATATCCTTGATCCACCGCGAAGGTGATTAGGCGACGAAGTTGGGTGGTGATTCGATCGAGCGAGGCTCGCGACAGCACCTGCCCTTTTGGCTTCCGTCGAACGATCCGGCCGGCGCGATGATACTCGATCACCGATATCGATGAGCCCGGCCCGTCGAGCCAGTATGTGCGTGCCCATTCGCACAGCGCCGTAATGTCCTGGGACCGGACACTTTCGATAGCTCGGCCCTCGAGAAATGGCTTGATGAACCGTCCAATGTCACTGCGGCCTACCGTCAGACGTGAGCGTGGGATTTGTTGGTGGTCAACCTCCTTGGCCAGCCAGGAGAGATATTCGTCGCAGACGTCACCGACGGCTCGGCTTTTGAGCGGCAGGTCGTTCTCTTTGCGGAAGAGGGTGCTGAGAACGATCTGCTGCGCCGCGGCTTCGGCTTGATCCCTTATCGAGGAACCTGTGCTGCGCCTGATTTGTCCAACACCACTCAGACTGAACCTCACATGCCAGACATCGCTTCCTTCTCGCCGGAACAGCTGAAAGGGAGGCAGTACCAAGGGTTTGGACATAGGAACACCGTGTGCGCAACGGTGCAGGACTGTGCTAGTTTTGTGCTAGAAAATCCCCAAAAACAGCCCTGCTGTGCTTAGACAGTGCTTACTCTCAGCAGGGAAAATGGGCGAGCTATGTAGCTGATTAAATTGAAAGAAACAAGTTTTTCAATGGGTTAGATGGCGCGCCCGAAGGGATTCGAACCCCTGGCCTTTGCCTTCGGAGGGCAGTTCCTAGGCATTGAAGCGGTTTGCTGAGGATTGCCAACTGTTGATATGCCTCTGAACTTCGGTTGTTTCTCGTTGTAGCCATTGCCTCTCCTTTGCTACGGTTTGCGCGAACCTGTTTGCTAGCCGTTGGCTAGCAAACAGCGCAAGCGGCAAAGGATGAGCAATGGCGGCGTCGGGAAAGCGGATCGGTCTCAAGGACATTCGATCGCTGCAGCCGGGCGAGATGATTTGGGATGCCGCTGTCGGCGGGTTTCATGCTCGCCGCCAGAAGGGCGCGACGGTCTCCTATGTCGTTGTCTACCGCACCGCCGATGGCAGGCAGCGCTGGCACACCATTGGGCGGCACGGTTCGCCCTGGACGCCGGACATGGCCCGCGAGGCGGCTAAGCGAATACTCGGCCAAGTCGTTAGCGGTGCGGATCCGGCCGCGGAGAAGCAAGCGAAGCGAAGGGCCGCAAGCGTC
>Ga0207130_1194_pt1 | contig 17922 bp, 12 predicted proteins | sample Alteio_BWMinHeat_16_FD_153545 | JGI IMG/M metagenome (GOLD analysis project Ga0207130, IMG submission 153545) | Enriched cells from forest soil in Barre Woods Harvard Forest LTER site, Petersham, Massachusetts, United States -... | ecosystem: Environmental > Terrestrial > Soil > Temperate forest >... | reverse complement strand
CTTGGTGATTGCCAAACAATTGGCGGATATCCGAAGATCGCGCACGTGATCACGGTCGATCTTCCGATTACGGCCCAGCTTCGCGCCGGGGAGGCCATCCGTTTCTTCGAGGTGCCGCTGGCAGACGCGCATCGGCTTTTGTTCGAGCGCGAGCGCGATCTCGAACAATTTCAGATTGGAATCGAATTGCATATGCCCTGATGCAAGCCATCGATCTCAACGCCGATCTCGGCGAAGGCGGTGCTCGCGATAACGAGCTTCTTTCGCTGGTCACTTCCGCCAATATTGCCACCGGTTTTCATGCCGGGGATTCCGATACGATGCGGGCGGCGATTTCCAGGGCACGAGATTGCGGAGTAGCGGTTGGAGCGCATCCAAGCTTGTTTGATCGCGAAAATTTCGGTCGCAAGGAATTGGCCATCACACCGGACGAAATTTTCGATGCTGTGACTTACCAGCTGGGTGTGTTTCAAGCGATTGCCGACGCGGTCGGTGTGCGTCCGAATCATATCAAACCTCACGGGGCTCTCTATAACATGGCGGTGCGCGATTCCGGCCTGGCGGATGCGATTGCCCGCGCCGCGGCGAGTGTCGATCCGATGCTCATCTTGTTTGCGATGCCGCAAACTGAACTCGCGCGCGCGGGCGAAGCGCGTGGGTTGAAGGTAGCGCATGAGGTTTTCGCCGATCGCAATTACCTGACTGCCGGCTCGCTGGTACCGCGCACGCGTCCGGACGCGTTGCTACGTGATCCTGAACAAGCCGCGACGCGCGTTCTGCGAATGCTACGTGAGGGCAAAGTCCTGTCCGTCGATGGAGTAGATGTCGATGTCCATGCCGAGACAATTTGCGTGCACGGCGATACACCCGGCGCGGTGGAATTCGTACGCTCGTTACGGTCACGGCTGGAAAAAGAGGGCGCGGAAATCCGCGCTCCGAGTTTTTCGGAAAAGTCCGAGCGACCAAGATAGAAAGAGATATCTCGATCCGTTCGGTTTCGCTCAGGGCCAAGACTTTCGCTCGCATGACAAGATGAACGAGAGCGCTAGCGATCGCGAAGGTCAGTTGGTCCGGGCTCTTGGCCCGCTTGACGCGACCATGATCGTGGTCGGCTCGATGATTGGATCGGGCATTTTTATTACGTCGGCCGAATCGGCACGATTGATCGGCGCTCCCGGTTGGCTTTTGCTTGCCTGGGCCGTTGCCGGTTTGATGACGATCACCGGCGCACTCTGCTGTTCCGAGTTGGCGACGATGATGCCGCGCGCGGGTGGCGTCTACGTCTTTCTACGCGAAGCCTACGGCCCTGCGATCGGATTTTTATATGGCTGGACGCTCTTCCTCGTCATTCAGACGGGAACGATTGCCGCAGTGGCAATCGCGTTCGCGAAATTTCTTGGCGTTTTTGTTTCCGCGGTGGCACCGGACAATTACCTAATCGCAAAGCACCCGATTCCGTTAGGCGGCGGCTACGCGATCAGTTTGTCGAGCGAACAACTGGTCGCAATTGCATTGGTCTTTCTGCTGACTTGGACAAACACGCGCGGACTCGAGGTGGGCAAGCTTGTTCAGAATACTTTCACGTTTGCCAAGACCGTAGCGCTAGCCGCGGTGGTTGTGATTGGATTATCGCTGGGGTGGAACGCAAATTGTGCCGCTCACTCATCTGCTTGGTGGGATGCGTGGGTAAATGGTTGGGATCCACAAATCGCCCAGCCAGGATTTGCGGTCGCCGGCGGACTCGCGCTCGCATTGCTTTTTGGCAAGGCCATGGTCGGCCCGCTCTTTGCCCAAACCGCGTGGACAAACGTGACGTTCATCGGCAGCGAGGTGCGCAATCCCGACCGGAATCTCTCGCGCGCGCTGCTCTGGGGCTGCGGAATCGTCGTGGTTTTGTACCTCCTCGCGAATCTGGCTTACATCGCAGTGCTGCCGTTTTCAGAAATTCAGCATGCCCCCCAGAATCGCGTCGCAGTCGCGATGATGAGTTCTGTTTTTGGCCATGCTGGCGCACTCGGCATGGCGGCCGCTATCATGATTTCGACTTTCGGTGCTGATAACGGACTCATTTTGGCCGGCGCGCGCGTCTATTTCGCGATGGCGCGCGACGGTTTATTTTTTAGGAAAATCGCGACGACGAACGCGAATCATGTACCGGCGGCGGCGCTGATCGCTCAGGGAGTTTGGACAGCGTTCCTAACCTTGCCGCGCACGGTGACAACGCACCCCACAACAGGCGCGGTCAATTACGGCAATGTCTACACGCAACTGCTGGAGTATATCGTGTCAGCTGACCTGCTCTTTTACGCGCTGCTAGTTGTGGCGGTGATGATCTTGCGAAAGAAATCGCCTGGCGCCGAACGGCCATATCGCACTTGGGGATATCCATTCGTCCCAATCATTTCCATCTTGCTCGCGGTATTATTGATTATCGATCTGACCTATCTCGCGCCTGCTACTTCAGGAATCGGCATCGCCATCGTGCTGACCGGAGTTCCAATTTACTTAGTATGGCGAAGGCGTTCCGCCGACCGACGATGAGTTTCCACCAGGCGCGCCGAATGAAACGCCGCCGGCCGCTGCCATTTTTGGAACTGCCGGGCCCTCGCTTGGCACGGGAAGAGATGGCAATGGAGGGAGTTCAACTTTGGCGGCCCCGGTGGTGAGCACTCGTTTCGGGACGGCAGCGGGCACCGTGACACTCTGGGTTTTTTGCTGAAGTTGCACGCGATGTTGCAGCGCGCTCTCGGCCGGCTTCGGGGATTTTGGACCGGCGTTGAAGGTCAACTTGCGCGCGCTGGAATATTTTGAAACGACAAGATAACCCGCGCCAATCGCAAAGAGCAGATGGATTGCGACACTGATAAAAAGGAAAGGCCGTCTTGCCCACCATCGCCGTCGTTCGGCCGGATAAGTTTGTGATGCCGAAGCGATTTCCATTTCTGCCAGATACCGGAAATAATCTAGAGGCAAATCGACGGTACTCGCCAGCAGGAATCATCGGTTTTGTGGTTCGTTGTACCCACGTCGCGGTGCGACGCGCCAACCCGCCGCGGCGCAGTAGCAACAAAACTACGGCAAAGTCGCGGCCGGCTTGCTTCGATCGGCTCGACTAACCATTCGCAAACTGGTGGCGGGGATGAGTTGCTAAATAATCTGCGATCGCCGTGGTAAATGGCTCTGCAAAATTTTGCAGCTTCTGTTGTCCGACTCCTGGGATTCGGCCGAACTCGAGAGCGGTTGTTGGATAGGACCGCGCCATTTCTCGAAGTGCGACATCGGAGAAAATGACATAAGCCGGCACGCTGCGTTCATCGGCCAGTTTGCGCCGCAAAACCCGTAATGCCTCGAAGAGCGCTTCGTCACACTCGATCTCACCGGCGCGATGTTTGTTTGGTTTAGCCGTTTCAACGTCAAACGGGGTCGTCAGCGTAATCGGTCTCCGTTCCCGCAGCGCGGCTAGGCCGGTCTCGGTCAGTTGTAAGGTGGCGAACTTGCCCGGCGCCGCCGCAACTAGTCCCAGTTGCAGCAATTCACGTCCAATCGCTTGCCATTTGCTGCGGCTTACATCGCGTCCGATTCCGTAAGTGGAGAGTTGATCGTGGCCACGTTGCCGAATCGCCTCCGTGTCGCCGCCAGTCAGCACTTCGACAACGTGATTCAGGCCAAACCCGAACCGGTGCTTCGTGTAAACGCGATGAACGCACGACAGAAATTTCTGCGCCGGCACCGTGCCATCGAATGTTTCGCGCGGGTTCAGGCAGTTGTCGCAGCCAGCGCAAGAGGGTTGAGCGAATTCTTCTCCAAAATAGCGCAGCAAGGTCGCACGTCGACAATGCCGTGTTTCCGCGTACGCAACCATCGCGCGCAATTGCTCATGCGCGATTCGCTGCTCAAGCTCCTCTTTCTCCTCGATAAAACGCCTCTGCTTCACCACGTCGCCGGCGTTGAAGAGCAATACACAATCCGCCGGCAATCCGTCGCGGCCCGCTCGCCCGGTCTCCTGGTAATAACTTTCGATATTTTTCGGCAGGTCGTGATGCATGACGAAGCGCACGTTCGGTTTATTAATTCCCATTCCGAAAGCGATCGTTGCCGTAATCACGCGCACGTCGTCGCGCAAGAAAAGCTCCTGATGCTGGGCCCGTTCTCTCCCCTCAAGGCCGGCATGATATGGCTTGGCCTTGATCTCGTCGGCGCTCAGTTTCTTTGCCAACGCGTCCGCCGTTTTTCTGCTCGCGCAATACACAATCCCGCTGTCGTTAGGGCGACCACGGATAAAGGTGAGCACTTGCTCGTAAGGATTGGCTTTGGGAACAACCCGATAACTGAGGTTCGGCCGGTTAAAACTCGCGACATAGCAGCGGGCATTACGCAGTTGCAACTGCTTCAAAATGTCCTTGCGTACGCGCTCGGTCGCGGTCGCGGTTAACGCCATGATCGGCGCGTCCGGAAAATGAGCGCGCAGCTTGGCCAGTTCACGATATTCCGGCCGGAAATCGTGGCCCCACTCGCTAATGCAGTGGGCCTCATCGATTGCGATCAAGGAGACATTCCATGGCTTGGCTTTTTCCAGAAAACTTTCCATCATCAATCGCTCCGGCGCGACGTAGAGCAGCCGATGTTCGCCCCGATGAAGTCCGCGCCAGCGCGTCCGCGCTTCAATCGAATCAAGAGCCGAGTTCAAAAACGTCGCGGCGATGCCGCTCGTTTGCAGTGCGTCCACCTGATCTTTCATCAGCGAGATCAGTGGCGACACGACAATGGTCAGCCCATCGCGGAGCAAAGCGGGAAACTGAAAGCAAAGCGACTTGCCACCGCCCGTCGGCATCAGCGCGAACACATCCCGCCCGGCCAATGCATCCGTCACGATTTCCTCCTGCAACGGACGGAACCCGTCATAGCCGAAATGCTTTTTTAACGCATCGGCCAATTCCATTCACTCTTTTACGTGAACGGAACGAACTGACGCAATGTAATTAAGCGCGCCGCTCTTTAATCGATTGCAAGATGTCGGCGATGACGTCGTTACGCTCTTTTTTTGTGCCGACCATTATTTTTCAGCTGGTTCGATGTAGTTGCGATAAAATGAATTTTCGAAAAGCTCGGTTGAATCATACTTTTGTTTGAGTTCGTAAAACTCTTCGCATCGTGGATAAGCGCGTCGAAACTGATCGACCGTGGCGTGCGGACGATACGGAAGATAGTAACTACCATCGCAGGCGAGAGCTACATCGATGAGTCGTTCCGTGATTGCACGCATGTGTGCATCGGCTTCGGACGTTGCGAGGTAACGAAAGAGCATTACCAGTCCGATTTCATCCTGCCGAGCATAAGCGAGAATTGTGTCATCGTCCCGTTGCACGGATCGCAACGTGACATTTAGCAGATCTATGCCGCCGCTCTTGCGCAGGATCGGCCGGATTCGATTAAGAAACTCAGCCAGTTTGTTCGGCGGAACGAAGTATTCGTGCAAAATCTCCGTAAACTTTGGATCTCGATTCGCAAACCATTCCGAAGGCGTTCTTAAGATCCCATTGCGTGACACAACGCGATGGGTTTGCCCGTGGATCCGCTCAATTGTCCATCGTCCGAGTTTCCCAAAGTCGCTGCCAACCGAGGCACGGAAAGCAGCGCGGGCGAGATTTATCTCAGATGATGTCGGGCCGAACTGGCGCACTGGGTTATCAAGTGTGTTTGCAACATCGCCTGGCATTGTATTCCCAGGAGCTGCCACGAATCGAACGATCCGTGCGTCTTGAAGAAACCATGGTCCAGGTGCAATGCTGATGCGTCCATAAGCCAGTCCGGCCACGTCTCTTGATTGCGCGACGAGGCTATCGAAGCGCTGCGCATAATTTGCAGACGTGGCAGGAAATTCCTCGGCGCGATACAACGCATTCGGCACAACTCGCAAATCGACATCGAGAACGACACCAAGTAATCCGTATCCGCCGCACACCGCGCCGAATAATTCACGATCCTCAGCGCTCTGGCGCCGACATTCGCGCACTGAACCGTCCGCTAGAAGAATTCTGAACGCCTCGACCGTGCTCGCGATTGGCGGCGAGTTGGGTTGCCAGCCATGACAGTTCACCGAGATCGATCCACCGACTGTAAAATCGTCGTTCGACTGCATGACCGCGACGGACCAGCCTTCTCGATCAAGTGCCGTTAAAAGCTCGTGCCATGTTGCGCCTGCGCCGACGTGCACAATTGGAATAGAATCACGAGTTGTGACCGGATCGATTCGACGGAAAGCATCGCAACGCATGTCGATGCACAAACTGCCATCGAGCAGAGTGTGACCGCCCATGGAGTGACGTGAGCCTGCGAGCGTGATTTTCCCATGTTGCGGCGCAGTCTGGCGGAGAAGATCGCGCAGTTGTTCGATTGCCCTGGCTGGATCCTGGTCTGGAATGATTGTCGCGGTAGGTCGGGCGTGGGTTAATCGACTAAAGTCACTCTGTCCCGCCGATGCGTCGGGTAACGAAGATCGCGCATCTGCGAACCATGCGTGTGCGACGAGTACGACATAACTCAGCACCACGAAAAGCGCGGCGAACAACGTGCCGAGCACGCCAAGCGCGATCGGCCGAGCAATTTTTAACACCTTCTTACGCGCGTCGTTCTTTGATCGAGAGCAAAATGTCGGCGATAGCCTGAGCGCGCGGTTTCGCGCCGAGATTCCCTTTGCCGTGGACGCGGACGCTCACTGCGTTTGCTTCCATGTCGCGTTTTCCAATCACGAACATGGTGTGCACTTTCATCTGCTCGGCGCGCTGGATTTTGCCGTTGATTTTGTCGGTGCTCTCGTCGATCTCGGCGCGGACCTGGTGCGTGCGAAGTTCTTTTAGAATAGATCGCGCATAATCGAGCAGGGAAGCGTCGTCGCCGATGGTGAGGATCCGCACTTGTTCGGGTGACAGCCAAAGCGGGAAATTCCCGGCGTAATGCTCGATCAGGAAGCCGATGAAGCGCTCGTGCGTGCCGAGAGGGGCGCGATGAATACAGAGAGGGATTTTGTCGGTATTGTCGCGATCTCTGTAAACAAGATTTAAGCGGCGCGGTTGGGCGAAATCGACCTGATTGGTCGCGATGGAGAATTCGCGGCCGATCACGCTCCAGGCTTGCACGTCGATCTTCGGTCCGTAAAAGGCCGCTTCGTTCGGTACTTCGACATAATTGATCCCGGAATTTTTGAGGACACTGCGAGTCATTTCCTCGGTGCTTTTCCAGAGCTCGGGCTCATCGACAAACTTTTGGCCAAGCTTCGAGGGATCGTGTGTCGAGAACCGCATGAGATACTTCTCGATGCCGAAGAGCTTGAAATATTTCAGATACATCTCGTTGACGGCGTTGAATTCCTCTTCGAACTGCTCCGGCGTCATGTAAATGTGCGCGTCGTTCATCTGCATCGAGCGCACGCGCATGAGCCCGAACAACTCGCCGCTCTGCTCGTAGCGATAACACGTCCCGTACTCTGCCAGCCGCAACGGCAGATCCCGATAACTGCGTGGCACCGCGGCAAACAACTTGTGATGGTGTGGGCAGTTCATCGCTTTGAGATAATACTTCTCTCCCTTTTGATCGGCTGGGGCAGATTCCTTCAGTTCAATCCAGTCGGCTGATTCTTCGAGTTCGGCCATTCGCTTGCGGAAGCCGGCCACATCCACGAGTCGACCCTCTGAATCTACGATTCCGCCGAGTGATGCCATCAGCTGCTTCACTCTGTTCACCGCCTGGGCCGCCGCCGCTCGATTACGTTCGCGAGTTGTTACATCTGTTTCCCCTTCAATTAACTCCATTGGTGGAAACATCGATCCAGCGTAGTAGGGGAGGTGGCCGCTCTTTTTGTACAAACTTTCGCGCGCGATGTGTGGCGAACGGACGCGTTGATAACCGGCGGCGAACTCCGTTTCTCTGGCGAGTTTCTCTAGTTCGTCAATGATCGCGCCGCCATGCGGCAAAAACATCGGAAGCCCCGGTCCGACGTCGTCATCGAAAACAAAAATTTCCAGCTCCTTACCGAGTTTACGATGGTCGCGCCTCTTCACTTCCTCGAGCATGGCGAAGTAATCGTCGAGTTCCTTTCTCGTCTTGAAGGCGGTGCCGTAAACACGCTGCAGCTGCGGATTCTTTTCGTCGCCTTTGTAATAGGCACTGGCCACACTAGTGAGCTTGAACGCGCCGATGTTTCCTGTGCGCATGACGTGCGGGCCGGCGCAAAGATCGACAAACTCGCCGTTGCGATAGAGCGAAATCTTTTCGTTCGCCGGAATGTTTTCAATGATGTCGAGTTTGAACTTGCTTGGCTCAGATCGTGCACGAAGCGCGCCCAGTTCGCCGCGTTTCGCCATGGCTAACGCTTCGTCGCGCGAAACTTCCATCCGCTCGAATGGATGGTTTGCTTTGATCTCTTTCTTCATCTCCGCTTCGATCTTTTCGAAATCGTCGGGCGAGATGCGGTGCGGAAGATCGACGTCGTAATAAAAGCCGTTCTCGACTGGAGGCCCGGCGGCGAACTGCGCTTCCGGCCAGATCTTAAGAACGGCAGTCGCCAGAACATGCGCCGTCGAATGACGCAGCCGCTCGATGTCCGTCATCTGGGCGCGTTGCTCTAAAGTTTTGCGTTCGTCAGACATGGTTTGCGTGATTCAAGGCTTGCTTGAGAGGTCCCTCGCTTCGCTCGGGATGACAAGGTAGAGCCGTTGCCAAAACGTGAGTGGTCGAATGACGAAAGCGTTCGATGTCTGTCATCTGAGGGCGTTGCTCTAAAGTTTTGTGCTCATCCATGGTAATGGGGAGCAATCTAGTTCGACTGACCGCCGGCGCGAGAAAAATTGGCGCCAGTCCGCCGAATGGAGTGATTTCCCAGCATGTTTTATCACGCAGGAAACATGCTCAGTTAGCAGGATCGGTTCCGTGAAACCCGCCTAACGAATAGGTGTCGATTGGGGCATGGGCAGCAACCACTTCGCGTGTCCGAGAGTCTGCCGTTCCGCGGCGAGATCAACCTTTGGATCTATGAGCAACGCTGGGTCCCGGCCGTTGAGACCAAGCAAGACTTCGGCGCGAACTTGCAGTGGGCGCGGTCCGGAACGTGGTTCGGTGCGTGCCAGATAGTGGGCAAATTGGAGAATCATATCTGGCCGCGACGACATTTTCTGAACCTGACCTGCACGCAACCTCTCCAGTGGATCGACCTCGTGCGTAGCGCCGTTATTGGGATCAGTCACAAAAAACCGCGCTTGAGCATCGCGGTCCAGCAATTTCATGCGCCAGCTGAAGAGATGTCCTTCGTAGGTCCAGTCCACATTTCCCGGATAGAGAAAATGCCGGAGAGGAACGAGGAGCTGAATGACGAAGTAGAGCGCAATCAAAGTCAAAATCAGAGGTCTGTTCTGTGGCGAATCGGCGGCGGTCCTGCTCGACTTACTGGGTGCCGGCGCTCGGTGGATAGCCGCGATCAGGCGACGCGGCCAATCCGGCGAAAGGAAGAGGGTCGTCGCGGCGATCGCGACCCATGGGAAGATCCCGATGGAGAAAAGGCGCGAGTTGGCCAGGTGAAAGCCAAGCGCGAGACAGAAAGCTGCGCCGCGTGTTCGGCGCCAGAGTAGCAACGGTGCCATGAACAAGTCGAGCAATAATCCCCCATAGCTGAATAAATAAGCGACCCATTCTTCCTGCAGAAAATGGCCGATAATTCGAAAGTCAGTTTCGTCGGCCAACCACATCCGCATCGGTTGGCCGCGAAGCCAATCTGGCGAGAGTTTCGCGACGCCACTGTAAAAATAAACAAGCCCCATCTGCCCGCGAAAGAGCCACAGTGTCCACGCGGGCACCCGATCGCGCGGCCACTGCGGATGCAACCACGCGTCAGCCGCCAAGGCGCGATTTGCCGGAACGAAGATTAAAAGAAAACTGAGAAGGCAGACGAGATAGAGGTGATTGAGATAGACCGCCTGTTCCAGCAGAAAGCAGTAAGTTATTCCCAGGGCAAAAAGAATCGTGCTGATTCGGTAGGCGAAGCCAATCGCAATAAAAATCGCCAGCAATCCGAGGATGCCCAAATGTAAATACATCCCGACACCCGGCCACGGGTGGACCCACGAGAAGCCATAATAAGTGAAGAAGAAGGGCGGAGTGATCCAATAACGAGCGATCCAGCCGTAGGCAAAATATCGCAGGACTTCGCAAAACATGAGCAGGCCGAAAGAGATTCGGAAGAACACGAGCGACGCAATGTCCACCGGCTCGAAGGCGCGCGTCTCAATTCGCCGGAGAAATGACGTTAGCGACACGGCGATCGTCGGATCAACTCAACGGAGCGCGACATCCGTGCGCGCCGCTCGAAGGATTGCATTCGTCAGGCATGGTGAAGCCGGTAAAATTAACAGCGAAGCAGAGGAAGCGCGACAGAATTACCCCTGTGCGCAGCATGTCCCGGGCTCAACATCGCTATCGCGGTGTTTTTCGCCTCGCCGATATGCGAACTATATTTTGTTATGCGCCGAGTTTGGCAATGGCTGATCGTGGCGTCTCTCGCTGGCACGAGCTGTGACCGCCCACATGCATCGGTTGCTGATTTTGCGACTGAACGCGAGCGTATGGTGAAAGAGCAGCTCGTCATGCGCGGAATCAACGGAGAACGCGTCCTTGCGGTCATGAATAAGGTACCGCGCGAGCAATTCGTGCCGGAATCTTTGCGCGCGGCCAGTTATACCGATCAACCGCTACCGATCGGCTACGATCAAACCATTTCGCAGCCATACATCGTTGCTTTTATGACGGAACAATTGCGGCCGGAGCCGCAGGATCGCGTTCTCGAAATTGGCACGGGCTCCGGTTATCAGGCAGCGATCCTGGCTGAATTGGTCGCCGAAGTTTACTCGATTGAAATTATCGAGCCACTAGCGAAAACCGCTGAATCGACCCTCCAACGCTTGGGCTACAAAAATGTGCATGTGAAAGTTGGCGATGGTTACAAAGGCTGGCCCGAGCATGCGCCCTTTGATTCAATTATTGTCACCTGTGCGCCCGATCATGTCCCTCACCCGCTGATCGAGCAGTTAAAAGAAGGCGGACGAATGATTATTCCAGTCGGCCCCTTTGGCGATCAGGACCTTTATCTTCTCGAAAAGAAAAACGGGCAACTTGAACGGCGAGCCGTCTCACCGGTGCGATTTGTGCCGATGACGGGTGAGGCAGCGAAGCGGCAAGTGAATGGTGATCAGTGAACCGTGAATGGTTTCACGCGACCACAATTCTCAATTCAATTCACGATTCACAGATCACAATTCACGCTTCTTCGGGCGCTCCCGATGATGAAATCGAGATCCTTCGACTCCGCTCAGGATGACAAGCGGCGCGGACGCGTGCTTGTCATTTGATTTCGGCCAGCTTTTTCAAGTCAACCCGCTTGATCCATTCCTGTAATTCCTTCGGATCCTGATTTTGCAATTCGATTTCAACAAAATAACGCTTCGCCACCATAACCCATAGCGCGGCATTCTTTTGATCCTTCTGGTATGACTCAAAGCCTGGGTTTCCGTCAATCGCCACAGACTTGGTATAACCATCGACCGTTTGGGTATTAAGTTTCCAAGCCTCGGTGGTAGCAGTGGCGTATTCGGGATTGGCCGCGGAATCGAGAATGCTAATCGAGGCGGTCGGGACGTTATCGTGTTCACCCTTCTTATAGTCGCGATGGACATTGGTGAGCTTGAATCCGCCCACGTCCGAGGTTGAACCTTCCGCCTTCTCCGCGGTCCAGCCCGATGGTGCTTCCGGCAGAAGTGGGAGCAACTTCTGATAGTCGACCACGTCCGGCGCGTCGGGTGGTGGCGGCGCCTGTGCGGGCACGCCAGAGGAGAACGATAAAATTCCCAGGGAAGCCGCTACGCCGGTCGCGACCAAAAGAGACACAGCACGAAATCGCTTTTTCATAACCCAAACCTTCCCTTCTCCCCAACAAGCACTGGTACTCGATTGACTTTGGGAGGTCGCTTTGTCAAGACGCGAATCGTGCGCACCGAGTCGAATCTTCGGACAGGCCTGGTGATTGCGATCGCCGGTATCGCGATTGCGGTTCGGCTTATCGATATTAATCAGCCTTTCATCGACGAATGGAGCTGGCGACAAAGTGATGTCGCCGCGATTGCGCGAAATTATCTTCATAACGGATTTCACTTCGCCTACCCGCAAATTGACTGGGCCGGTGACCAGCCAGGTTATGTCGGAACGGAACTCCCGATTCTACCATACACCGTAGCGATCTGTTACAAAATTGCCGGTGTTCATGAATGGATTGGGCGAAGTCAGTCGGTAATCTTTTTCGCTGCGTCCCTGCCTTTTTTCTTCTTGCTCGTGCGCCAAATTTTCGGACTAACGGCGGCAGCTTGGGCTTTGTTTTTCTACAGCTTCGCCCCGCTCAATTTAATGGCGAGCCGATGTTTCATGCCGGATGTTCCGTCACTTAGTCTCGCAATCATCGGCCTCTACTTCTTTCTGCGCTGGATCGACAGGGACGAAACAAAATTTCTCGTTGTGTCGGCAGTTCTGATTTCGTTGTCGGTCTTGATTAAGCTACCGAGTCTTTTGATCTGCGCTCCGATCGCTTATGTAACTGTAGCGGCGGTCTGTGACCGTCGCTCAATTCTCTGGAAAAAATGCGACGGTCGCAGACCGCCGCTGCAGCGATTGGTCTTCTTCGCGACGATCGTAATTCTTCCGTCTGCGCTTTGGTATTGGCATGCCCATGAAACTGCCGAGAAATTCTATCCGCATCATTTGTTCGGCGCCGGCGGGATTAGGCTTATGCGTGCGAATTGGTATTGGAAAATCGCTAAGGAAACACTCACTTCCAGTCTTACGCCTTTGCTCGCTGCACTCGCCGGCTTCGGTTTCTTCGTGGCAAGGGCGGCGCGGCGGGCGCGCCTTTTTTATGCGTGGCTCGCGGCGATGGTTTTGTTCGTCATCGTTGTTGGTTACGGCAACCGCCATCCCTGGTATCGTCTACCGCTGGTCCCGATAGCCTCGATTTTTGCCGGCGCAGCGTGCACTTGGATCTCAGAGCGATTCGCGGCCAGACAAATGGTGCTTCGAACCAGCGCAATTGCTCTAATCGTCTTGTTTGGCGGTCTGTCTTACAATTATGCTAGAGCATTCTATCGTGAGTCCGCGGCCGATTTGCGCTCGCTTGGGCTCGAGTTGAATCGGACCATGCCGGTAAAATCGCTGATTATCGCTGCCGATTACGGGGATCCGACGGTCTTTTATTATGCCGAGCGCAAGGGCTGGCATTTTCTGGAAAGGGACGGCATCTATAACGGCCATCCAACAAGCAGCTCTGACGCGATCGCAGATTTGCAAGCGTTAAAGGGGAGAGGCGCGACACATCTTGTTTTTTATCCCGGAACGTTATGGTGGCTGGATTACTATAAAGAGTTTGCGCAACATCTTAATAAGACAGCGAAGCTGATGAGAAAGACTTCAGAGTTCGAAATCTTCCAACTGTATTCACCGAAAGAATGAACAAATTGCCTGACTTTACAATACGCCAAGCGGCCGCTGCCGATGTTCCGATTATCCTTCAGTTGATTCGTGATCTCGCTACTTACGAGCGGGCCCCGAACGAAGTCACGGCGACGGAAGAGCGACTTGTCGACGTCTTATTCGGTGAAAAGCCGGCGGCGGAGGTTCTGCTCGCGTTTGCCGACGACAGGCCCGTCGGTTTCGCGGTGTTTTTCCAAAATTTTTCCACATGGCTTGGTCGTCCTGGCCTTTATCTCGAGGACCTTTTCGTGAAACCCGAGGTTCGAGGCAAAGGTTATGGTCGCGCTCTGTTGGTGCATCTCGCCCAAATCGCGCGTGACCGCGGTTGTGGCCGGATGGAGTGGGCGGTGCTCAATTGGAACGAGCCCGCGATCGAGTTTTATCACAAGCTCGGCGCGAAGCCGATGGATGAGTGGACCGTGTATCGTTTAACGGGAAACGAGATCAACCGTCTGGCCGACTCAACCTAGGCGTCCGACGCCCCTTGATCCTATGAACAGGCATCCAGCAAAGATCGAGGACTACGGATTTTTGAGCGACACGCAGACCGGGGCGCTCGTTAGTCGCGACGGATGTGTCGATTGGCTTTGTTTTCCGCGTTTCGATTCACCAGCATGCTTCGCGTCGTTGCTCGGCGATAATAAAAACGGTCACTGGTCGTTTTATCCGGGCGAAAAGGTCGAGCGAGTGCGCCGGCGCTATCGTGACGACACGCTGATTCTCGAAACCGAAATTGAAACCGAGGGTGGCGCTGTGCGCCTAATCGATTTCATGCCGCCGCGGGGCAAAAACCCCGACCTCATTCGAATCATTGAAGGGGTGCGCGGCCAAGTGCGGATGCAGATGGACCTGATTATCCGTTTCGACTACGGACAAACTATTCCGTGGGTGCGACAAGCGCATGACGGTTTGGAGGTGATCGCCGGACCCAACGGACTGATTTTGCGGACACCGATTGAAACGCGCGGCAAGGATTTGACCACAGTCGCGGAGTTCTCCGTTGGGCAAGGTGATCGCGTTCCATTTGTTTTGACCTGGTTCGCGCCGCACGAAGAGCCGCCACGAGCGGTCAATCCGGATCACGCTCTGCGCGACACAGAAAAGTTCTGGAGCGAATGGGCCGGTCAGTGTCGTCATCCTGGGCCATGGAAAGAAGCGGTTGTGCGCTCGCTTCTCACCTTAAAAGGTCTTACCTACGGGCCCACCGGCGGCCTGGTGGCGGCGCTGACCACGTCGCTTCCGGAAGAAATCGGTGGAGTGCGCAACTGGGATTATCGCTACTGCTGGCTGCGCGATGCCACGTTCACATTGATTACCCTCATGAGGGTAGGTTACCGGGAAGAAGCCAAATCATGGCGCGACTGGCTTTTACGGGCGATTGCGGGCAGCGCTGCGCAGATGCAGATCATGTACGGTGTGCACGGAGAACGCTGGATCCCCGAACACGAAATTCCCTGGTTGGCCGGGTACGAAAATTCGAAGCCTGTTCGGGTTGGTAATGCCGCCTCGAATCAATTTCAATTGGATGTTTTTGGCGAAGTTCTTTTAGCGATGTACGAATCGAGCGTATCCGGATTGCCGGCGGATGAGTGGGACTGGCGCTTGCAGGTCGAGCTGATGAGGTTCCTCGAATCAAACTGGAACGAGCCGGACGAAGGAATTTGGGAGGTGCGCGGCGGGCGCAAACATTTCACTCATTCCAAAATGATGGCCTGGGTCGCGTTCGATCGCGCCATCAAGCTTTCTGAAACATGCGAGCATTCCGCGGGCCGGCACATCGAGCGTTGGAAAATCATGCGCGAGCGAATTCACCGCGAGGTTTGCGAGAAGGGTTACAACAGCAAGAAGAAAGCTTTTACCCAATTTTACGGCTCTGACGCCTTGGACGCGAGTTTGCTGATGATGCCGCGGGTCGGGTTTCTTCCTCCAAGCGATGAACGTGTGCGCGGAACAATCGAAGCAATCCAACGCGAGCTGGTGCAAGACGGACTGGTTCTTCGTTATCGCCCAGAACAAGGTGTCGATGGATTACCGGGGCGAGAGGGCACTTTTCTGCCATGTTCGTTCTGGTTAGCTAATGGTCTTCATTCCATTGGCCGGACCGAGGAGGCGAAGGAACTGTTCGAGCGCTTACTAGCGTTGCGAAATGATCTCGGACTTCTCTCCGAAGAATATGATCCGATCGCGAAACGACAGCTGGGCAATTTCCCACAAGCTTTCACTCACCTTGCGCTGGTGAATTGCGCGCGAATTTTGAGCGGAGACGAAAAGTTTCCTTACGGCTACACCTGATAGTCAAATCGGGCACTGACTTGTTTTCGAAACAGTATCTGTGTGTTCTGGACCTTCCAGTGACGCGACTCGTTCGTGTGATCAACCTGCGCTGCGGACACCCCTCATTCCGTCCACAATAAATCAGCACATTTGCTAGCGCCTGTAATTCCATCACGACCGGTAGCTCGCCCGGCGACACCCCACGCTAAAACCATGTCATCCCGAGCGGAGCGAGGGACCTCACAATCGAAGCGAAGATCACTGTGACTAGTTAGCGTGATCCCATCAGCTCATGAGGGGTCCTTTACTTCGTTCAGGATGACTTTTTGGGCGGGAACGTGGGAACGACCACGACACCACGCTAATCATGTCATCCCGAGCGGAGCGAGGGACCTCACAATCGAAGTGAAGATCACTCTGGCTAGTTAGCGTGATCCCATCAGCTTATGAGGGGTCCTTCAATCGTTCAGGATGATGCATCCGGCTGACAAGAAATAAGGCCAAACGTCGAATTAAGCTCGCGCTTCCGTGGACGAAACGAGGCGTTGGATCAAATCCTCGATCGTGACGATGCCGCGCAGTTTCCGTTCTCGATCTAAAACCGCGGCCAGCCCAAGCCGAGCCGCGCGAAGCCGTTGCACGATTCGATACGCCGGCTCTTGGTCATTGACCATGACGACGCGCCGCATGTGATGGCTGACCGACTTGCGTCCGTTTTGTTCCAATAGAACATCGAGAACGTTAATCAATCCTCTGGGTTGACCTTCCGGCGTGATCACGGGCAAGCGATCGAGACCGGAGGAAGCGCTGAGTTCCACCGCTTCCTCAATCGAGGTATTTGGCTGCACCGCGACCACTTTCGGCAAGGGTACCATCACTTCGTACACTTTGACGCCACGGAAATCGACCACGTTATGAATCATGGCGCGCTCGGTCGCGGTGAGAGAACCTTCGCGTTCGCTCTGCGTCGTGATTTGTTTGAGCTCCTCGCGCGCGGCAAAGAGTCGACCCTTCTCCGCGCGTCGCGGCAGCAAAAGTCGGCCTAATTGACCGCCGAGTTCCAGCACCGGCCAAAGCAGCAGCGTGACGAACTCAAGCACGCCCGCTAGTTTGACCAGGGCGCGAAATGGAAATCGCCGGAATAGCGATTTGGGAAGAACTCCGAGAAAAAAAGGATAGACCGGAAGTGCGATTAAAATCGCGTAGAAGAATCCGGCATAACCAAATGCTCGAACGAATTGCCGAGTCAGGAGTAGTAGACCGAGGATGTCGGCACCGTTTGTGATGAGAAGAGCGGTCACAAGAAGGCGCTCCGGGTGTTTTAGCAATCGATTCAATCGCAGCGCCGCCGGCACACGTCGCTTTACGTTTTGGCGAAGCCGCACCGGATCGATTGAAAGCAGACCACTTTCGATGCCGTTAAAGAAAAACGAAACGATCCAGCAAGTGAGGATGATAAACGCGATCATCATGTTTCGATGCTGCCGTTGTCGGAGGCTTCCTCGGCTCCGGAAATAACGGTCGTCTTTTCCAGCAACACTTCCTCGATTCGCTTGCGTCCCGCGCGTCTGATCGTAATGGCGAGGCGCGGAATTTCGAGCTGCGTCCCTGAAGGTGGTAAATATCCAAGCCGATTGAAAACGAACCCGCCAATCGTGTCGATTCCTTCTGCCTCAATCTCGAAACCGAGATGTTCGCTCAAATCGTCGAGCCGCGCGTTGCCACTCACGAGAAATTTTCCGTTCTCGAGCGGTTCAATGTAAAGATCGACGTCGCCGCGAGGCACGGCATCACTCAAAATTTCCTCCACAATATCCGACATCGTGATAATGCCTTCGGTCCCGCCAAATTCGTCTACAACGATGGCCAGCCCTTGGGCATGAGTGAGGAAGAGCTTGAGCAATTCCAGCGCACGCATTGTCTCCGGCACAAAAGACGGTGCGATCAAGCTGCCGGTGTAGTGTTCCGACGGATCAAGCAGGAACATTTTCACGTCGATAATCCCGAGGACCTGGTCCGGCGTATCGACATAAACGGGCACGCGACGATGGCGTTTCTCTTTCAGGCGCGCGATCGCTTCCTCGTTCGTCA